>JGI24702J35022_10002162_pt1 | contig 12123 bp, 6 predicted proteins | sample TergutTh196P4_FD_35022 | JGI IMG/M metagenome (IMG submission 35022)
GACATTACGGGCAGAAGAGACCACGATTGGTCATTTGAAAGTACAGGAAACGACAGAACCTTTGGCTGTGGAGGATTTGCATCCTTTGTTCGGCTGGCAGATGCAGTCGGACGTGACCGGACAAAAACAGCAGGCTTACCGCATTGTGGTCACACGTGAAAGCGACGGACGGGTCGTTTGGGACAGCCAAAAGGTAACGAGCGGCCTCTCTAACAATATCAAGTACATGGGGGCAGCGCTACAACCGGACAGGGCTTACCGCTGGCAACTTACCGTATGGGATGCCGCCGGAAAAGCGTATGAAGCATCGTCCCGCTTCGAGACGGGACTGATGAACCCGAAGATGGCAGCCTGGGAAGGAGCGCAGTGGATCGGCTCCAAACAGTTGAACTTGGATGCTACTGCGCATTGTTATTTCGAGCTGAGCGCCACCTTCCGCTTGCTGAAAGGCGATAAGGCATCGCTTGTGCTGGGCGCTAATGATTTCCGCCTGCGTGATGTTTTTCAGAACGTGGATAACCTGTCGGGAGAGAACTATGTGCGCGTAGAGGTAGACCTCTCCGGCGTTGGCGCTGAACGAGGCGCAGTGTTGAATATCTATCGCGTGGGCTATGCAAAAAGCGACCGGGTGGATGTGCCGTTTATCACTATTTCGACAGAAAAGTTCCCGCAGACGAATGTCAATTCATTGTTCACGACAGCGAACAAGACACAACCTCACACGCTGTCTATTTATGTGGAACAAAGTAATATGTATTTTTCCGTTGATGACCAGGAATTGCTGACAGCCCCACCGAACAGACCCCACAATTTCAACGAGACTTTTAGCGTAGGTAAAACCAATCTCCATATCAGTACAGCTACGCGTTTTAACGTAGGACCCTGGGGCAATACGCACGATTACAATGCGTTACCACATGTTGGCCACATAGGGTTCGCCGCTCTACCCGGATGTGAGGTCGAATATACCGGTTATCAATTGAAAAATAGCGGGCACAGCGTCGATAACGTGGTGTTCGACAGCCGTCATTATGATATTTTTAAAAATATGGACAACGTGACGGTGAACGGTCAGGTGATAAAAGTACGGAACGATTCGGACAAGATAACCGTCGGTTATGCTGATCCAAGCCACGGCGCACTAACGATGACGCGCACTTCATTCGAGACCAATGTCTCCAAAAAGGTGGCTAAAGCCAAGCTGTTTGCGACGGCAATGGGCGCTTATGAACTGTTTATCAACGGCAAGCGGGTTGGCGACGACTGGTTTAATCCGGGCGATGTGCAATACCGCGAAACAATGGGATACCATGCTTATGATGTCACATCTTTCTTGGCGAATGGCGCCAACAGCATCGGCGCCATGCTCCACGCCGGCTGGTATACCGGTTATATGACTTTCTCTCCAACCAACTTCAATTTTTTCGGCGATTATGAAGCGTTACTTGTCAAGTTAGTCATTACGTATGAGGACGGTAGCCGTCAAACGGTCGTTACCGATCCCCAAACATGGAAAGTGTATAAAGACGGCCCTATACGCTTCGGTAGCTTTTTCCACGGTGAACGTTACGACGCCAACAAGGAAGCGGATGTGGAAGGGTGGTCAACAGCCGGCTATAACGACAGTAAATGGCAAAAGGCCGACGTCATCCAACAGCGTAGTTGGATCAACTTCGACTTCATGGCTCGTTATGATGCGCCTATCCGTGTTCGTGAAACACTCACTGCCAGACAAGTAATGCCTACGCACAGCGCTGATGGCCATACCTATATCTATGATATGGGCGTCAATATGGTAGGCGTTCCGTCCGTGACCATCCCTGCCGGATGGTTGAAGAAAGGGGATGTTGTCATCTTGCGCTCTGCCGAACAACTGTACCCGGGCTTCAAGGGTGACGACAAATATTATATAGATACCTACGGTAAGAAAGGCAAAGACATAGCCGGTCGACCGTTGTACGAAACAACACGCATGGCGCTCGCTACCGATTTTTATATTGCCAAAGACGATGGCGCGGTAACGATTCAACCCTCCACTACTTATCATGGCTATCAGTATCTACAAGTGACGCTGCCAAGTCACAAGGGAGCGCTTCCACTCGAAAATGTGAAAGGCAGGGTGCTGTCGTCAGATGCAATTCCTACCGGACAGTATGAAGCCGTGACAGCCGATAACAACCGCACCGGCAAGTGGGTCAACCAACTTTTTAAAAATATTCACCGCAGTCAGTTAGGTAATTTCTTCACGATTCCTACCGATTGTCCGCAACGGAATGAACGCATGGGCTGGACGGGTGATGCGCAGGCCTACATGCGTACCGCCACCTATAATTCCAATGTTCAAAATTTCTTCCGCCAGTGGATGGTAGCGCTTCGCGCCGACCAGGGGGTGGGCAGCGCTACCGAAGCGGCAGGCGGGATAGGCAATACCGTCCCTACGTATAACCAAGCCAAAGACCCTACTTTTGCCGACGGGACAACATGGGCGGCAGCCGTTTGTATGGTACCCTGGCAGTTGTATATCCAATACGGTAACACCCAAATTATTGAGGAAAACATCGAGACGATGATGGCATGGTTGAATGGCATGGATTTCTATGATTTCAGCGCGTCCTATCCCTATCTGTCGAGTAAAGCCTCCGGGTTAGCCGACTGGCTGGCTATGGACGACAATACGCCGCCCGACATTCTCAATAATGCTATCTATATCTACATGATGGAGGTGACAGCCATCATGGCCGATGCAATCGGACGCGGCGATTATACCCAACTATTACGCGACCGCCACGACTTGGCCAAAGCCGACTGGAATAAGGCCTATATTGACCCGTCTACCGGCAAGACGAAGACCGTTGACGGAAAGACCATCCATTCGCAGTCGTCATACGCCGTCCCTCTAAATTTCAACTGTTTCAACGACAATAATAAAGTAAAAGCGGAGGCGTGGCTGGCGGCGTTGGCTGTTAATCCGTCGGCCAGCGGCGAGGGAAAAAAACAATTCCCCGCTTATACCATCACCACCGGTTTTTCGGGAACACCTAACATCTTACCCGCCTTAAGCCGTGCCGGACATGCCCAAGAGGCGTTCCGGATGTTTACCTGTACCGACCTTACCTCCTGGCTCTATCCCGTCACAAAAGGCGCTACTTCTATCTGGGAACGGTGGGACGGCTACGAAGCCGCTTTTGGCACGGACAAACGTAATAACATGAACTCGTTCAACCATTTTGCACTCGGCGCTGTCGGTCAATGGATGTACGAATACCAGTTAGGTATTACCAGCAACTATATGAACGGGGATGCAGGGTATAAGCATTTTATCTTGCAGCCTTCTGCCGGCGCCAACTATCTATCCCTGTCAGGAAGCTATGAATCCAATTACGGTACGATCAACAGTTCGTGGACAGCCGACGGAAAAGGCGCTATCACAAGCTACAAAGCCACAGTACCGGCGAATACGACGGCAACACTTTATTTGCCAATCACAGCGTCCGTTACAGATTTCGATATGACCTCTGGCGTAAAGTTCGTCCGCAAAACAACCCATTTCTCCATTCCTGTCGCCGAGTACGAACTACAGTCCGGAACGTTCCAATTCACCATCAACAACACCCGCGTTAATATGAAGTAAAATAGCGTATCCGTTCTTCTAAATCATTATAATTCATACGCGACATATCCTGTGGGTCGTATGACTTGTAACTGGGGTTTTTCTCTCGGACTGAGTTCGTCTATCGTCGTCTCATATTTATCTTCCGGTTTCAATTCCGGCAGGATGTGTTCTTTCGTCTTGCCGGAAGAAGTCTTCCATGCCAACTTATAATTTCTCAGCGTATAACCGGGCAGGCTGTTCTTCACATGAACCACGATATCGGCCTCCGTCCCTTTGGCCGATTGCTGGATTTCGATATGCACAGGCGAGGCTAAGCTTTTGTAAGCTGCGTAAGAAGGTTTTTTAACAAACCACTCATCGGTCAGCCCGATCATCCAATGCTGATACCGTCCTTTGCCGAAAACAGCGTGCTTCGACCGGAAATTATTTAGACAGAAAAAAATACACCCCGCCACAAAATCATTTTTGGCGTACATATTGTAATGAAACGACATATCTACGATACGTCGTGCATCGCCTCCCAAGAGGTTCATACCGGCAAATTCAAGGAAGCCAAATTCCGTGATCAATAACGGACGGCCTATTAATGCGTTCTCATTAATAGACTGTAACATCCCCGGCGCGTCCTCATTGACACCGGGATGAAGGCAACCCACGTAATCATTCCAGGTAGGCAGGTCGGCAAGCAGTGTTTCATTGTCGGCTAAGTTACGCGGCGTATGGTCGGAAACAACCGTCACGAGGGCGTTGCTATCCCATGTGCGGGCATGCGCTATCAACCGTCTGTAAATATCTCTATCGGTATTCGACTGATTTTCATTACCGATACCCCACGCAAAGATCGAAGGACGGTTAAAATCCCGTTCTATCATCAGGTCGATATGTTTTTTTGCCAGCGCTTCCATCTCGGGCGACAGATTGCCGGGCGCCTGCCACCATGGCACCTCTTCCTGGACTAACATACCCCTCTCGTCCAACATGTCTAACAGACGTTCGTCCTGCTGCCAGTGAAAACGTGTTATCACACAGTTTAAATCTTTCATCAAGTCCACCGCCTCAGAACTGATCGCCACCGGTTCGGCCATGCCCCATAACGGGTGGCTGCCGGGCATATATTCGATGCCGGCCAAACGCACCGGTTCGTCGTTCAGATAAAACTTATCCCCTCTGATTTCTACTTTGCGAAAACCAAAACGGGTCGTATAGTCGTCTGTAATTTGCCCCTTCTCCAATACCTCTACCTTTAAGACGTATAAGTTCGGATCATCGAAATGCCAGGGTTTTATATCCATAAAATCCATGTTAGTGATAAAAAGGCCATTTTGGGCTGTCAGTTCGACCGTTTCCTGCCGTATCACCTCTTTCGTTTGATAATCGGAAAAGGTCAGGTTAAATTGGGCTTTCTTAACGCTTTCTTCCCATGTTTTAATCCTTATTTCAGCCGTTGAGGTACGGTTCACAAAATCCGTTTCCGGTTTGACATGTGCGTAACGGACAGACGGTTTCCCCGTAACGACGAAACTTACCGGTCGAATGATGCCGCCATCATTATTCCAGTCGAAGCTCGCCTGATAGGGGAAGGAGAAATCACTGAAAAAATTATTGACCGATACCACGATTTTATTCTCCGATCCATATCGAAGCAATTTGGAGACGTCAAAAGAAAAAGGCGTATACCCCGAACCGATGTTCTCTCCTATCTTGCGGCCATTGAGGTAAACGACCGTATTCCGGTTGACCGCTTCGAAACGCAAACGCACCTGTTTTCCTTTCCAGTCGGCAGGTACAGGTACATCCTTTTGATACCAGGCGGTACCGTAATAAAGTTCCGATCCGTCTTCAATATTCCATGTATGCGGCACGGTAACTGTGCGGGATTCAGGTATCCCATTAGCCCATGATTTCCAGCCTACACTGTCTTTGTCCAATTGGAATTGCCAGTCACCATCTAATGACTGTATCAGGCGCTGGGCATTCGCGCTGAATGTAAACAAAATGAGGATGCTAAATAAAAAATGTCTTTTCATAGGAAAAAAATGAATTATGAATTATGAATTATGAATTATGAATATTGTCATTCCTGCGAGGAAGCAATTTTAAGGTTAGAAATATCATTTAGAAAATTCTAACCTTAGTTGTGCTTGGCCGGTGAAATTTTCGATTAGCACGCTTTCTTTTTCGGGAATATACGTGCCTCCTGTCACTGTCACCGCCTTTTTGCCATCAGGATGCGGAAGTCGTACCATTACATTACGGGGCTTTCGCTCCCCCTGACATTCCACTGTGGCTGTTATCACCCCGTTTTTCAACCCGGTAACCGCCACGTTGAGCGTCCCGAAATAGCTCCTCACTCCGTCTAAACTTAAATGCTTGTCTTCTTGGAGCCAGGCGCGGGGGATAACAGGGAAAATGTTGAGTGTGTCGCCCTGCTCCATGTATAGCATCCAGCGGGAGTTCATCAGGAATCGCCCTACCTCGTGGGTCTTGTGCGATGACAGGCGATATAAATGCTCCCAGAAGGTATAGGTTTGCCGGTCGGCATGGGCGGAAAATGTCGTGTAATAAGCATTCAAGAACGGTTTGACGCGACCGGTACGCGCTAACCACCAGTCTACGCGACCGTAATAAGGCTGGCTGAACCCCGCATTTCCCTGGTACATCAGCTCGGCGGTATAGTTCATGATAGTCTGTGACACAGGATCGTCGGGGTCGAACACCTCACAGAAAACGAGGTAGACAGGGCCGAGCATGGCATCGGCAACGGTAAAGGTACCGTGCGAGCGGAAGTTTTCGGCCTTTTGATAGAAGAGCCTCGGCCCCGGCGCTTCGGGCCACGGTGGTAGGGTAGGACACCATGTGCCATCGCCTAAGGGCGCCACCGGTGACTTTTCCATAGCGTCAAGCGCGGCCTTGCGGATGGCCTCACGCCAAGCGGCTGCCTCCGTCGTTAGACGCTGCGCCTCCGGCTCGCCTAACTCGCGCATCACCTCCGCTATACGGCTCATGCCTAAGTAGGCATATCCGTTGAGCATGAACTGGCAGAAAGGGTCTTCGGGGTCGGCCACCTTACCGGAGATCATCCCCAATCCGCTTTTGTCGGACTGCCGCCAGTTCATCAAGTAATCGCAAGCTTTGAGGATACCGGGTTTCATCTTACGTATCCACTGTGCGTCGCGTGTGTAGCGGAAATATTCGCCTACGCTCCACAGTACCGCCCCTGTCTCAACCGTATATCCGTTAAAGTTAAGAATCTGTCCGTCGCTATGCTGCGTGGCAAAGAAATAATCGAGCGAGCGGCGGGCGATAGCATCAAGCCCTACCGAGCAGTAATATTGGATGATAGGGGCGCTCTCAGTACCTATCGGCGTATAGACCCCTACTTTGGCGGCTAACGGTTCGTCCGGTTCGATACCCATTGTAATAAGGTCTAAGTGCAAAAGATTGGCGCGCAGCATCTCGTCGATGCGTTTTTCAGGTATGTGTATCTTTGCCGTGCGGTCTAACTTACCTTGCCAATAGGCGCAGCAGGCGGCATATTGCTCGTCGTATGACTTCTCACGCAAAGCTGCAGCACGAAGTGCATCTACCGGTTTATGTGTAAGCCTGAAATCCAAAAGAAGGGTATCGCCGGGTTGGATAAGCACAGCCATTTCTTCGGCAGGCGCCGGACGCCCATTGAGCATCGAAACGCAGTAAACGCGCTCGGAAGAAAAGCTTGAAAACCCTGTGGAGGGGTCAAAGGTCGTATGGACGCCGAGCACGAAGGGCAGTTTGAACCACGCATAACGCGGCGTCTGCCCTGTATTGACAAGCTGTGTGCGGCAATAGAGTACGACCTCCTGCGAGAGAAATGTCATCGCCTGCTTTTTCTCTTCGAGCTGTTTTTGCTGTTCAGGGGTGAAGTTACGATGGTTGTAATTGTCGGAAATAAGGTAGTCGGTGCCTTTCACATTCCCTGCTGTGAGTGGCTCATTTTCTAATGAAGCAAATGAAACGGAGTGGTAAACCACATCATCGTCACGCATCTCGGAGTGATAGACAGGCAGCGCCCCGTCCTCTATCCACCGTCGTATATTATTCAAAGGGCCTACGCCGCGACCGAGTGCATAGTGGTATATCAGGCGGCTGTTACCTGTCTCGGGGATAGTAAAAGAATAGCCTGCATGGGTGGGTGTTAATATTTTCTCCGTTACATTTGGCATGTCCTGCATCTCTTCTGTGATCTCGAACAGCCGCACATCGCGGCTCAACCCCAGCCATATCGGGACGTTCATATTGCGGGTATGGGACGCTACTTGCTCAAATGAAGTCTCAGGCAGCAGGTTGGTGCGCGCCGCTTTGGTAAGTAATCCGCGAGCGTTTATGTCGTCCTCAACCTGCCTGTATGAACGAAGGTCAGTGGCTGAAACCACCGCAACACCATAAGCGGGGATAAAGATGGGGTTGGCGTCGGTGACATCCCTTAGAAAGAACGAAAACGCATTTTGCCCTGTACGGACCGTTACCAATGCAGGTTCGGGGCCTGGGTCTGCCTGAGCCGCTGAGAAATAGAGCGACAAACACTGCCGGTCGGCTTTAGCGATACGGAAAGTATAACCACTGACAGTTTTACCGTCCGAACTGCTTCCTATCTCGCAGATGGAAATATGCGACAACGTCGCGTTCTGCACTTCAATATGGCCTTTTACTTCGCCACCTTTCCAAAGCATCCGTACACGCTGGTCGGTAGCAGCTGCCACAACCGCTACCTTGAACGTCGCCAATAAAAGAATTATGGCGGTTTGTTTGATTAAATTGATACGTTTTGACATAGTTTTTTATGGATTAATTTGTGGGTACTAATGAACAATTTTGCTGCAAAATTAATTTAAATTTCGGAAATACTGAATTTCACCCCGTTGGCTGTGCCGGTGAAACTATCGATTTTTTTTTTGAATATTTTTTTGGTGATATAAATATTATATCTATCTTTGCGGTGTACTATTATACTAATATACTAATATTGTAAGTTATAAAAAAATGATTATCAACCCATTAAAAAGGAAAAAAGATGATTGAAGCAAAAGAAATTACGTTCCGCTACAAGCGGAAAACCGTTTTCCAAGACTTCTCCTGTTCGTTTGGCAACGGAAAAGTGTACGGGCTGCTTGGAAAAAACGGAGCCGGTAAATCTACCCTGTTGTATTTAATGACCGGACTGCTGCAACCCCGTAAGGGACAAGTATTTTACAACGGAGTGAATGTGTCGAAACGACTGCCCTCCGTATTGAACGACCTTTTTATCGTGCCCGAAGAGTTTATGCTGCCCGGCATACCGCTCAAAAGGTACATGTCGATTAACAAGCCATTTTATCCCAAGTTCAGCGAAGAACAACTGCGGAAAAACCTGTCCTTTTTTGAATTGGACGACAACCTGAATGTCAACCTGGCAGCGCTCTCATTAGGGCAGAAGAAAAAAGTGTTCATGAGTTTTGCGTTAGCGACGAATACCTCGTTGCTATTATTAGACGAACCGACAAACGGTCTTGACATCCCCGGCAAGAGCCGGTTTAAAAAATTCATTGCATCCAACATGACCGATGAGCGGACGATTATCATCTCAACCCATCAGGTGCAGGATATTGAAAAACTCATTGAACACGTTGTGATCATCGAAAACAGCGCTATCCTGCTCGATGCCTCAGCCGAAGACATCTGTCGCAAACTGTTTTTCGTGAACGGCGCGAGCCAGATAGACCCCGATCAGTCGCTCTACGTGACATCGTCGTTTCAAGGATACAATGCCATATTACCCAACAGTAGCGAGGATGAATCCAACCTTAACTTGGAAACGCTCTTCAACGCCGTCCTTGAAAATCCAAATGCGATGAACAAAATGTTTAACCCCTAAAAACGCATAATTATGAATAATACATTTAATATCAAACGATTCGGATTAGTTTTCCGAAAAGATTTAATCGAAAACGGGAAACGTTACCTGCTGTTATTTTTGACTATGTTAGGGCTAATAACGCTTGTAATTACCTTCTATTCATTGCGATTTTACCAATATGATACAGACAGACACTTACATATCAACAGAGTGCTTTTAGAAATACTTTCTTGTATGTTTTTGGGATTTGGTATTTGGTTTGCTTCTATTTTTTCGACACCAATGAACCACAAACTCAAAAGACTGTCTTATTTGACAAGTCCTTCGTCCAATCTAGAAAAATATTTGGTTCGCTGGATTTTAACAACAATGGGATTTATACTTACTTTTTTTGTAGCGCTATGGGCTTCAGACATTATTAGAGTATCAATATGTACAGTTGTTTATCCGACCGTCGAAGTTCATTTTTTAGACCTTACCAAATTGGTGGCTCCCAAAGAGATGATGACCTATCCAACCGGATATGTTCTTCCCAAAGATGTTTTTACAATTATGACAAGTATCTATTTCTTTACTCAGTCATTCTTTTTATTAGGTTCTACTTTCTGGGACAAGTCGTCATTCATCAAAACATTTACTGCCGGAGCAATTATCATTGCGGCCTTCTTTTTAATCTGTCGTTGGGCGATCCTCTTATTTTACGGCAGTTTGGATGGATATAGCAATGTGCTTAGCTCCTTTGAACTGAATGAGAGATACTCTACAGAACAAACGATCACATTTGCAGCGATTGTCATATCTGCCTTTACGATAACATTTTGGATACTCGCCTATTTCAGGTTGAAGGAATCGGAAATCATTAAAAGGTTATGACTATGAACTTCAAGGAAAACAAAGCCATATACCTTCAGATTGCCGAGCGGATATGCGATTTGATTTTACTCGGCGAATACAAAGAGGGGGAGCGCATCCCTTCGGTTCGCGAATATGCGGCTATGGTTGAAGTCAACTTCAACACCGTGATGCGGTCGTTTGACCATCTTCAGGCGTCGGGAATCATTTTCAACAAACGTGGTATCGGTTACTTTACGGAAGCCGGCGCGTGCGAAAAAATACGTTCCCAACGCAAAGAACATTTTCTACAAAACGGGATCAATGATTTTTTCAAACAGATACACATGCTCGAAATCCCTATGAACGAAATCGTTGACATGTACAACAAATATAGTAATCATCAGAAACAATTATCATTATGAGACTGACAACTAAAATAATTACGGGTATCATCCTGTCTATCTTTCTACTTTCCCTTCTGCACATTATCGGCTATTCTTTTTCCGAAAGGAGATATTTCAAATCGTCTTACCCTATTAACTCGATTACAATTCCTCAGGAAAATAAAACCGAATTACTGATTGAGCCGTATCGTGTCTTTGTGTTCGAAGCAGAACAATCCGAAACGGAAGGTCGCTTTTTCTGCTACTTTACAGACGCCGATAATGGATTGTTTATACATCAGACTACAACCTCGGAAGATAACAACAAACTCTTTTTCCCCGAAGACTTGAATGGATTCATTTCCACGAAAACAAACGGTGACACGCTTTTCCTCAAAATAGACTTGGAAAAAGTCAGGGAACAATACGACTTAATTGACGAAGTAAACAAGAAATTCAAACCAACGACCAGATATGGCGTACCTGTTACAGGCGTCAATCTGGACTTGCGCTCGTCAAAGGTTAATGTTATCAATAAATTGTATAGACTTCCAACCCGAATCAGCAACTTGGAAACCGACAGCATTCAAATTTATGCGTCCGGAGAAATCAATATAGATTTCTGTAAGGCAAATTTTATTGATCCGAACAGTAGCCGGAAAATAACAGTTTCAAACAGCGTGGTCAAAGCTATAAATATTGATTTGGATATCGTGAATAGCTGGAATATAGAACCGAATTGTGATGTTGATACAATATTCTATACGGGAAGCAAGCGAAGTAATAACATGCTGCTTCACAGCGACAGTCGTGGAAAAATAGTCTGGCAGCCTAAAAATAAAGAGGCCGAGTTGAACATCAAAATCAAAGGCAACACAGCACAAATCAATTTTGAGACGCAAATACTATACGATTGAGTAACCTTAAAATGCAGAGAAACTCGCTAAATATCAGTATATATTCTTTTCCCTCTGTATTGCTGAAACATTACGGCATATCGATCAGTTTATAACCATTTTGATAGGTATGCTTGATGAGTTCGTCGGCGAAGGCTTTGGCATTAACTTTTTCATTGCCAACCTCAATTGTTTCTTCTGCATTAATGTTTGTAAATCTCATGTTTTGCGCATCCCATAGAAGCGTTTTTTCAAGGTTTTGCAAACGGACGGCGGCGACGCCTGCGACTATCATTTCATTGAGAGGACCTGCTTCGTCGAAATCGGATACCGGTTTGACACGATTGGCGGCGCTTTCCTTGCAGGCGCGCACCCAATCCATTTCATGCGATATTTCGATGACCCGTTGTTGGGAAGGCGCCTTGGTCTCTTTTCCGGAGAGCAGCGATATTCCTTCACACACAATGAGCGTATCTTTTGTCCCGTGATATATAGTCCCTCCTGAGCCAATTTTCACATTGTCAG
>JGI24702J35022_10002163_pt1 | contig 12120 bp, 6 predicted proteins | sample TergutTh196P4_FD_35022 | JGI IMG/M metagenome (IMG submission 35022)
ACCTTCCTCTACCGGATCGGCTTGATTGATAATGAGAAACGAGTAAGCCTGAATGTCGAAAATTCAACGGTCGAAACCATACTCGATCAGATCCTGGCAGACGCCGGCATTGACTATCGCGTATTGGAAAACAACTTGGTGATTTTAATGGAATCCAACAACAACGCATTAAAACAGATCATGCAACAAATCACCATTACCGGTACAGTCACAGATGCCTATGGCGAACCTTTACCTGGCGTTACTGTGATGATTAAGGGATCCACACAAGGGACAGCGACCGACCTTAACGGCGTTTACTCCTTATCTGTTCAAAATGAAAACACAACCTTAGTGTTTTCTTACATTGGATTTACTACGCAAGAAATGATTGTAGGTAACCGGCGTACTATTAATGTCACGCTGGCCGACGACACTCAACGATTAGAAGAAGTTGTGGTGATCGGATACGGCACTGCAAAACGACGCGATCTGACTGGAGCCACAGGCCGGGTAAATGCTTCTGAAATCCAGAACAAACCATCCAACAATGTGATGGATTTTCTACGAGGTACGGTTGCAGGTTTCAATTCCAACATGACCACTTCCGCCAAAGGGGGCGGTTCTATGGAAATCCGTGGTACTACATCACTTTCAGCCAGTAGTAATCCGTTGATTGTGGTGGATGGCATCATCTATATTGGTGATATTGCAGACATCAACCCTGCCGACATCGAAACCATTGACATCCTTAAAGATGGCAGTTCGGCCGCCGTTTACGGTACGCGCGCCGCAGCAGGCGTATTGGCCATCACTACCAAAAGAGGCATATCGGAAAAACCTGTGATTGACTTCAGCTCTTCCTGGGGCGTGTCGCAATTGACAAAACGGCAGGAAGTTTGTGGTCCAGAAGACTATGTTACGATGAGGTCTGAAACAATACGGTCCAGAAATGGTTTTTCACGACCGTTATATTATTATCGCAGCCCCAATGATTTACCTCCCGGGGTTAATTTGGACGCATGGTTAGACGGGCAAACCGGCGATCCAATGACGATTTGGCTGCAAGGGCGTTTGGGTTTCGGTCCTACAGAAATAATTAATTATCAAACAGGGAAATCCATTAACTGGTATGACGAAGTTTTTCAGACAGGGTTGCGTCAGGATTATAACATTGGCATTGGCGGAAAAACCAAGATGACCAATTATTATTTTTCTTTAGGTTATATTAATAATGAGGGCATTGTGGTAGGCGACAATTACCAAAATTTTCGTGCAAGGCTGAACCTGACCATGGACGTTACCAATTGGCTTCAAGTCGGGACGCATCTTCAATTTGCCGACCGCGACCAAAGCACCAATCCTGCCTCATGGGGAAATGCTGTGATAGCAAGCCCCTACGGGAATAAATACGAAGATGATGGAAAAACATTGAAATTTTTCCCGCACGACGATAGTAGCGCACCCAATCCGTTACGCGATCTTGCTGCTGATTTGTTGTCCAAAAATACCAACTTGACAGCCAATTTGTTCGCTAATATACAGTTACCATTGGGAATCAAATATCAATTGATATTCAATAATCGTTATTCTTTTGGCAAATCATATAGTTTTTATTCAATAAACACGTGGACAGGACGTCCTTTTTTAACTGCCGACGGTGATTTGCTGGGCGGCACTGCATCCCGGAATGACGATACGCGTTACTCATGGCAGGTGGATAACATTTTCAGCTGGAATAAAACCATTGCCGGTATCCACCAGTTGGATGCCACTTTTCTGATCAATGCTGAAAAGATGCAATACTGGAGTGGCACTACATCGGCATCCCAGTTTTCACCATCCGATGCGCTGGGTTTCCACAACTTGGGTGTGGGATTGTCAACAAGTTTACATACATCAAACAATGACCAATATTCAACAGGCAATGCCCTCATGGGACGTATCAATTATATCTTGATGGACAAATACCTGTTGACTGCATCGTACCGCAGGGATGGTTTCTCGGCTTTCGGGCAAAGTCATCCGTATGCTTATTTTCCCGCTGTAGCCCTTGCCTGGAGATTGTCGGAAGAATCGTTTATGAATGGAACCGACAATTGGTTGGATCACCTAAAAATCAGACTGTCGTGGGGTATCAATGGTAACAGGGACATTGGTATTTATTCGGCTTTGGCGGATGTAGGCGCTGGAAAGACGATTATCGGAGGAAATTCTGTTAGCAGAATTTATAGTAATTCATTAGCCAATTCCGATCTGAGATGGGAAAAAACAACCGCTTATAACGTAGGCATTGATTTTTCCATTTTAAAAAACGTACTGTCAGGCTCCATTGAAGGTTATACGATGTCAACAAAAGACCTCCTGATGACCAGGGCATTACCTGCAGTTACAGCATACACATCGGTGATGGCCAATTTGGGAGAAATAACCAATAAAGGGATGGAAGTCACTTTGAACTCAACCAACCTGAAAAGAGAAAATCTCTTTTGGACTTCGTATTTCATATTTTCTTTCAATCGCAATCTGGTCAAACATCTTTACGGAAACACTCAGGATGTGTTAGACGATAAGGGTAATGTGATTGGCCAGCGCGAAGCGGACGATACCACCAACGGCTGGTACATCGGTGAGGCATTAGACAGGATTTATGGATATGAATTTTTGGGTATTTGGCAAGAAAGTGAAAAGGATGAAGCTGCTAAATACGGAATGATTCCAGGTGATGGAAAATTACGGGATGTTCGCAACTTTGAAGGACGTACAGAAGGCATACGGGCAGATGAAGACCGCGTTTTTCAAGGTTATTCCAAGCCCCGCTATCGGTTTGGCTTAAAAAATGATTTGACCCTGTTCAAGAACTTCAACCTGTCATTCTATTTGAGAGCCGATTTGGGTCATGATGTTGCCAATAGCAATTATATACATCACGCAAGTTTTTTCCCCGAACGGCTCAACATATACAAATTAGAATATTGGACGCCTGAGAACCCGATCAATTCGGCTGCACGGCTCTATTCAGCTATCAACCCGAATTATAATATATATGTCAAACGTTCATTCGTTAGGTTACAGGATGTATCCTTATCTTATAATTTTCCCGGCAAAATATGTTCATCTGTTCATTTGCAAAGCGCCAGATTATTTGTTAACATGAACAATCTGCTCACCATAGCCAGTTCCAGAATATTATGGGATCCTGAAACCGGAAATCCTACACCTCGCATTTATTCTTTTGGCCTTAATTTAACCCTATAAATTATTATTATATGAAATCAATAAAAATAAAAATCATTCAAGTATGGGCTATATTGTTCATGACTGGAGTTATTGTTTCCTGTAACGAAGATTTTTTACAGCCTAAACCGCTCTCCATTTTCATGCCAGAAAATACTTATACAGATAAAACTGCAATGATTTCCTTGCTTAACGATTGTCGTCACACCTACAAACAGGAGTTTATAGGTAATATGCAAATTGTATGTACCGAATACAATGCTTCTGACCTCTGTATTTATGGCGAAATGTATAGCGGAGGACTTAAAGACTTTGATTTGCAGATGACTCCAACTAGTGTCGCAAACCTCGATATTGTTAACAGCGGTTCATATTGGAATTTTGGCTTTGCTGCTATTAAGTCGGCCAATGTAGTCATATCGCGTTACGATAAAGCTACTTATGATACCGAAGCAGATAAAAATGAAATACTTGCTGAAGGATATTTCCACAGGGCATATTGGTATTACCGTCTTGTCCATCAATATGGCGATGTCCCGTTTATCGACGGCGAGATTACGCGGCCGACCGTCGACTTGTTTACCATGTCACGAAAATCCATACTGAACCATATGGTAACGGATATGGAATTTGCGGTTCAACATTTGCCTGTTTCAGTCCAATTCGGGGAAGTAAGCCGTACTGCTGGTTATCATTTACTTACTAAACTGTACCTATCGGTAGGTCGGTTTGATGACGCCATTCGGGTTGCTACCGAAGTAATTGAGAGATCAGGATTAGCATTGATGAAATCACGTTTCGGAACTCGATTCAATGCCGAATTTCTAGGTCAAATGTATGAAGGAAATGTATTGTGGGATCTCTTCCGCAAGGAAAATATCAGCATTTCCACAAATACGGAAGGCATTTTTATTGCACAAGATCGTGTAGAATTTCGCAATAATGGGGCTACAAGTGATGGTTCAGGGCGTACCCGCAGTTTTGCACCATATTGGTTGGGCCTGCCGGGAATGATTCGCGAAGGGCCTCTATATGAATATCTTTTACGTGGTGTAGCCTTTTCTCGCCCATCGACATATACTGCTTATACGCTTTGGGCAAACTGTGGCGACGATTTACGGCATAACTGGCCCAATTGGTTCCCGATGGACAGCCTCAGATATAATGACCCGACACAGGCGAATTACGGTCAGCCTGTTCAGAAACCGCTTGATGATGACAGTATCCGCAATTGGTTCCCCTATCAGTATTACAAAATCTATGTTCCCGACGAATTACGAGACCCAAAAACAAATAATGATTCACGTGGAGGTTACACTGATAATTATATTTTCAGGTTAGCCGAAACCTACCTGTTGCGCGCCGAAGCCTATTGGTGGACGAATAATCTGGAAAGCGCTAAAAACGACATCAATGAAGTTCGCGGTCGTGCCAACGCTCCGCTCATAACTGCGGCTGATGTCACCATCGACTACATCCTCGACGAACGGGCAAGAGAGTTGTATTCTGAGGAGCCGCGTAAAACGGAATTGACCCGCATTGCTTTTATCATGGCTGACCAAAATAGAGACGGATACAGCACGAACAATATGCATCTGAATAATTTCTTTTATGATCGCGTGATGCGCCGTAATGAATGGTACGGTCAACAAATCCAAACAGCAACCGGCAAATTCAAAATGAGCCCTTATCATTATTTGTGGCCCATACCTCAAACATCTATTGATGCCAATGTAGAAGGACATATCAACCAGAACTTGGGATATGCCGGCAGTGAAAATAATATCCCGCCATTGGAATAATCAACATGAAAACAGACTATTTTATGAAAAGGTTATTTTTTTTATTTTTCTTCATATCCACTATCCTGTTTTCCGGATGTAGTCAATTGGCAGAAAATACCGTGATATGCGTACAGTTGGATCCCCTGCAAAAGGTGTTCACTGAAGAATTGCAATTTGCGGAAACTTCTGATCCGGCAGCTGTAGCCAAAGGTGAAACTGCTACGTTCCAGTTCGTGGTAAGAAGTATATATCCCATCAAGGAGCTGAAAGTCGAGGCTGGAAATCTGACCAAGGGCGGCCAACAGATTGCTGCTACAGAAAAAGCGTTTGTGGGATATATTCGTGCTGGCTCTCATGTGGAAAAACTTTCAAAAGATGTGTTGCTCCCACTTTCCGACATCTATCCCGACTGTTTGCAGGAAGTGGAATCCATGGATGTCGCTTCCATGCAAAACCAGCCTGTATGGATCGGTTATGAAATTCCGCGCGATGTAGCGGATGGAGATTATTCCGCAACCCTTACTTTTACCGGAATAGTAAACGGAAAAAGTTTTAAGATTGCCAAAGAGGTGAACGCCAAGGTATATCCTGTAACTTTGCCCGAACAAACCCTGTGGGTAACCAACTGGTGGACACCGTTCGCGTTTTCGAAAATGAACGGGAACCAGCCGGTTGAACCGTATTCCGACCGTTTTTGGGAATTGCTCACCGCCATGGCGCACGTGATGCGCGACCACGGACAAAATTCGTATAAAATTGGAGGATGTCATCAAGATGATTTCTGGGACAGCCTTTGTAACATCAAACGTAACGGCACACAATACTCGTTCGATTTCACTAACTTCGATAAAATGGTTGAGCTTTTGATCCGCGAAGGCGGCCTAAAACGTATTGAAGGAGGTCATTTGTGTAATCGAATGAGTATTCCCGGACTTGTCTGGGGTAATACGATTTTTGGCGTCTATGTTCCGAATGTGGGAACGAAGCCATTTGAAGATGAGATGGCTCAAAGTTATCTTTCACAATTTCTTCCTGCGTTATACAATCATTTGGAAAGTAAAGGATGGACATCTATGTATGTGCAGTATGTGGCCGACGAACCGACCGATCAGCATGCACCGCTATTGGATGTTCGGGTCGACAATCCCACCGACCGGAACGCATCATCGTATATCCCTATTGCTGAATTTGTAAAAAAACTAATGCCCGGAATCCCAATCATGGAAGCAGTCATGTCAAGCAAATTAAATAATACCGTTGATATTTGGGTGCCAAGACTTGACCAGCTTCACCGCGAATATGCATTTTTTCAGGAACGACAGGCAGCCGGAGATGAAGTTTGGTTTTATACATGCAATAAGCCCCAAGGAAATTATGCAGCCCGTTTCCTGGAACTGCCATTGGTACAGACACGCTTTCTGCACTGGATCAATTATCGTTACGGGATAACAGGTTATCTTCATTGGGGGTACAACTATTGGAACAGTCAAACGACAACCGACTTTTCCACTACAAAATTGCCGGCAGGAGAATCATGGATTGTATATCCGGCTGAAGGAAAAGTGTTTAGTTCTATTCGGCTCAAAGCCATGCGTGATGGAATTGCAGATTACGAGCTCTTGAAATTACTGGAAAAGAAGGCTCCCGAAAAGGCAAAACAATTATCAGGAGAGGTAATTAATGGCTTCGATAGTTATAACAGTAATATCCGTGCTTTCCGATTTACAAGGTTGAGATTACTAAAATTGTTGAGTGAATAAATAAAAAATAACAAAAATGAATACTTTAAAATCAAAAATTTCCGAAAAATCTCGGATGAGAACAAAGCAAAATGACATGAAAAAGATTTGGTTTTTCTTTGCCCTTGCTTTCACGATGTCTCATTTGGCGCTGTCACAATCCATAAATCAAATTCCAGTTGTGGCATGGGGTGGTATTCCGTCAAATGAAACCACAGTAGAACGGTACGTTGAGCTTCGAGAAGCTGGTTTTACACACGTTATACAGCCTATGGATGCTGACAGTTTGGCTATTGCAATGGATATCGCAGCAGAAGTAGGGATCAAAATGTTTGTCCATTGTCCTGAACTGAAAACAGAAACAGAAAAAATTGTAAAACGTTTTATGAATCATCCGGCTATTGCCGGTTATTATATAACCGACGAACCGGGACGTAGCGCTTTTCCTGCATTGGGCGAGTGGGTTAGAAAAATACAAGCCATAGACAACCAACATTTCTGTTACATCAACCTGTACCCGAATTTTGCCAGATATTTAGAAACGGAAACCTATCAGGAACATTTACATTTGTTCATCGAAGAAGTTCCGGTGCCCATACTATCGTTTGACCACTATCCGGTATTTTTGGATCAAACGGGTAACAGGGTATTACGACTTGAATGGTACGAAAACCTTGAGATATTCTCGGATAAAGCTCGCAAAGCAGAAAAACCTTTTTGGGCATTTGCCCTTTCTGTTGAACATTATCATAGAAGTTACAAATACCCCATTCCTACATTGGAAGAACTCAGGCTACAGGTATTTAGTGACCTTGTTTATGGAGCGCAAGGAATCCAGTATTTTAAATATTGGGGAAGCTTGGGACGCAATGATTTTTATTATGCTCCTATTGAATCCCGTACCAAAAAAAGAACGGAAGTATATGATTATATCAAAGAAATCAATACGGAAATCAAAAATTTATCAAGTATTTTCTTAGACGCAAAAGTAGTTTCTGTTGGACATACAGGTGAAATTATCCCGCCAGGCACAAAACGGTTAGAGTTTCTGCCTGATGTTATCAAAACATTTGAAACCGAAGGCGCAGGCGCTGTTGTGTCTGTTTTGCAAAAGGATGGAAAGTCTTACCTTGCCATTGTCAACCGGGATTTTAAAAACAAAATGAAAGTAAAAATCGAAGGTGAACCCGGTTTGCAGCGAGTCCTCAAGGACGGTAGCACGGTTCCAGCATCCGCATATATCAACACGATGACCGTTGCTCCTGGCGATATTTTGATTTACTGCTGGAACCGGTAAAAGCTTCCGTAAAAATCTAAAGGTCAGGTATGAAATGTGTCTGATTGATATTACGTACCTCACGGCACGTTCTATTTGGTCTCAATCCGTGTTCTACCGATATCTTATCCCTACGGGATAATAAAACCGTTCAAACATTTTTAAACCTGATGTGCATCTGGATTGCTTCGCAAGCTCGCAATGACGGGAAAGCACAAAAAAAAATTGCGGCAATGAAAAAATATTGTAATTTTGTGGCATAAAAACGTCATTATGTTATTTAATTCGTTTGCTTTCGCCGTTTTTTTTCCGCTTGTTTTTATTCTTTACTGGAGCGTTTTCAACAAAAAAAGCGTTAGAATCCGTAACCTTTTTTTGCTTGCAGCAAGTTATGTCTTTTATGGCTGGTGGGATTGGCGTTTCCTTTCGCTTCTTATAATCAGTTCGTTGCTGGATTTTCTCATTGGAAAATACCTGTACAAACTCAATCAAAGCGAATCGACACACGAAACCGAAATTCATCGCAAAAAAACCATCCTGTTAGTAGTTAGTATTGTAGTCAATATTGGATTCTTAGGCTTTTTTAAGTATTTCAACTTTTTTGCCGACAGTTTTTCCGACCTGTTCGCCTTATTCAATGTCCATTTGTCGAGAACGACGCTCCATATTGTTTTGCCTGTGGGAATAAGTTTTTATACCTTCCAGACATTAAGCTACACGATTGACATGTATCGCAAGCGAGCACAACCGGCGCAAGACTGGATACAATTTTTTGCTTTTGTGAGTTTTTTTCCGCAATTAGTGGCAGGTCCTATTGAAAGAGCAAAAAATCTGTTACCCCAGTTTGAGGCATTGAAAAAACCTGATTACAGTGTATTTCGTTCTGCCATGATACTTATGGCGTGGGGTTTTTTCAAAAAAATAATGATTGCCGACAGGCTTGCCGTTTTTGTTGAAAATGTCTACGACAATCCGGCCGCTGCCGACGGCCTCCCGATGATAGTAGGAGTTTTTTTCTTTGCTTTTCAGTTATATTTCGACTTTTCAGCCTATTCCGATATTGCACGGGGAACCGGAAGCCTTTTCGGTTTCAAACTTATGCAAAACTTCCACAACCCCTATTTCGCCACCTCTTTCGGTAACTTTTGGAAACGATGGCACATCTCGCTCTCATCCTGGTTTATGGACTATGTATATATACCGCTTGGCGGAAATCGCAAAGGAAAAACACGAACCAACATGCATGTACTTATTGTATTTGCTGTAAGCGGTTTATGGCATGGCGCCTCGTGGAATTTTGTGATTTGGGGAATACTCAATGCACTGTTTATGATTATATTAGATCCTGTTTTGAATTTAAGTGGAAGCAATTTACACAAAGCGGAAAGAGAGAAATTTTTACCTCACATTTTCAAGTCGATACTAATCTTTACAGCGTGGGCTATCTCGCTCATATTTTTCCGTGCAAAAGGCTTTGACGCCGCTATCGTCAGTTTCAAAAATCTTGGATTCAGCCAAAGTAACGAAATAGTTAATTTCGGACTTACATCTACCGAGTTGAAATTGTCTTTCCTCTTGTTGACAGTAGCATTGGTGATAGAAATAGCAGGCGAATGGAAAGCCGGCGTTATAGAATCCCGGTTTTACAAAATGCCGCCTGTTTTTCGATGGTTTTTTTACATTGCCTTCGTGCTATCGATCGTTTATTTTGGTCAATACGGCACAGGTAACGAACATTCATTTATTTATTTCCAATTCTGAAAAAATGAAAAAACCGAAACACAGTAATCAGGCTAAGAAACCGGTACAGTCGGTGAAAAAAGTCGAAATAATACAAAAACCTTTCTCGTGGCGGTCATTTTCAATAAAAATTTTGATTTTGCTTGTCGCCGTTTCGGGAGTGACCATTTTCACGGATATAAAAGGCTATTTCACTGCCGATGACAGTAATAACCATGTTAGAAAAAAGTGGGAATTTTTTTACAATTATACCGAAACAAAAGATGTTGACGTTATTATTCTGGGTAATTCCCACATTATTACGGGTATTGACCCTTATATCTTGTCGATTGCAACAAGTTCAACCTGTTTTATTCTCGGCAATTCCGGAACCGGAATTATTGACGCCTGGTTTCAATTAGGAGAAGCATTAAAACGAACGAATCCAAAGATAGTAGTATTAGAAACCTATTGCATAAACAACGGCACAAAAGCGGAAGTCAATGATATTCCGTATTTTCAAAGTTTTGATGCACTCAAAGATAAGCGCTATAAAATAAATTGTATGCCGCAATTGTTTCAGAGCGATAGTTGGGTTGAGGCTTGGTCGTCCTCAATTCGTAACCATTCATTTTTACTAACTGACAGAAAAAGAATAATATACAACATAAACAATCCAACGGAGGCGCCATCAAATCAATTAGATTTAGGCAGGTTTTCCCGCTTTCAATTCGGGCTGCAGGATAGTACGTTGGCAAAATATGATTCTATCGGTTCGCCGGTAAAAGGAGAGGAGTATCAGATTTCAGCTTTCACTAAAAAGTATTTGCAAAAAATCATGGAAATGTGCGACGAAAGAAACATTCCCGTTTTATTTCTCACAGTTCCAATGTATTATAAACACGTCAGCAATTACGATGTTTGGAAAACAACGCTAAATGAGGAGCTGCAAAAATACCCGGAAGCAAAGTGGCTTGATTTACAAATGCCTTATGATACAATATTTTATACTCCTGCTATGTTTGAAAATACGTATGATAGTAATCAGCATTTGTCTAACACAGGTATGGCTGTTACTGCTTACAAACTTGCATCGTTTATTTTCCAAAATTATCCGAATCTTTTGCCCGATCGCTCAAATGAACCTGCCTGGATAGACGATTTTAAAACAACAGATTTTTTTGTCCATAACCAGGATATGGCACAAGGAATGACCGGTTATACTTCAATTGTTAAGAACAAACAAGTGGGTGATTATCATATCAGAGAAATGGTTTTGCAGGAAAACAAGGAGAAGAACCGTCTGATTCTCAAGATTACCCCCCATGAGAATATAGCCGATACGCTTTCAATTGATTGTTACGTTACGATGGAAGGTGAAAAGTTTGTTGCTGAGATTCCTGTGAGCAAAGCGCCGGAAATTTTTAATCCTAAACACAAGGTTTATCTCGCTGACATAATAAAAGAGGTGGAAAGTATTGAAATAATAAATATCAGCAAGGGAGATTTCTAATTCAGGATGTTTTGGAAAAACGTCATTGCGAGGAACGAAGCAATCCAGGTGCAAATCAGGATGCTGGATTGCTTCGCAGGCTCGCAATGACGTGCGACCGTCATTTACGCCTGTTTGATGTTTTCATCGGAAACTCGCAATGATGTTGCTAAACAGCAAAAAAAGCTTCGAGTTCGCGTAGTGTATTTTCGTTTGTTTGCAGGTCGTGGACGGCAATCCCTTTATGCAGGGCGACAATGCGGGAGCATACTTCGGTGACGTGCATCAGGTCGTGACTTGAAATCAACATGGTAGTTCCCAGCTTCTCGTTCATTTCTAACAACATGCGCCGAAGTCTGAGTTGCGAACTGGGATCGAGGTTGGTAAACGGCTCGTCTAAAATCAATATTTCAGGGTTGCCCATCATCGCTGCGGCAATGCCGATTTTTTTCTGGTTACCTTTCGAGAAGTCGCGGATGTATTTTTTCTTCCCGATGATTTCGTCGTTGAAAAAAGCGACCATATTGCAGATGAATTCGGTAACATCGTCTTTCGACATCCGGTGTGTCTTTCCAAGGAAATCAAAATATTCTTCCGGCGTCAGGTAATCTATCAGAAACCCCTCATCCAAGTAAGAGCCGGTATAGCTTTTCCATTGTTCACTGCCCTGCACCGGCTCGTCTTTCAACCGGGCTATACCCGCCGATGGACGTATCAGGTCGAGCAGACACCTGAAAAACGTGGTCTTACCCGCCCCGTTATTACCCACTAACCCAAACATTTCGCCCTTATTAATTCGCAGGGCGGGAAGGTTCAACACGATAACCCCTCCATATTCCTTTTGTAAATTTTCTACCTGTACCATATATAGTTTTCAGTTTTCAGTTTTCAGTT
>JGI24702J35022_10002164_pt1 | contig 12118 bp, 8 predicted proteins | sample TergutTh196P4_FD_35022 | JGI IMG/M metagenome (IMG submission 35022)
GCCTATACGGGTTATGCCACGCTCTCAATTGCTGAAGGATTAGAAAAGGATGCGCTTGTTTATTCGGTTGAGAAAAACGATGAACTCCAGCCGTTTATGGTTTCCTACATCGAACAATCNCCGTACAGTGATAANATAATTTTGTTCTGGGGGGANATTGAAACGCTGTTTCCTTCCTTTGACGAATCCTTTGAATTAGTTTACATTGATGCGGACAAACGTNATTATTGCGCTTATTATGATCTCATTTTCCCGCATCTTCCGTCTGGAGCGTTAATTCTNGCGGATAATACATTATGGTCGGGAAAAGTTTTAGATGGTCATCCGGCCCCGTCGGATAAACAAACACAAGGTATTATGGCTTTTAACGAAAAAATCAAAAAGGACAATCGTGTAGAGAAAGTGATTATTCCCGTTCGCGACGGACTGACTATGATTTGGAAGAAATAAATATAAAAAAAGATGGAAGGAACACGACTAAGTAAAATTGAACGATTGCTGCAGAAGGAGTTAGGTGAACTTTTTCGTAAACAGACGGCTATGACGCGCGGGACATTGATTTCGGTCAGTACGGTACATGTGAGTCCGGATTTGAGTATGGCAAAGGTCTATCTAAGCATCTTCCCTTCCGAAAAAGGGAAAGAACTGCTTGATACGATAGAAAAAAACAAAAGGACAATCCGTTATGATCTGGGGCAAATTGTACGCACCCAGTTACGCCGGATACCGGAACTTGTATTCTACTTGGACGATTCGCTCGACTATGTGGAGAACATAGATAAACTACTAAAAACATAGCCGGTTGAATTTAGCCTTTTACATTGCCCGCAGGTATTTGTTTGCGAAAAAATCGCATAACGTCATCAATATCATTTCTGCAATTTCCGTGATCGGGGTTGTAATAGCTACCATTGCGATGGTATGTACGTTGTCCGTCTTCAATGGCTTTAAAAGTCTTAATACGATGCTACTAAGCGTCTTTGATCCGGACTTGAAAATAACTGCTGTCGAAGGCAAAGTATTTGATCCTACGACCGAAGCCCTGCAACAAGCGTGTCATTTATCCGAGGTGCTGCAATATGGCGGTGTTCTGCAGGAAAATGCGCTTGTTCAGTACGACGACCGTCAGGTAATAGCCGTACTGAAAGGAGTGGATTCGCTGTATAACCAATTGGTGAAAATTGATTCGGCGATTATTGACGGGGAATTTGTTTTAAAAGAGGGTCTATTTAATTACGCGATTCTCGGATGGGGATTAGCTACAACACTTGGTATCAGGGCCTCTTTTGCATATCCCATAGAGATTTATATGCCGGATCGTTTGGGTACGGTCAATTTAGCCAACCCTACTTCGTCGCTACAAATTGAAAATGTCTATGCAGGCGGCGTATATCATGTGAATCAACCGGCTTATGATGAGGGATTCATGCTCATATCTGTCGACCTTTTGCGCAATATGCTCAGTTATGAGAAGGAGGTAACGGCTCTTGAAATAAAATTAGCTCCCGGCGCCAATGTATCATCCGTAAAAAAGAAGATTTCCAACCTGACTGGCGATGGTTTTGAGGTGAAAGACCGCTATGAGCAGCAGGAATCGTTTTATAAGATGCTGCAAGTGGAAAAATGGGTGTCCTACCTGATGCTTTGCTTTATCCTTGTCCTGACGCTGTTTAATGTATTGGGCTCCCTTGCCATATTGATGATAGAAAAAGAAGAAGATGTGAGAAAATTGCGTAGCATGGGCGCTAATAATAAACTTATTAACAGGATATTCCTTTTTGAGGGATGGATGATTTCCCTGTTAGGATCAGTCATTGGCGTTGTCATCGGGATCGGGTTATGTTTTTTACAGCAACATTACGGTTTTTTATCATTAGGTGAGGCGGCAGGGACTTTTATCGTAGATGCTTATCCGGTAGAAATAGAATGGACGGATGTAATCATCGTCTTACTGACGGTTATATCTATCGGGTTCATAGCCGTATTATACCCTGTTCATTATCTTGGTAAAAAGAGGCTTTATAAGGGGCTTGCCATCTGTTTTTTTATTCCGATAATGATGGTGGGATGCAGTAGAGGGCATAAGAAAGATTCTGCCGGCGGGAAAAAGAAGGAAATAGCGGTGACCATTGAGCCGTTGAGTTATTTTGCACAAAAAATTGCAGGCGATGATTATACTTTTTTTTCGGTAGTGCCTGTCGGACGCAGTCCTGAAACATACGATCCGTCGTTTCGCGAAATGCTGAGGGTAGGGAATAGCGAGGCTTTCTTTTATATCAACCTGCTCGGACTTGAACAGGTGTTAGTCAAGTCGGTGCAGAATAATCAAACAGGCGCCCGGTTGTTTAATTTATCGGAAGGGATGGATTTTGAAGATGGCTTCGCCGGGGAAGATGGCTTCGCCGGGGAAATGGGGGAAAGGCATGATCATCATGGTCATCATGGGCATGAGGGTCATGATCCGCATATATGGACTTCGTTTACGGGTGCAAAAGTGATGTCGGAAAATATTTATAAGGCGCTGTCGTCTTTGAATGTAGAAAAAGCAGGTTATTATCTGACGAATTACCGGCGCCTGACAGATGAATTGGAACAATTGGAACGCGAACTGCACCGGCAATTGGATACGCTTTCATGCAGGGGTTTTGTCATTTATCATCCGGCGCTGACATATTTTGCAAAAGAGTTCGGCCTGATTCAATACAGCATGGAAGAAGATGGTAAAGACCCTTCCCCCGCATCGTTAAAAAAGTTAATCGAAGAAGCCCGGGCTGCGCAAGTAAAAGTAGTATTTGTACAATTGGAATTTGATCGCAGCTATGCCGAACAAATTGCCAAGGAAATAGGAGCGCGTATTGTGACAATCAATCCGCTTGATAATCAATGGGACGAACAAATGAGACGAATTGCACAGGCTTTAATTATCCCGTTAGGGATAGAATATCGGTAGAAACGGGTTACACATGGAAAAATTGATTGAAATAAAAAATGTCAGCGCTTCGTATCATACGAAATTCGTTTTGAATGATGTATCGCTGTGTGTGTGGAAAGATGATTTTCTGGGCATCATCGGTCCGAATGGAGGCGGGAAAACGACGTTACTAAAGATAATTTTAGGGTTGCTGAAGCCCATTTCCGGTGAGATTTTTTTTTATGAAAACGACAGACCGGTAACTTTGTTGAAGATCGGTTATCTTCCGCAGATCAATCCCATAGACAAGCATTTCCCGCTTTCCGTTTATGAGGTGGTGTCGTCAGGTCTTACAAGCAAAAAACCCCGTTTCAGAAATTTTACGACATACCAAAAAGAACGAATCCATCAGTTGATCGTTCAAATCGGACTTGAGGCGTATGCAAAAAGCGCTATCGGAGAACTCTCCGGCGGACAACTGCAGCGTGTATTGCTTGCGCGCGCTATTGTTTCTCATCCGCAACTGCTTATCCTTGATGAACCGAATACGTATGTTGATAAACGGTTCGAATCGCAGTTTTATGAATTGTTGGGCGAGATAAATAAAGATACGGCTATAATTCTTGTCTCTCACGATATCGGGACGCTGATCCCATTGGTGAAAAATGTTGCATGCGTCAATGAGACGCTTCATTATCATGCGGGTACGGACCTGTCGGATGAATGGTTGGAGAAGACCTATTTGTGCCCGATAGAGGTAGTAAGTCATGGCGACTTCCCCCACAGAGTGTTGAAAAAGCATTTTTAGTTTTCAGTTTTCAGTTATCAGTTATCAGTTATCAGTTATTATGGATGGGAAACGGATATTAATTACGGGGGCGAGCGGTTTTATTGGAGGCTTTTTAGTGAAAGAAGCGCTGCAATTGGGTTATGACGTCTGGGCAGGTATACGTCCGGGCAGTGCGCGCGAACATTTGATAGATGAGCGTATCCATTTTATCTATTTACAGTATGAGGATGTGACGGCATTAACAAATCAATTGCGGGAAGTCGTATCCCTGTCGGGCGCATGGCATTATGTTGTCCATAATGCGGGCGTCACTAAAACGCTTCATACGAAAGATTTTTATAAAGTAAACGCACATTTTGTTTCCGCGCTGATTGAATCGTTGGCAAATGCCGGGTGCATACCGGAAAAATTTTTACTGATGAGTAGCCTGAGCAGTTACGGTCCTGTTGCTGAAGAATCATTCAGACCTATTCGGGAGAGGGACGAACAACGACCTGATTCCGAATACGGAAAAAGTAAACTTCAAGCTGAACGTTTTGTCAGGGAGCAACAGTATTTTCCGTATGTCATTCTTTGTCCGACAGGCGTTTATGGTCCCGGAGATAAAGATTATCTGATGGAAATAAAAAGCATACAATCCGGATTTGCTTTTATGACGGGTATGAAGCCGCAAGGAATTACGTTTATTTATGTAAAAGATTTAGTAACGGCGACTTTTCTTGCGCTTGAAAACCCTGCTGTGCGTAACACCTCCTATTTTATAGCAGATGGAAAAGTGTATTCCGACAGTGATTTTGTCCGTATTGTCAAAAAACTGCTCGGCAAACGTTTTGTTCTTTCTATGCGTATTCCATTGTGGATGTGTTATATAGCATGTGTTTGTTCGGAATTGACCGGGAAAATTTTTAAAAAGGCTATGACACTTAATACGGATAAGTATAAAATTTTAAGGCAGCGAAACTGGAATTGTGAGACGGAACGAACGGGTAGGGAACTCGAGTTTATTCCTCAATATAACCTGAAGGAAGGAGTGGAAGAAACTGTCCTTTTTAACAGGGAGCAAGGTTTATTATAGCCAAAATTTTTCTGAATAAATCGGGCTGACAGGGTAGATATTTGATTTTGAATGAAAATCTTCTAAAAATAAAAACACCTGATAATCAAGCGCATAAAATTTTATTTTAAAAAAAAGTAAAAAAAGACGAAGAAATATTTGTTTTCTTCAAAAAAAAGTTCTTATCTTTGCATTGATTATAATTAGATGAAGAAGGATAATAGAGTTTGGCAGCGTGTTGTCACAATTTCTTCAAATCTAATTTTTTTATGCTGAGAGCCGGTTGTGTAAGGAATGATTTCTATGCACTGATAGGGCGATTGGTAATACGTCTTTGGACGTGGTTAAATCAGGCTTCTATGCGGTAAACTCGGGAATTAACCGAGTGCTAGAGCATAATGCTAAACGTTATTCATTATTCATTACTAAAAATCCCCGAACGAGAGTTCCGGGATTTTTTTTACTATGCCCGGCAAGAACAAATTTTTAAAAAAACCCATTCTTTTATTGAAGATAAAAAATTATCACTCATTTTACGAATATATATAATAATCTATGTGTCAAACAGATAGGATTTGACTTCAAAAATTACCGATAAATTTTTTCGATATTTTTTGGAAAAGCAAAAAAAAACTCTTTATTTTGTACCTTTTATAGAAGGGATTCCCATGCATGAATATAAAAAGTAAGGTTATGATAGACACTCGGAACAAAAATTTACCTATTGAAAAAGAAGTTGAAATCGAAGAAACAGGTGAATTGAAAACATCTCAAGCACCGGTAGCTAATTCGGCAGAAACAGCATTAGAAACGGAAATAATTCCAGACGATACAGTCATAGAACCGACGGAAAAAACGGAGGGAACTGAGATTGTCGTATTGGAATCGGAAGATGCTGTGTCAGAAGCAGAAGAAGAATTGGAAGAAATAATTTCGGAAATCGAAGCTAAACCGGAGGAAGCCGTTTTGGAAACGGAAGTCGAACCGGAAACGGCTGAATTGGAAGAAATTGTATCGGAAGTGGAAACGGCGTTTGAGCAAACAGTACCGGAAGTGGAAACGACATCCGAAGACATTGTACCGGAAATTGTAGAAGCAGTATCCGAAGAAGCTGAAATTGCAGAAGTGGTATCCGAAGAAGCTGAAATTGCAGAAGTGGTATCCGAAGAAGCTGAAATTGCAGAAGCTGCATCCGAAGAAGCTGTACCGGAAGAAGTTCTATCAGTAGCTATATCAGAAGAAGAGCCGGAAGAAACCGTATTCGACACAGATGCGGAAGCAGAAGTAGAATACTTCCCTGATGTAGTGCATAATGAGCCTGACTTGGAACCGGAGGAAGCGGATGTAGCGCCGGAAGAGCCTGAATTTGAATTGGATGTTGTGCCGGAAGAGTTTGAATTTGAATCGGAGGAAGCAGTGATAGAGCCTGAGCTGGCGTTTGAGGAACCGGGTGAAGCGCCCGATAATGCTACAATAGCTAAGATCGATATTATTGAACGATTAAGGGCGATCACTGAAGAACCCAAAAAACATGGCCGTAACGAGGTCGACGCGCTTAAACAAGCGTACTACAAGATGCGTCGTATCGAGGTAGAAGAGAAAAAGAACGAGTTTATTGAGGGGGGAGGAGATGAAAATGATTTTATCGTTCCTGAAGACGAAACGGAAGCTCAGATGAGATCGCTTATTGCTGAATTTAAGGAAAAACGAAACGTAATCACGGCTGACGAAGAAAGGCAAAAGGAAACGAATCTGATAATCAAACAACACCTGATAGAGCGACTGAAAATTTTGACCGAAAGCCAGGATGATTTCAACAAACGGTATAACGAGTTCCGTGATATTCAGCGTAAATGGAAAGAAATAAGACTCGTGCCGCAGGAGTATTCACGGGAATTATGGCGCAATTATCAGCTTTATAATGAGCGTTTTTATGACATCGTTAAGATCAATAATCAATTCAGGGATTATGATTTTAAGAAAAATCTGGAGATGAAAACTGTTTTATGCGAAACGGTTGAACGGCTTGCAAAAGATAAAGATGCTATTTCGGCTTTTCATCAATTGCAAAAACTTCACCAGCAATGGCGTGAAATAGGGCCGGTATCGAAAGAGCATCGCGAATCGATTTGGGATCGTTTCAAGGCTGCCTCTGCGATTATTAATAAAAAACAACAGAATTATTATGACGATCTGAAAGGGCAGGAAGAAAAAAATCTGGAACGTAAAGAAGCGATATGTAAGGAATTGGAAGCGATAGACGTAAGTACGCTCAAGACGATAAGAGACTGGGAACGGAAAACGGAAAAAGTGATGGCTTTACAGAAGAAATGGCGTAGTATCGGCTTTGCGAACCGAAGGCAGAATAATAAGATATTTGATCGTTTCCGGGCTGCCTCCGATAATTATTTCAATAAGAAGAGCGAGTTCTATAAAATCATCAGGAAGGAAAGCGATAAAAACCTCGAACTGAAGAAAGCGCTTGTTGAAAAAGCCGAAACCCTGAAAAACAGTGAGGACTGGAAGGAAACGGCAAAGGCTTTTGTAGAGTTGCAAAATGAATGGAAAAAAATCGGACCGGTAGGACGTAAATATTCGGAGACGATATGGAAACAATTCATTGCCGCCTGCGATTATTTCTTTGACAGAAAAAGTAAGGAATCGTCTTCGCAAAAATCAGAAGAGTATGAAAATTTGGAAGCAAAGAATGCCTTGATCGAAAAAATCAAGACGATTGATAAAAGATTGACCGACGACGAAGCGCTTACTTTATTAAAGGGTTATGTTGCCGAATGGAACACAATAGGATATGTTCCGTTCAAGGAAAAAGACAGACTTCACAAGACATTCCGGGAGGTGATTGATAAACAATTCGACCGGTTGAAAGTGAACGAACGCGACCGGCGGGGTCAGCAGTACCGCTCTAATCAGGCGGAAATGACCGGAGCCGGAAAGAACAAATTGTACAATGAACGCGAAAAACTGATGCGTACATTTGATCGGATGAAGAATGAACTTCAGACGTATGAGAATAATATTGGCTTCATATCAGCAAAAGGAGGCGACGGTTTATTGAAAGAGATCGACCGCAAAATTGTCCGCTTAAAAGAGGATATGGAAATCGTTGTAAAAAAGATAGAAGCTATTGATGAAAATTTAGATTAAAACTGTTTGTTAATGCCACAACTGTATTTATTTAATCCCGGGCATGAGATGGAAATCTTATGCGGAAAGTCTCACTATACACCTCCCTATTTGGTGCAGAAGATGGGCGCTGATTTAGAGATGCTGCCTGTCTGGTATGGAGGTGCAGGAAGTTTTACACTTGTCAGGAACCCCAATGCGTCACAATTTATCGCCTCTCTGCCTAAAGTGTTTCGCCCATCCTTATCATCACCCATGATTTTGAATCTGATGATGAAGGAATTGTTCCGTAGAAAGAAATTAGGCGAAAAGCCTAAGTTGCCTCCCCTTACTGCGAGTATCTGGGGTGTATCGCCTCGCAGTATAGATGCGTTTAAAGAACTTAAACAAGCCGGAATGATTCTTGAAATTCCCGAATGGAAGGAAGAATATGTGCAACTGACAAGCCGTCAGACTGCTGCCGTTTGTTTAGAGAATTTGCAAAAAACGATTCCGATTACGCCGCCGGTTTTAGTGCCGAAATTTTTCACTGAATTAAATGAGGTGGAGGAATACATAGCAAATAATACACCTCCTTTTGTGATAAAAACACCTTTTTCATCCTCCGGACGTGGACACTATTGGATAGAAGACAGGAAACTTGACAGCAGCGCATTAAGTTGGCTGAACGGCGCGTTGAAAAAGCAGAACGAGGTGAGTATAGAACCGGCTTTAAACCGTGTTTTTGATTTTGCCGCCGAGTTTTATTCGGATGGAAACGGCCAGATTCAATATCTGGGACTATCTATTTTTGAGACCCAGTCGCGGGGTCAATTTGTAGGCTGTATGCTCGGAACGCAGGAAATGCTTCTGCAACAGTTGAATGAATATATCCTGCCAGAGGATTATCTGTTTTTAGTCGAACAGATAGGCCTCATACTGAAAGAAATAGTAGGGAATACTTATAACGGATATATGGGTGTTGATATGTTTATTTACAAAACCAATGACGGTAATTATGCCGTACATCCGTTTGTAGAATTAAATCTGCGTTATACAATGGGACTTGCCGCCATACAAATAAGTCGTCAGTTTATACATCCCAAGTCGCAAGGTATGCTACGCACCATAACTTATGTATATAATGCTTATCAGGAACATCAACGCATGAAGGCCGAAGCTCCCTTGGTGTTGGAAGACAATCGCATCCGTTCGGGATACCAGTCACTTTGTCCGGTAGGCCCGGATACCCGCTATATGGCGATCGTTAATGTTTTTTGATTTTAGAAAATTTTCATCTTTTTCATCAGGAAGGTGGCGTTCATGTTTTGTGCAATGCCGTCGCGTAACTGATAGGTGAATGTCAATTCATCGCCTTCTATATCGGCTTCAAATCGTTTGTTTTGAACATGCTCAGGGAATGTTTCCGCTAAAGCACCTAATAATAAGTCGTGTGTGGCGATGATCCCGCATGTGTTTTTGTGGATAAACTGCTTTACAAGCGCAAACGAACCTTTCTGTTTATCAACGGAATTAGTGCCTTTCAGTATCTCGTCTAAAATGATTAATAGCTGCTCGCCGGCATTGAGCCGGTCGATGATCATTTTGAGTCTTTTCAACTCGGCAAAAAAGTAGGATTCGTTTGAGATGAGCGAATCGGCAGTTCGCAGACTGGTCACTAATTTGGCGGGGTAAACGGCAAGCGATTCGGCGCAGACGGGAAGTCCCATGCAGGTAAACAGAAAATTCACCCCGATAGTTCGCAGATACGTACTTTTACCGGCCATATTTGCGCCTGTCACGATCAGGAAAAAGTTACTTTTAGGAATAAGAATGTCGTTACGGACACAGGTATCGCGGTGAAGGAGCGGATGCCCTAACGCTTTCCCTTCCATCACGAAATAGGATTCGGTAAGGATGGGGTAGATGTAATCAGGGTGATTAAACGCAAACGCCCCATACGAACAAAAAGCGTCGAAAACGCCTATCGCTTCAAACCATGCGTTTAACAGACCGCCGTATTTTTGCATCCAGCGTTCAAGTTTCATCGTCTGGCGCGTATCGCGCATATACAAAAGATTCAGTAAGACGCCCATGACGCTCGACTGCTGGTCTAACGCCCCAATCGTACGCGATAAACTTTTAATCGCATGCGATGCGTTAGAAGGGGATCCTGTAACCATTGATTGGTATTTTTGAAGCAGATTCGAGTTGAAATGTTCCTGTTCGACCTGCTCTAATAGCTCGGAATAAATTTTCAGGTTTTTTTCCGTCTTTGTGGCGGAAGAAATTACTTTACGGATGCGTCTTAACGGGAGGTTGACTAACAGATAACAAATGGCAAAATAGGGGATGAGATAGCTTGCCGGTATCCATTGAAGGATAATGCCTGCGATGAGCAAAACCCAGAGCGCAGGGATAAGCCATGTCAAAAGCTTTATTAAACGATTACCGGAAAGCCGGTTGGGGTTGTCGGCAGAAAATAAGGACTTTAAATCTTGTTTCTCCTTTGAAGCGATAGCGCCGGTAACATAAAAATGATGCCTGAATTCGGATAATTCTTTCAATTCCTGTACGCTTTCCTGCCGCATCAGGATTTCCTTTTTGTCGTCTGACGGTTGTTGAAACCAATTGATAAGCCTGTCTTTCCCCATTTGGGTCACGGTGCGGTTGACCAATTGAAAAAGCGACCCTGCGCCAAAAAGGTCAAGGTCCATACTAAATGCGTGTTGGTCGTCAATTTGTTCGGGTGCTCCGTCAAAAGCGCTGAGATCATAATCCAACGCTTTCAGTTCGTTTTCAAAAAGGCGGATGAGGCCTTCTTCGAAGGCGCGTTTTTCATACAGTTTGGTGTGATATACAACTAATAATAGAAAACAAAATAAACATACGCCTGCCAAAACAATCAAGATAATCAAATCTTTATCGCGTAACATCCATAAAGCGACAATCATTCCGATAACTACCGCCAGCCTTAATGTGCCTATATGGTAGATGCGTCTTTTCAGATGTTTCGCAATTTGTAAATGATGCTCTTTCTTTGTACGGTAAAAAAGATATACTTTGTTAATGGTTGACTCCATAGTTGATAATATTTTAATGTGTGCGTCATTGCGAGCTGTTCTTCCGTCATTGCGAGCTCGCGAAGCAATCCAGAAACCTGACTTGCACCTGGATTGCTTCGCAGGCTCGCAATGACGGAAATCTGGATTGCTTCGCAGGCTCGCAATGACGGAAATCTGGATTGCTTCGCAGGCTCGCAATGACGGAAACCTGGATTGCTTCGCAGGCTCGCAATGACGGGAGAATGTCATTGGTAGTTTGCGAAGCTATCCGGAGGCTTGATTTGCGACGACTTTTGTTCCAATAGCGTTTCCAGATCGCGGCGTGGATACTGCCAGGCTTTTTCTACGGCGTCTTCCACGACTTTGCGCAAAGCCGCATAGTCGGCGTCGTTCCGGTCGGCGTAAACCGCTTTACCGCAGTGTTCTGTCCCGCCTGCCGTATGAGCAAGCGGGGCGGTGAGGAAGAGGCTCTTTTCCGGCGCGTTCAGNTCGATCCAGTCAAGCCGCGATATATTTTCGGGCGCATGACATGCTGCACATCGTTTTTGGTGAACTTGTAAAACNGTATTTTGCAACTCCTTGTCCGCCGGCATGTCGTAAGGCGGGTCTTTTGGGCGGGAGTTGACAAACCGGTCNTGATATTGAGCGTTTGCATCAATCCAAGTCACGAGACGATACCAGTCGTCNTCCCCCGGCTTGATGTTGACGTGGGAAGAGCTTAAGATCACTTCAATCAGTTTGCTTTGCGACGAACCGAATTGCCTTGTTTGCGCAATGGCGGAAGCCGGGTCGTGTTTATTGGAATAGGATACGAGATGGTTCTCAATAATTGTCCGGTAGGATCGGTTCAGACCGTCGAAATTGAAACGCTGATGAAGTCCCTGCATGGGTGCGGGAGGCATTAGTCCTCCGGAGAAATCGAACCCTGCCGCCGGTTTCAGGCCGGAATGGCATGACACACAATTTCGGTCGAGAACAGGTTGAATGTCAGCGAGATAGTTGATGCACCTTTCGGTTCCCCACGGCGGTGGCGTCGGGGTTACCGGTTTTTTCGCCATCGTCATCATTTTCGGGAAATTAGCAGGCGCTGTCGCTCTTGTTTCATGACAACCGGTGCAACTTCGTGATTCGCCGGGCTGGAAACTGATGAACGAGCGCATTCGTTTTATTTCCTG
>JGI24702J35022_10002165_pt1 | contig 12118 bp, 8 predicted proteins | sample TergutTh196P4_FD_35022 | JGI IMG/M metagenome (IMG submission 35022)
TCAATCCTGCCACCTGATCTTTTTGACTGCGTACATTATTCACTGCTTCCTGTACAGCCACCTGTCTTTTTGATTTTGGCAACTGGTTGAAATTAACCCAAAAATTATCAGGAATTTTTTTTCTGAGCATCGTGTCGACAGGTAAATTTTTCAGTTCGGGATTATAGTATGCCGGTTGTATCATCATGCGGAGTTGATCTTCCTGCGTACTGATCATTTTCGAAAATGAATCGATCATCATGGTTAGCTGAGGCAGATTCAACATTTGAGCGCCCGATTTGAAAATTTCTACGTCTGAACGTTCAAGATCGTAGTTGGGAAGGGTAATCCTGAACAACTGTTTCTCGAAGAAATCATGACGGAAAGGATAGTTTTTGCTTTGTCTGACAGGTCTTTTGTTATCTATCATATCTTGATAACTGTGCCCGTTATAAAGTACTACTTCGAGAAATTTTTTATCCTTAGTTTGCGCCATTGTCCCTGAATCGGCAAGAGTAACATAATTATTACCAACTTTATCTGTATGGTCATATATCCTCAAATCATAAAGCATATTTGTTTTGTAATCACGTCGGCCTATACGGATGCTGTACCCGTCAATACCATTGTAGAATATTCCTTCCTGAATATACAATTCAGGGCGCGTCTGCTGAATGTCGTATACCAATGTCCTCATTTTAAGATAAGCGACAGGAGCCACATTATTGAGAAAAAAGAATGCGCCGATGGAAATAAAAAATGTCATGACAATCAGCGGAAACAGTATTCGTTGCAAAGATATTCCTGCCGACTTAAGCGCTATAAGTTCATAGTTTTCGCCCATGTTACCCAGCGTAAAAATAGATGCCAACAGCACCGCTAAAGGGAATGCCATATTTGATACAGATACGGATGTATAAAACAGTAACTCGCCAATAGCAGATATCGGCAATCCTTTCCCGACAAGATCATCAATATATTTCCACAGAAACTGCATCAACAGCGTGACAACCACAATAAAAAAAGCACCAATAAATGGTCCTATAAACTGTTTCAGCATGTACCGGTGTAATATCTTCATGCGGAAGCCTTATTTCAAATTTCTAAATTCAATGATTTCAATTTTTCAAACCGCAAAGATAGCGATTTTTGAAAATTGACAGGCAATCAAAATGTTTTTTCTTATCTTTGCGCTGCATTTAGATATCAAAAAATATCATCATCATGAGCATCATAAATTCCATTCTGTCGTCATTTTTCGGCAACAAGGCCGACCGCGACATGAAAGAGATACAGCCTTACGTAGAAAAGGTAAAGAAAGAATTTGACCGAATCACAGGCTTCACCAACGACCAGTTACGCGCCGAAACCGATCTTCTGAAAAAGAAGATAAAAGAAGCCATTCTGGAAGGCGAAAACCGGATCACACAACTGAAAGAGCAGGCCGAAACCCCGGAAACTTCTGTAGACGACGTGGAAAATATATACAAGGAGATTGACCATCTCGAAAAAGATGTGGTGAAAACCATGGAGGATACCCTTATCGAAATGTTGCCAACCGCTTTCGCTGTCATGAAAGACACAGCCCGCCGTTTCAAAGAAAACGAACGGTTGCTTGTGACGGCTAATGATTTTGACCGTGATTTAAGCATCAAGAAAAACAATGTGCTGATAGAAGGTGACAAAGCGGTGTATCTCAACCATTGGATGGCCGGTGGCAATGAAATCACCTGGGACATGGTGCATTACGATGTGCAGTTGATCGGTGGCGTGGCTTTGCATCAGGGCAAGATTGCCGAAATGGCAACGGGTGAAGGAAAAACTCTGGTGGCAACGCTTCCCGTTTTTCTCAATGCCTTGGCGGGACGTGGTGTACATGTAGTGACGGTAAACGATTATCTCTCTAAACGCGACTCCGAGTGGATGGGGCCGTTGTATGAATTTCACGGACTGTCGGTGGATTGTATCGACAAACACCAGCCTAACTCGCCGCAACGACGCCAAGCATATAACTCTGATATCACTTTCGGCACCAACAACGAGTTCGGCTTCGACTACCTGCGCGACAATATGGCTATCAGTCCCGACGATTTGGTGCAGCGCAAACACCATTTTTCAATTGTGGACGAGGTGGACTCCGTGTTGATTGATGATGCCCGGACCCCTTTGATTATTGCAGGTCCCGTTCCGCGCGGTGAAAACCAGTTATTTGACGAATACAAACAGCGTGTGGAACAACTTTTCGGCGAGCAACGAAGATTGGTAACACAAATATTGGCCGAAGCCAAAAACATAGTGGACAGCGAAGACCCAAAGGAAAAGGAACGAGGCGGGGTGCTGTTGCTCCGTGCCCACAAGGGGCTTCCAAAGAACAAGCCGCTCATCAAACTTCTTAGCGAACAGGGTAACAAAATGTTACTCCAGAAAACCGAAAACTTCTACATGCAGGAAAATAACAAGAACATGCACATCATCACTGATGAATTGTTCTTTGTGATTGATGAAAAACACAATAGTATCGAGTTGACCGATAAAGGAATCGAAATACTGACACGCAGAACCGAAGACCCAAATTTCTTCATCCTGCCAGACATCGGCACAGCAGTTTCGGAACTTGAAAAACTCAACCTGACCCCGGAACAAAAGATCTCTAAAAAGGATGAGCTGTTGCAGGATTACGCCATCAAGTCAGAACGTGTGCATACCGTCAACCAGTTGCTGAAAGCGTACACATTGTTTGAGAAGGATGACGAATACGTGGTGATTGACAACAAGGTAAAAATTGTTGACGAGCAAACAGGCCGTATCATGGAAGGTCGTCGTTATTCTGACGGTTTGCATCAGGCCATCGAGGCGAAGGAAAATGTAAAAGTGGAAGCCGCTACGCAAACATTCGCCAGTATTACGCTCCAGAATTATTTTCGTATGTACCACAAATTGGCTGGTATGACAGGTACAGCCGAAACGGAAGCAGGTGAGTTGTGGAATATCTACAAGTTGGATGTGGTGGTAATTCCTACCAACAGGTCTATTATCCGCAAAGACCAGGAGGATTTGGTATACAAAACCAAACGCGAGAAATACAATGCAGTGATTGATGAGATTGTCAATTTAGTAAATAATGGCCGTCCCGTGCTGGTGGGTACTACTTCTGTGGAAATATCCGAATTGCTCAGTAAGATGCTCAACATGCGCAAGGTCAGACACAATGTACTGAATGCAAAATTGCACCAGCGCGAAGCCGAAATAGTTGCTGAAGCCGGAAAAACAGGCACAGTGACCATCGCAACAAATATGGCGGGTCGTGGTACCGACATTAAATTATCACCTGAAGTAAAAGCTGCGGGTGGTTTGGCCATTGTAGGTACTGAACGTCACGAATCACGCCGCGTTGACCGTCAGTTGCGCGGACGTTCCGGTCGTCAGGGAGACCCGGGCAGTTCGCAGTTTTTTGTTTCACTCGAAGATGACCTGATGCGTCTTTTCGGTTCCGACCGTATCGCCGGACTGATGGATCGACTCGGATTGAAAGAAGGCGAAGTTATCCAGCACTCGATGATCACCAAATCCATCGAACGCGCTCAACGCAAGGTAGAAGAAAACAACTTCGGTATCCGCAAGCGTTTGCTCGAATACGACGACGTGATGAACCTGCAGCGCGTAAGAATTTACAACCAACGCCGCCATGCTTTGCACGGCGAACGTCTCAATATCGACATTGCCAACATGATGTACGACGTCATCGAGGAAACCGTCAATAATTTTCATCAGGAGCAGAATTACGAAGGATTGAACATGGACCTGATTCGCTATTTCTCAATTGAAATGCCACTTACCGAACAAGAGTTCCGCAAGAATTCGGTTGATGAGACCATTCAATCCGTATATGACACCGCTCAGAAAGCCTACCAGCGTAAAACGGAAACCAATGCACAGCAGGCGATGCCGGTAATCAAGGATGTATTTGAAAATCAGGGTTCGCAATACGAAAACATTGTGATCCCATTTACCGATGGCCGCCGCGTATTTCAGGTAATCACCAATCTACGCAAATCCTACGAAACGCAGGGACGCGAAATGATACGCTCCTTCGAAAAAAGCGCCATCCTCGCCACCATCGACGAAGCTTGGAAGGAACATCTCCGCGAATTGGACGACCTCCGCCAGTCTGTACAAAACGCCAGCTATGAACAAAAAGACCCGTTGCTGATATATAAATTCGAATCATTTGAACTTTTCAAGACAATGATAGGAAAAGTGAACCGCGATGTGACGTCGATGTTGATGAAGAGTACTATTCCCCTGCGCGACCCTAACGAAATACAACGTGCACAAGCTCCGCGCCGCTTAGACATGAGCCGGATGCAAGCCCGCAAGAGCGAATTTTCAGACGGCGGAAACGGACAACCCGGAATGCAGGATACCCGCGAAAAGCAAGCGCCGCAACCTTTTGTGAAAACTGAAAAGAAAGTCGGGCGTAATGATCCCTGTCCGTGTGGTAGCGGGAAAAAATACAAAGTTTGCCACGGAGCAAATGCATAAATGAAGGCGGACTAACTGCGTTTTATTCTAATAATGGCATCAATAATAGCCGACGATTTTCAGGTATTGATCAAACCTGTGGGCGCACACTGCAACCTTATATGCAGTTATTGTTATTATCGGAAAAATGGCGATATTTATGGAACAGAAACAAAATATCTCATGAATGATGAGACATTAGAGAACTGTATCAAACAACATTTTTCAGCGTCAAAAGCAGATACTGTTCTATTCACCTGGCATGGAGGCGAACCATTGCTGGCGGGGATTGATTTTTATAAAAAAGTTTTGTCCTTCCAAAAAAAATATCTTCCGCAAGGGAAAAGTTTTTTAAACGGCATTCAAACCAATGCTACGCTAATTACAACAGAGTGGTGCGAATTATTTGCCGCCAATGGATTTGCTGTTGGAATAAGTATCGATGGGCCGGATGTTTTTCACGACACTATGCGCCATACTGTAAAAAAAACCGGAAGTTTTGAAAAGACGCTTTCCGGTTACAGATTACTCCGAGCGTATGGTATAAATCCGGAAATTCTGTGCGTTGTAAATTCCGGTAATGTAAAATATCCGTTGGAAGTATATCATTTTTTTAAAACTCTTGGGGCATATTATATAACGTTTTTACCATTAGTTAATATGATATATTCCGGAACAGACAAGGTTTTTCAAGAGTCTGTTCCGGCATTTGAATTTGGACTGTTTCTGGCTACCATTTTTGACGAATGGGTAAAAAATGATATAGGCCTCGTTAAAATTCAGATTTTTGAAGAAGCGCTGCGAACGGCGTTTAATCAAGAGCATACATTGTGCATTTTTAAAGAGCGCTGCGGAGGTGTACCGGTAATAGAACATAACGGCGATTTTTATCCATGCGACCATTTTGTCGGTAAAAACAGTTCTCTTGGAAATATCAATGAACACGACTTGGGATATTTTCTCAACCATCCCGCACAAAAATCGTTTGGCGATGAGAAATTGAATACTTTACCGCAATACTGTATCACATGCGAGGTAAGGATTATGTGCCATGGCGAATGTCCCAAAAACAGATTCATCACATCGCCCAGTGGCGAACCCGGATTGAATTACCTGTGCGAAGGCTATAAATACTTCTTCAACCACTGTAAGCCGTTTGTTGATTCGGTATCAGAGGTTTGGAAGCATGGCAACCAATAGTTTTGCTTATTTAAGATTCTCTTTGAAAAAAGAAACTGTCCTGCCCCATGCCAATTTAGCCGCTTCAGCGTTGTATCTTTCCGGATTTGTGTCATTATTGAAAGCATGAGCGGTTCCGGGATAGATAAATATCTGATAATCTTTCTTCTGTTTTTTCAGTTCTTCTTCAAAAGCTTCGATTCCGGCATTAATACCTGCATCATTTTCTGCATAATGGGCCATTATGGGCGCTTTAATTTTTGCGACGTCTGCAGCAGCCGGCTGGCGACCATAATATGGAACCGCCGCATTGAGGTCAGGCGAATTAACGGCAACCTGATTGGTCATGGCGCCACCCCAGCAAAATCCGGTACAACCTACTTTTCCTGTTGATAAAGGATGAGTATTTAGATATTTTACAGCCGCAACCAAATTGTTCACCGTATCGGCATTATCCAGGTTTCTGATCTTTTCCGACGCCAGCGCCTGATCATTTTCAGGAGTTCCGCCAACAGGGGTAAGTGCATCAGGAGCCAGCGAAAGGAAGCCTTCTTTTGCAAACCGGTTGGCTACATCCTGAATATGAGGCTGAAGCCCGCGATTTTCATGAATGACCACCACCGCCGGAAATTTTCCACCGGTTTTTGGATGAGCCAAAAATGCTCTGATCTCCATTTTTGGAGCGGGATAGTTTACAAATTGGGTAACAGTTTCACTGTCGTCCTGAAATGGTTTACCCTCTAACACGGGTAAAAGTGCAAAAGCGGCTGCCGAACTTCCGGCTGCTATCGTTAGTTTTTTTAGAAAAGAACGACGATCTGTTTTGCCCTCCTGATACTCGGTATAAAGTTTTGTGATATTATGTTCCATAACATTTTATTGTATTTTTATTTGCAAATTTACGCAAATTTTCAACAAGAAAAATTGTTTTCAGCAAAAATTTTTTTGTTTTCCCTGTCGCGTGCAGCAACATTAAATCCTGTTAAGCATTATCAAATCCATTTAGAGTTAGTACAAATTAGTGATTATGCAGATCCTATAGTATTGATTATCTTAAAGAATTTTCTGTTCTGCAATTCTATTCACGTGATATTTGTGTGTTCAACAGTAGGAGAGGAGCATCATTTTTTTCAGTATTTCATAACAAGTCATAGCCAGTTTAGCCATGCAGATTAGGCTCTGGAAAAATATCTGCTTCTGATATACAAGTTATTGCTGCTTTCAATAAAATGAAAGACATACAGTTTTTCGATGCCGACTTATTTCAAAACAAATGGTTTGTTATGTGCAAAAAAGACTGCTGTGGTTTCTATTGCCGTTTCCGAAAAATGAAAAGGATGAAAAAACGAAATTACCCAACTCATCTTTTGGGTTCGGTTTTTTAGCATTCATTTTTTTGCGCTTGTGTTCACATAGTACACCCATTATTGTCCTCCATTTTGGTGCATATTTTCAAATGCGTACAACACTCATCTAAAAATCTCACGGCAAAGCTAAAAATTTTTGGAAAAAAGTTTTTTTTCAAAAAAATCCCTTATCTTTGAGCCGTGTTAATACACTAATACACTAATCCAATAATTCATTTAATATATTGAGTATGATACAGTTTAAAAAAGTTGACTTCAGTTACAGTTCAAAGGTTAAACTCCTGTTGGACTTAAACTTACGGTTTGATCCGGGTCGTATACACGGCTTGCTCGGGAAGAACGGCGAAGGCAAGAGCACATTGCTCAAATTGGTCGCCGGATTGTTGTTTCCCAAAAAAGGGAAAGTGGAAGTGATGAATTTCACCCCTTCTAAGCGGAATGCAGAAATGTTGTGTGACGTCTATTTCCTGCCGGAAGAGTTGCCGCATCACACGTTGAGCATTGCGCGTTTCGAACAGGTGTATGCGCCTTTTTATCCAAATTTTAGCGCAGAGCTGTTCGACGCCTGTCTAAAGGAATTTGAAATTCCTTCCAAAGATTGGAAGATGAACAAATTGTCTTACGGACAGAAAAAGAAAATCATTGTGGCTTTTGGCCTTGCCACCCGCACGAAAATCCTGCTGATGGACGAGCCGACCAATGGTTTGGATATTCCGTCGAAAGGACAGTTTCGTCGCATGGTGGCCTCTGCCGTAGACGAAAACCGTTGCATCATCATTTCAACGCATCAGGTACGCGATTTGGACAGCCTCATCGACCGTTTGGTCATTATGGATCATCACGAAATTGCCCTGAACGAAACCATTGAAACGATTACCGACCACCTGCTGTTCCGGGTGCAGGATGCGGACAGGAAAAACGCGCCGGTCATCTATTCGGAAGATACGCTGCGGGGCGTATATCAGGTGTGCGAAAACATCGACAGAGAAGACAGCAAATTGGATATCGAATTGCTGTTCAATGCAGTATGTGCGAACAAGGCACAAATTCAGCAAATTTTTAACCATCAAACAGAAAAGAAATGAAAACGAATTTATTTAATTTTAAGCGGGTTGGACTTCTGTTCCAACGTTATTTTATCGAACGTTTCCGTACGGAATTGATTTACTGGGGCATCATGGCGATTGTGTTCATGTTTTTTCGGAATAATATTCCGGCTATGTTTGGACTGATTATTGTCGCCGGCGTGTTTTACACTTCCCGTTTTTTCAAGGAAATTCATCATTCCGCCAACGGCGTCGCTTATTTTATGATTCCGGCAACACAATTGGAAAAACTGACCGTCGCCATTGTCATGACTACTTTGTATTATTATGCCATGATGATGATGGTTTACGTCGCAGGTAATTTAGCGGGAACATTTTTGAATAATTTGCTGGCAGATATGAATTTTCTGCCGAATGCCTTATTTAATCATTCTCCCTTGCAATGGAAGTTGTTGGAAGAAACAGGCGACCCCGGAAATCCGGTGAAATATTTTGGAGTAGAAAATATGCGATATATAATTTCAATTTTCAGGTCAGTTCTGATTTTCCAACCACTATTTCTCTTGGGAGGGATTTACTTCAAAAAAAATCAGACTTTTAAGACCTTTTCATCTGTCTTTGCCATTCAATTACTTCTGGTCATTTTGTTTTATATCGAAGCAAAATTGATTTTAGGAGGTCATATACCTGATATTGCTATAAAATGGAACCTCAACATTGTAGTTGTAGGTACGATAGTTAAAATCTTTTATGTTTTACTTTCCTTGTTTTTCTGGGTGGTAAGTTATTTTCGTTTAACCGAAAAACAGGTATAAGTCATGGAATTTAAAGAAACACAAGCGATTTATCTGCAAATTGGCGATTATGTATGCGAGCAGATTTTATTAGGTCGTTGGAAAGCAGGCGACCGCATCCTGTCGGTGCGCGAATTGGGCGTTGCGTTGGAGGTGAATCCCAACACCGCGATGCGCTCGTATGATTTGTTGCAAAGTAGGGATATTATCTTCAACAAGCGCGGCGTAGGGTATTTTGTATCCGATAACGCCGAAAAGAAAATTATCCATTATCGCAAAAAACAGTTTTTGGAGCAGGATTTACCGGTAGTCTTCAAAAATATGACGCTCTTGGGTATGACCTTCAAAGAATTAGAAAATCAGTATCAATTAATATCCGAAAAATCATGAAAACAAGTAACAAACTTTTATTGGGCTTATTAGTCGTTGTTGTCCTTGCGATAACTGTATTTATAATTCTGTTGCGTATCGGGTAAGATTCAATTCAGCGGAATCTCATAAAATATTGAGATTCCGCTGTTATTTGAGATACATTGGCATCAGGTCTATTGTATTTTCTTCGTACTGTATTTGGTGAGAATCCAAACTTGTTATACTTTTGAGGATTGGAATATTGTAAATCTCATTATCAATCATGTCTTGTAATTGCAAAAACAGTACAGCCGAAACAAAAGACACAATGTTTTCCCGCGTCGACGCCATCATTGAAAGGGCAGGAACATCGCGGCGGGCTATTATCCCGTTGCTGCAAACCCTTCAGAACGAATTTAGTTATTTGCCGTCAGACGTTCTTGAACGCATTTATGAACGAACGGAAATTGACCGTGCACAACTCGTCAGCGTTTCAACGTTTTACTCACAGTTTCGACACATCCCTTACGGAAAACATCTGATAAAAGTTTGTACGGGAACAGCATGTCACGTTAAAGGGGCAGAAAATGTGTACGACGCTTTCCGCCGCGAACTGAAAATAACCGAGAACAACATTACTACTGCCGACCGACTTTTTTCCATCGAAAAAATCGCCTGTCTGGGTTGCTGTACGCTGGCGCCTGTAGTGCAGATTGACGAAAAAATATACGGTCATGTTCTACCCGGAAAAGTGAACGAAGTGATCGACGATTTTCTGATACAGCAGGCAAAGGGTGAAGAGGCGAAGGGGCAAAAGGGTGAAAGAGCGAAGGGGCAACTTACCGGCGAAATTCGGCTCGGTATGGGTTCGTGCTGTCAGGCAAGCGGTTCGGCGGATATTTACAAGGAACTTGTGAAGGCTTCCGAAGAACTGGGCGTACAGGTCAATATTAAAGCGGTGGGTTGTGTAGGCGTTTGCAACAAAGTACCGTTGATTGACGTAGTGTTTCCCGATGGCGTCATTCATCGCTATCCCAATGTGAAAGTATCCGAAATCAAGGAAATCCTGCATCTTCACTTTCAACCGGCCGGTTATCTGCAACGCTTGAAAAATAATATACTCCATCATGTGGACGTTTTCCATACCGACGCCACGTGGGATAATGTGATTTGGAAGCCCCATCATGAGCGCACCGGTATTATCGACAGTTTTCTTGACGGGCAAAAACATATCTCTACCGAAGGATACGGATTCCTTTCCCCGTTGAATATTGATGAATATATCGCTCATCGGGGTTTTGAAGCTTTAAGGCAAGCGATTTCGTCGAATATGCGGGATGTAATTATCGAAACCATCCTTGCAAGCGGCCTTCGCGGACGGGGTGGAGGTGGCTTCCTTACGGGAAAGAAATGGAAAATTGTGGCTACTTCGGATGCTAAAGAAAAATACGTGATTTGCAACGGAGATGAAGGCGATCCGGGAGCGTTTATGGACAGAATGATGCTTGAATCATACCCGTTTCGGGTAATTGAGGGAATGATTATTGCCGGATATGCCGTAGGCGCTGACAAAGGTATTTTTTACATTCGCGCCGAATATCCATTGGCGGTTGAACGTATTCGAAAAGCCATTGCACTTTGTCGCGAACAAAATTTAGTTGGCGACAATATTGCCGGAAGCGACTTTTCTTTTCAAATAAGTATATTTGAAGGCGCCGGCGCTTTTGTGTGCGGCGAAGAAACGGCGTTGATTGCCTCCATAGAGGGTGAACGCGGATTCCCGAAGCAGCGTCCTCCGTTTCCCGCGGTGAAAGGGTTAAACGGACGCCCTACATTAGTTAACAACGTGGAAACATTCAGTCAGATACCCTACATCCTGCGCAACGGAGCTGAAACCTATGCACAAACAGGCACAGAAACAAGCAAGGGTACAAAAGTATTTGCGCTTGCAGGAAAAATCCGTCACGGCGGGTTGATTGAAGTGCCTATGGGCATATCGCTCAATCAGATTGTTGAAGAAATTGGCGGCGGCGTGGAAAAGGGCGAACAGCTAAAGGCTGTACAGACAGGCGGACCGTCGGGCGGTTGCATTCCTGCGCGTCTCTGCGATGTGCAGGTGGACTTCGACTCTTTCACGCAAATGGGCGCCATGATGGGCTCCGGAGGATTGGTGGTGTTGAGCGAAAGTGATTGCATGGTAGACGTTGCCCGCTATTTCCTGACTTTCACTTGCGAACAGTCCTGCGGGAAATGTACTTTTTGCCGCGTAGGTATCCGACGGATGCTTGATATACTCGACCGGATATGCAGCGGAAAAGCGGAAGCAAATGATATAGACAAATTAGAAGAATTAGCGCTCAACGTAAAGAAGGCTTCACTGTGCGGATTAGGAAAAACAGCGCCCAACCCGGTGCTTACTACGCTGAAATATTTTCGCGAAGAATACGAGGACCACGTGAAAGGCGTCTGCAAAACCGGAACCTGCAAGCAGATGGTGAAATTTGTGATTACCGAAGATTGCACGGGATGTACCAAATGCGCCAAAGCCTGCCCTGTAGACGCTATCCCCTACACGCCATACAAAGCGCACGTAATTGATATTGAAAAATGCGTGAAATGCGGCCTGTGTATTGATGAGTGCAGTTTTGATGCGATAAAAATAAAGGCTAATCTACAAAAAGATTAGTACACCCACCAAAATCGGGAAAGATTTTTTTAGGTTTTTTATGTGCCTTTACTCAATGGAGGAAAAAAATTTCTCATACCAAAATCTTCTGATGAAATTTTCAAAAAAATATTTTATCTTTGCCGTGAGATTTTTAACTGAGTGTTGTACGCGCTTGAGAATATGCACCAAAATGGAGGACGATAACGGGTGTAT
>JGI24702J35022_10002166_pt1 | contig 12112 bp, 13 predicted proteins | sample TergutTh196P4_FD_35022 | JGI IMG/M metagenome (IMG submission 35022)
CCGCCTCCCCCCCCCCCTCTCGAGCATGCTTTCGACATCAGACAGACCGCGCATGAACTGCCCTCCTCTGTCCGTGTTCCGCGGGGAGTATTTGACGGCGGCTATATCGGCCATTTGCTCCTGTTGACGTGTCTAACATGAAAAGCCATAAAAAATTTCTGTAAAAATCTATAAAAAATTTCTGTAAAAAGCCATAAAAAATTTCTGTAAAAATCTATAAAAAATTTCTGTAAAAAGCCATAAAAAATTTCTGTAAATATAATTAAATAGAATGGACATGTTACGAAGTGGCACGAAACATCTTGTTCGTAATAAGGAGAGGATTGAATGAGATACAATATCATCCCACTTGTCCTGGCGTTGATCCTTTCGTTGGGGGTGCTGGCCGTCTTGCCGTGCGGCGCCGCCGACGGGGCGGAGCCGACAGCCGTGACGGACGGCACCGGGGAAGAGTTCATATTCACAGAACCGACCGAGCACATCGTCACCATGGGGTACGCCTCGACGCTCACCGTCGCGATGATGGGGGAGATCGGGAAAATCATCGCCGTCGACGCTTACTCCACCTACGAGTACACCAAGGACGAACGCCTGAAGGGGCTCGACGCGAAGGACATGGGCAGCATATACACAGCGTCCAACAACGACCTGATCGTGGCCCAGTTCGTCCAATGGGTCGAGGAGGGGCGGATGGGCCTCGGCGACGCCATAATACTCACGACCTACACCAATGCGACCACATTGCGCAACGAGCTCAACAAGGTCGGCTTCGACAAGGTGCTGGTGTACCTGTCGGTGACTAGCTACGACGCCGTCGTGGACTTCGTGAACACCATGTCCGTCATCGTCACCGGCGAGGTGTCCCCCGTAGCCAAGGACATGGAGCTGGTCAGGGCGACCGTCGCCGCCATGCTGGACGGGGTGACTGACAAGGCCAAGGGGCTGGGCGTGTGGTACAGCACGTCGCTGGGCCTCCAGGTGAACAACACGGGGTCGATAACCGTCTCCCTGATCGAGGCGGCCGGCGGTGTCAACGTCGCATACGACCCTTCCGTCAGCGGGGCGAGGTACGGGGATGCCAGCACGATAGTGCAGATGGTCGAGAAGAACCCAGGCGTGGTGATATTCCTGTCGGACACATACCTGATAGACCATGAGTTGGGCGACTTCAGGGCAAGCGTGCTGGGCGGGGACAGGAGCATACCGGTCGTCATCGTCAAGTCCAACTGGAACAACTACTGCCCCGATGCCGCGGAGGGGCTGTGGGCGTTCGCCTGCGCCCTTTACCCGAGCCTGTTCGGCGGGGACCCGCCGCACACCGGCGAGGCGTCGGCCTCGAACCTGCTGCCCTATGCCGCCGGCGGCGCCGTCACGGTGACCGCCATGCTCGGCGCGGCGTACGTCCTCATGCGGAGGATATGAGCCTATCGGAAGGTCACGCCCTAATACATACCCAGAGAAGGAAACCATCATGATCACAGACACAGGCAAAAGGAAGAGGAGGCTTGCCCTGACGGTCGCCGCGCTCGCCGCGATACTCGCCGCATCGGTCCTGCTGGACCTCTCGTGGGCCGCTAACCCGCTGCCTCTCCGCGAGGTCTTCAACGCGCTCATAGGCCGCGGCACCTGGGCGAGCGACATAATCGTAAACACGATTAACGCTCCCAGGGTCACCTTCGGGCTGTTCGTCGGCGCGGCGCTGGGCGTCACCGGCGGCGTGATGCAGGCGGTGTTCAGGAACCCCCTCGCGTCCCCCTACCTCCTCGGGCTGTCCTCCGGGGCCTCCCTAGGGGCGGCGATAGCGATAATGTTCTCGATACCTTTCATACCGCTGGCGGTGACCAAGCCCGCGCTCGCCTTCGCGTTCTGCCTCGGCACCATGCTCCTCGTGTACATGCTGTCGAGGGCGGGCGGCAACGTCAGGACGGAGACGCTGATCCTCGCCGGGGTCGCTGTCTCCTCCCTGATATCGGCGGCGGTGTCCTTCCTGACTTACATAGCCCCGAGCGAGAAGATGGGCGACATCGTATTCTGGTCCATGGGCAGCCTGTCCAAGGTCACCTGGGAGGAGATGGCCTTCGCCATACCCGTGATCGTCGTGGGGATAGTAGTGATGCTGGCGCAGTCCAAGAACCTGAACGCCATGATGCTCGGCGACTCCCATGCGATGGATCTCGGCGTGGATGTCAGGAAGGTCAGGCTGTTCCTCCTCATCGTCTCCTCCCTCGTGGTCGCGGCGGCGGTCGCCTTCGTTGGGGCGATAGGCTTCATAGGGCTGGTGATACCCCACATATTCAGGCTCCTCCTCGGCCCGGACAACCGCGTCATCCTTCCGCTGAGCGCGTTCGGCGGGGCGGCGTTCATACTCCTGTGCGACTACGTGGCCCATATGGTGGCCCCGCTGTACGGGGTGATGCCCATCGGCGTGGTGACGGCGTTCATCGGCGCCCCCTTCTTCATATACCTTCTCTCGAGGAAGAGGAGCGAGGTGGGATGGTGAGCATCCTCGAGACCGACTCGCTGTCGTACAGGTACGACGAGAAGACCGTCCTCGACCAGATAACACTGGGCATAAAGGGCGGGGAGGTCATAGGCATCCTCGGGCCGAACGGCTGCGGGAAGACCACCCTGCTCAAGAACCTCAACAAGAACCTGAGGCCGCACGGCGGGTGCGTCCTGATCGACGGGGCGGACCTAGAGGGGGTCTCTAAGAAGGAGATAGCCCGGAGCATAGCCGTCGTCCCCCAGTCCAACGAGATAAGGTTCGCCTTCACCGTGAGGGAGATAGTGACCATGGGCAGGATGCCCTTCCAGGAGTCGCTGAGGGGCGAGAGCCGCGCCGACCTGGAGATAATAGGGTGGGCCCTGGAGCAGACCGGCCTGACCGACCTCGCCGACAGGCACATCAACACCCTCAGCGGGGGGGAGAGGCAGCGCGCGGTGATAGCCAGGGCGATAGCCCAGACCCCCGGGGTGATACTCATGGACGAGCCCACGCTGCACCTGGACATAAACATGCAGTTCGAGGCCCTGGACCTGATCCACAGGCTCTCGAGGGAGAACGACCTCACCGTGGTGATAGTGTCCCACGACCTCCCGATGGTGACGAGGTACTGCGACCGCGTCGTGCTCATACACGGCCACAGGGTGTTCGCCGTCGGGCCCCCCGAGGAGGTCCTGACCAAGGAGAACATGAAGACCGTGTTCAACGTGGACGCCGAGCTGGAGAGGGACCCCCGCACCGGGAGGAGCACCGTGCGCCTCTTCGGGTCGTGCAGGTGACGCGGGCCGCACGGCTCACTTTATCTGCGAGAGGACCGAGATTGCCCCGGCGTGGCCCTGTGCGGCGGCGAGCCGGATCCAGCGCAGGGCGGCCTCGAAGTCCTTCGGCACGCCTATGCCCTTGGAGCACATCACGCCCAGGTTGTACTGTGCGTCCGCATCGCCCTGATCGGCCGCGAGCCTGTACCACCTGGCGGCCTCCACGTCGTTCTTGGCCACGCCCTCCCCGCTGAGGTACATCCAGCCGAGGCTGTACTGTGCGGAAGGGTGGCCCTGCTCGGCCGCGAGCCTGTACCACCTGAGCGCCTCGGCATGATTCTGCGGCACGCCCGACCCTTTGGAGTATATGTTGCCCAGGTTGCACTGCGCGTCCGCATCGCCACGCTCGGACGCAAGCCTGTACCACTTGATGGCCTCTGGGATGTCCTTGCCCACCCCGGTCCCGTTCTCGTACATGAGGCCGATGTTGTACATCGCCTCCCCGTTGCCCTGGTCTGCGGAGAGCCTGTACCACTTCAGGGCCTCCTTGTGATCCTGCGGCACGCCCGCGCCGTTCCCGTATGCCCATCCCATGCTGATCTGCGCATCCATATGGCCCTGGTCGGCGGCGAGCCTGCACCACTTTAGAACCTCCGACAGGTCCTCGGGCACACCCTTCCCGTCCGCATACATCATGCCGAGGTCGTACTGCGCGTCCATATGGCCCTGGTCGGCAGCGAGCCTGTACCACTTCAGGGCCTCCGCGTAGTCCTGACCGACCCCTATGCCTTCCTCGAAAGATGCGCCCATGGCGTACTGCGCGTCCGCGTAGCCCTGCTCCGCGGCGAGTAAGTACCACTTCAGAGCCTCCACGGGGTCCTCTGACACCCCCATCCCGTTCAAATACATCACGCCCATGTGAAACTGCGCTCCAGCATGGTCCAGCTCCGCCGCGAGCATGTACCACTTCACGGCCTCCCCATAGTCCTGCGGCACGCCCTTCCCGAAATAATGCATCGTCCCGAGGTTGTACTGTGCGTCCGCATGGCCCTGCTCCGCCGCCAGCGTGTACCACCTTATCGCCTCTGCGTGGTCCTCCGGTACGCCTGACCCGTGCTCACACGCCCAGCCGAGGTTGTTCTGCGCGTCCGAGTCCTCCTGTTCAGCGGCAAGGAGCCACCACCTGGCCGCCTCCACTGGGTTAGGGGGCACGCCTTTCCCCTGGTCGTGCATCACCCCGACGTTGTACTGCCCGGCGGCAGAGCCCTGCTCCGCCGCCTTCATGTACCACCTCATGGCCTCCCCGTAGTCCTGTTCCGCGCCTATCCCGCGATCATACATCAATCCCAGGCCGATCTGCGCATTCTCGTTGCCCTGCCCCGCGGCGAGGAGGTACCACCTCATGGCCTCCCCGTAGTCCTGCGGCACTCCCACCCCGAGAGCGTATATCGCCCCTATGCTGGCCTGTGCACGGGGGTGCCCCTGCCTCGCGGCGCGGAGGTACCACTTCGCGGCCTCCCCGTGGTCCTGCGGCACGCCCGTGCCGTCAGCGTACGACGCGGCAAGGTTCGCCTGCGCGGCCGGCAGCCCCTGCTCGGCGGCGAGGGCGTACAGCCTCGCCGCCTCGGTCGAGTCCTGCGGCACGCCTTCCCCCCACTCGTACTTAAAGCCGAGGTTGTTCTGCGCGTCCGCGTCCCCCTGATCGGCAGCGAGCCTGTACCACCTCGCGGCCTCCTCGTCGCTCTGCGGGACCCCCCTCCCGTAATCGTACATCGCCCCGAGCCTGCACTGCGCATAAGGCTCCCCCTGCTCTGCGGCGAGGGTGTACCACCTCGCCGCCTCGGCCTCGTCTAGCGGCAGGCCGAGCCCGTTGGCGTACATCCAGCCCATGTTGGTCTGCGCGGCCGCGCTCCCCTGAGCCGCCGACAGCCTGAGCCACCTAGCCGCCTCGGCGTAGTCCTGCGCCACGCCCTTGCCATACAGATACCTCTTGCCCAGCTCGCACTGCGCCCCGGCGTCGCCGCCCTCCGCCCAGGCCCTGACCTCTTTGACGTCTGCCATGCGACGGAACCTTGGTGTGTAAATATAGATTTTCGTCATCATGCCCCATAGGTCACAGTGCCCGTCACGACCCTTGGCGCGGAGCCACAGGAAAGAATCATTAAATATTATCTCTTATTATCAGGGCATACCGCCCTGGTAGTGTAGCGGCCTATCATGAGGCCCTGTCGAGGCCTCGACTCGGATTCGAATTCCGGCCAGGGCGCCATTGTCCCCCCATTTTCCGTATTGCGATCGTCGAATGGTAGCTACCAAAAATTCTTTTTACCATGTGCGTTACCCAATGGCATGAGGTGGATGCTCAGGAGCAAGATCCATAGGGCGACGGTCACGGACACCCGGCTCGACTACGAGGGCAGCATCACCATAGACGGGGACCTCCTGGAGAGGGCGGGGATATGGGTCGGCGAGAAAGTGACGATAGCGAATGTCAGCAACGGCGCCCGTTTCGAGACCTACGTGTTCAAAGGGGACGCCGGCTCCGGCACCGTGGCGGTGAACGGGGCGGCGGCCAGGCTATGCGAGAAAGGCGACAAGATCATAATCATGGGGTACGAGCTGACCTCGGAGCCGATCGGCTCTAAGGCGATCCTTGTGGACGGGGGCAACAGGGTCGTCAAGGAAGTAGTGTACTGATGTACCGAGTGTTCTCCGACGGAGGGTCGAGGGGCAACCCGGGCCCCGCCGCCTACGCCATCGTGGTCACCAAGGACGGCGAGATCGTCCACCAGCACGCCGAGTTCCTGGGGGTGAGGACCAACAACTACGCAGAGTACCGGGGGCTGATAGCGGGCCTGGCGAAGGCCATAGAGCTGGGGGCCGACAGCGCGGAGTTCGTCATGGACTCCGAGCTCGTGGTGAAACAGATGACCGGCGAGTACGAGATCAGGAGCGGGAGCCTCAGGGACCTATACCTTGATGCGGCGGCCCTCGCATCGATGATCCCCCATGCCACCTTCAGGAGCGTGCGGCGATCCGAGATGCTCATCCCGGTCGCGGACGCGTTGCTGAACAAAGAGCTGGACCTGCATCAGTGACCGAGTATCGCCGCGGGGAGACCCTCTACCTTGACCAGCCTCTGCTCGCCCGACGACATGTCCCTCAGCGTGACGGAGCCGCTCGCCATCTCCTCTGCGCCGACTATCACCGCGTACCTCGAGCCGACGGCGGACGCATGCTTCATCGCCTTCGCCATCTTCCTGTCCGCGAGGTCCACGTCCGCCGACACCCCGTTCCTCCTGAGCATCCCCACGACCTCGAACGCCCTCGCCCTCATGTCCTCGGAGACCGCCACCACGTAGGCGTCCACCCTCTCCCCCTGGAAAGGGGCGCCCTCCTTCTCCAGCGCCAGGAGCGCCCTGTCGAACCCTATAGCGAACCCCGTGGAGAACACCGGCTCGCCGCCGAACAGCTCCGACAGGGCGTAGGACCCCCCGCCGCATATCTGCTTCTCCGCGCCCAGGGCGGGCGCCTCGATCTCGAAGACCATCCCCGTGTAGTAGTCCAGCCCGCGGACGATGCCGAGGTCTATCTCGGGGGGGTCGACGCCCATGGCGGCCAGGTAGCCCAGCACCTGCCTCAGATACCCCGGCTCCTCGCCGGCGATGCCGTCCAGAGCCTCGATGCCGCCTGATACACGTGCGACCCCTATCGCGGACTCCGCGCCCTCCTGTGACGCGCCTGCTGCCTCCATCAGGGACAGCGCCTCGTCGTAGAGCCTCTTGTCCAGCCTCTGGAGCACCTCTGGCGCCCTGTCGGGGGGAACCCCCGCCTCGGCGAGACGCCTCCTCAGCACCCCGATGTGGCCGATCCTCGCCCTGTACCCCTTCAGGCCGAGCGCCTTCACCATCTCGAGGGCGGTGGCGACCGCCTCGGCGTCCGTCTGAGGGGTCGCTGCGCCGACGATCTCCGCGCCGAACTGGAAGAACTCCCTGTACCTCCCGCTCTGTGGCCTCTCGTACCTGAAGCATTGGCCGAAATAGAACATCTTGACCGGCTTGGGGTCGTTGCTCATGCTGTTGACGAAGGACCTTATCGCCGGCGCCGTCATCTCGGGCCTGAGTGCCAGGTCGCGGCCGCCCTTGTCCTTGAATGCGTACAGCTCGTTGAGGATGTTCGGCCCGGACTTGAGGACGAAGAGCTCGGCCTCCTCGAAGATCGGGGTCTGCACCTCCCTGAACCCGGCCCGCTTGGCCGTCTGCCGCAGGACGCCCTCGTAGAACCTTCTCCTCTCCATCTCGTCCGGCAAGAAATCCCTCGTGCCCCTGGGGCTCTGAATCATGGTCAAGTCGATGGGGTGAGGGTATATTAGGGTGTTGTTGCGGGGCGCCCCCCTCACTCGTACCTTCCCACGAACTCGATTAGGAGTTGGATCTCGCCCTTGAGCGCGTCCCTAAACAGACGATCTCCGGCACGATGGCCTCCAGCTCCTCCTTGACCATGATGGCTACTGCCGTCACATTTTCCAATATGTCACCTGAAACCGTTGCGTCCCCGTCGAGGATGTCATCTGTAACCGATTTCTGCTAATATACGTTCACAGGATCCTTTGAGCTCCGGAACCCAATTCGTCACTGTCTCCCAGAGGGACGATATACGTATTTTCCCATAGTCGTGAACTATTATGTTCCTTAACCCGATTATGTTCTTCCACGGGATGTCGAAGTTTTCCTCCATTAACTCGAAAGACAGGAGTTTCACTGTTTCCCCTATCTGAGAGAGATAAAAAGCACAGCATACTTGGAAGAATTTGTTACTGAAGAAGTCTTCTTCAACCTTACCGAAAAACTCGATGCACTCCCCTATGTCATTGCAACAATTGACTATCGCTTCCAGAGCAGTTTTGTCATCCTTCATACACGATGACTCCTTCGGAGCGGATCACGCTCAAAAAGTCAGGATCGATCGATATACTATCTAAGAGGTCTATGTCGTGCCCTATCGCCTGGCGCAGATCCAGGAAGAACCCCGAGAGCTTTATCAGATCCCACACAGTGTCCAGCTCTATGTAGAAGTCATAATCGCTGCCATCGTTATAATCCCCTCTTGCCACGGAACCAAAAAGATATACTCTGACGACCCCATACTCCTCCGCCACAGGTGCCACTATCGACTTAAGATCGTCGATGGAATGCCTTTTTTTTTCAGGGGGGGACATAACGGCGAAATCGACTTCACACAGTTTAATACTTTGCAACGATGGTTGGGTGCAGGGGGTTCATCTCTTCACTATGATCGTGAGGATGTCCTCGTCCTCCACCACGTGGTCCATGCCCACGGTCTGCCCGGGGAACTTGGCGCTCCTGCCCCAGACCATGGCGTACCTGAAGTTGTTCCTGAAGTCCCTGTGGATAACCTCGCACACGTCCCCGACGGTGTTGCCCCTCTTGACGATCAGCGGCTCCACGAGGTCCGCCTCCTTGCCCTGGGGCTTGAGGTATATGCGGATCATCTCGATGGTCTCGTACAGCGTCTGCTTCAGCTCCTCTATCCCGTAGCCGGTCGCCGCCGATATGGGGACGGCGGCGTAGTCCGGGTACAGCGCAAGCGCCGCCTCCAGCTCGCCCGGCCTGGCCAGGTCCACTTTGTTCACGGCCACCACGCACTTGACGTACATGCGGTTCCCCGAGAGGACGTCGAGCATCTCCTCCACGTTTATGTCGTCCCTCACGACGATCGTGGCGTTGATGTGCCCGTAGGCTATGGCCATGTCCTTTATCGTCTCCGGGTCGATCTTGGTGAGCTTGACGGTCGGCTTGACGAGGATCCCTCCCTGGGAGGACCCCGTTATCACCACGTCCGGCTTGACCTGGTTCATCCTTATGGCCGCGTTGTACAGCTCCTTCATCAGGACGTCCATCTTCGGGTTGAATATGTCCACAACCAGCAGGATCACGTCGGAGGCCCTCGCAGCGGCTATGACCTCCCTCCCCCTGCCCTTGCCCCGGGAGGCGTCCTTTATCAGCCCGGGCATGTCCAGTATCTGTATCTTCGCATGGTTGTACTCCAGCACCCCGGGTATGATGTCCAGCGTCGTGAAATGGTACGCCCCCACCTCGGACTTGGCCCCGGTCAGCTGGTTCAGGAGAGTGGACTTCCCCACCGAAGGGAACCCCACGAGGGCGACCGTGGCGTCGCCTGCTTTTTTGACGTAGAACCCCTTGGTCGGCCCCTTGGAGGACCTCCTCTTCTCTTCCTCGGCGGAAAGGCGGGCGATCTTCGCCTTCAGCTTCCCGATGTGGGCCTCGGTGGCTTTGTTGTACTTGGTGTTGGCTATCTGCTCCTCCAACTCCTTTATCTGCTCCTCGATGGTCGCCACTGTGCCCTCCGGGTGCGTGATATGTAACAACCATATTATTCTTTGTTGATTTTCCTGCCCTGAGAGGCCCCGTCCTCCCGATAGCTTTTAATCGGCCGACCGTTTGAGCCTGTGCATGAACAACGCGACAGGCGCGAGGGCCATAGACCTGAAGTGGTTCGGCAAAGTGACGCCTAGGCAGGCGCTTTGGGTAGCGTCGGCGTTCGCCTTCGCCCTCGGGCTGACGGCCCTCGGGTTCGGGCACCAATGCATGTGCCTAGGGATGCTGATGATCGCGGCCATACTGTACATGCTGCCCCGCACGCAGGGGGTGGAGAACGTGAGGCTGATGGCGCTGGTCGGGGCCGTGTTCACCGTGGCGGCCGTCCTCGTCGGGAGCCTCGTGGTCGCGCCCTCCGTTTTGGACGGCAACCAGGGCGACCCCCCTGACAACGACTACTTCACCGGCGTGGCGTACACTCGCTCGGCGGACGGGATAGAGATAAACGCCGTGTTCACAGGGGACACGGACGCGAGCGAGGTCGTTTTCAAATACGGGGTGGTCCAGGGCATAGGCTTCGGGCCTGTCCTGGGCGACACCGACATGGAGTCCGTCCTGGCTCTGGCTCCCGACGGCACGGTGAGCGGCTCCGTGAAGCTGGACTCCGGCAGCCTCTACATGGGGTACCTCACTGCGATGACGGTCGACCCGTCCGGGGAGAAGGAGCCGATCGATGACTCGGACACCTCCAAGCTCTTCCTGGCCCTGGCGTACGACGGGGACCCGACCGTCCTGTGCCTCTACGGCTGCCTCGCGGGCGTGCTCCCGATCACGCTGATGTTCTTCCTTATCATGGTGCTCTCGGACATAATGAGGAAGAGGATGGAGGCGGCCAGGGAGAGGATGGAGAAGGAGGGCAGGCTCTACCCCAAGGGGTACGGAAGGTGCGAGGAATGCGGCTCCGTGGTGCTTCCGGGGGAGGTCAACTGCAGGAAGTGCGGGGCTTACATCGACCGCCCCGACGAGATGAAGCCCGACAAGAAGGACTTCTTCGAGTGCACGGACTGCGGCGCGGAGGTCCCGATGGATGCGAAGACGTGCCCCAAGTGCGGCGCGGAGTTCGACGAGGACGAGTTCGAGGTCGTGCACCCCGACGGGACCGTGGAGACGACCGGCGAGGCGTTCAAATGCCCAGAGTGCGGGGAGCTTTCACCTGCCGCGGCGACGTTCTGCATCAGGTGCGGCGCGAATTTCAAGAAGAAGTGAAACCCATTACCGCCCTTTCTCTATCCATGCACACCTGAGATGGGCGGCGACAAACGGATGCCGACCGTGGCAGAGGGCGCGAGCCTCAACGGACGTTGTCTATGAGCGGGGAAATGGGCCGATAGTCTCTTGGAGCTGGATCCTCGGTTCCCTCCAAACTTTCCCGCCAGGTTGGCGGGATTAGCATACTATATGAAACCGGATTGGAGTGCCCTATGCCGGAACCCCTTTATTCTACGACTGCACGGTTGATCCTTTTCAAAGCATCCCGGTTTTAATGTACATAAACTCATATATTTTTTGTACATTATATCAGCGATATAATGTACGTTAACGCGACGGATTTCAGGAACGAGTTCAGCAGGTATCTGGAGCTATCAAAGCACGAGGACATCTACATATTGAGACACGGCGAGCTTGTCGCCACGCTGTCGGGGTCGAAGAGGGACAAACGGAGGATCCTCGAAGAGATAACAGGGGCCGCGAGATACGACGGCGACAGGGAGGACGTGTTCAGGATGAGGCTGGATGAGCTATGAACGTTCTTTTCGGCACCGATGTGATCATAGACATAGTCGAAAGGCGGGAGCCGTTCTATGACGCATCCAACCGCGCCGCCAACCATGCCATAGACGGGGAGGTGACAGGGTTCGTGTCCGTCCAATCGCTGAAAGACGTGTTCTGTTTCGTGCGCAAAGTGAAGGGCGAGAAGAGGGCATTCGACATCGTGGAGAGGCTGTCGGCGATCTTCATGCCCCTAGGCGTCCATTCGGAGGATTCCCTGACCGCCCTGATGTCGGGTTCCCGGGATTACAAGGATGCCCTCTTGAACGCGTCCGCCGTGAGGAATGGGATCGACATGATACTGATGCGGGACCGGGAGGGGTTCATAGAGTCCGACCTCTTGATAGTGCCTCCGGAAGAGCTCGACAGATACCTGGAGTCTGGAGTGAACTCGGGCGGGGCAGTCATCGGATGATCCCCGTATAGGGAGAGGTCAAAAGATGTGTCACCGCCGAAAGGGGTGACCCGCATACCGCGCCCTTGACGAACACGAGCGTTTGGGGTGATTTGGATAAGAATTGAAGCAGGACACATGCGATAATGCTCGTGTGTCGGGGTTTAATGTCCGAAAATCCGTATGAAGTGCCTTTGATGATGTCCGAAAATCCGTATGAAGTGCCTTTGATGATGTCCGAAAATCCGTATGAAGTGCCTTTGATGAT
>JGI24702J35022_10002167_pt1 | contig 12111 bp, 7 predicted proteins | sample TergutTh196P4_FD_35022 | JGI IMG/M metagenome (IMG submission 35022)
CCGTCCAGACGGTACGTGTCATCAAATCGAGATGCGAAAGAAAACAGCTTGCGCCGCCGTCGGAATTGTTACGATAAAGGTAATCGACCGGCGACGAACAGTGCGGCGAATGACCGACCATGCCGAAGTTGAGTTCCATTCCGTCGCTGGTCCACGGGCCTCGCATGGCAACGTCCCGAAATTTGATCACCGGATTATCGAACAGTAACGCTTCGCCTGTCGACTTGACGGTCGCCGACCAGACTTTGCCGCCGATTTCCGGATAGATCGCCAGTTTGAGGAACGTGTTTTCCAGTTCGACGACTTTCCATTTTCGTTGCGACGGCTTTTCAGCGTAGATGTCGAAACGAAAATAGGGATAAATCGACGGATTCGCCATCGGATCGGGATCGGAAAACGAATACGTCGTCCGTTCCGTTTCGTATTCCTTGATCGTCGTCGACGAGTACGTCTGTGCCGACACGAACGGTGCCGTTGAAACCAAAACAACGACAAAAACAAGCAAACGAACGATGGGCATGGGAGTTTGAAGGGAAAGCGACGAAGATTTATTACGAAAAATGATAAACGAAAAGCCGGACGCAAACAAGAGCCGCAGGCGTAAGGGAACGCTCGAATTTTGCGGGTTGGCGGTCGGCTGCCTACCTCTATTCGCTCATCCGGGGGCTGACGCCCCTCCCCCCCCCGGCTCTTGAGTTTATCGATAGAGTAACACTTTTTCCCTTCGTTGCAGGAATCGGTCGAATCCCGCCTTGGCGTCGGCTTCGATTTCCGTAACGGAAGCATTTTCCAGGATCATTTTTTCCGTTTTGGAATTGGCAAGAAGCACACTGAACCTGGCGTTCCACTTTTCGGGATATTCTTTTCGCAGGGTCGTCAACAGGACGATTCCCATTCGGACCGGCAACAGGGAGTCGGGATTTTCGAGGACGAAGCGGACGCCGGGACACAAAACGTCTTTGTGAACGCTTGCCCTCGGCGTCAGCGGATACAGTTCAAAGCGAACGCCTTGGAGACCGACCTGTTTGGCGTTGTGTCGCAGAGCGGCAACAAAAGATTCGGCGTCGAGCCACGGAGCGCCGACCCATTCGAATGGAATATCCGTTCCGCGTCCGAGCGACATGTTCGAACTTTCGACGAGACAGATGCAGGTGTACAGATATTCCGCCGTCAGACTGCGCATGTTCGGCGACGGATTGATCCAAGGCAGACCGGTCGCCTCGAAATCCATCGAACGCTTCCAACCGAGACAGGGAACAACGTGCAAGTCGAGATCGAGATTGCCTTCGACGGCAAAGAGCAGTGCCAGTTCACCAACCGTCATACCGTGGCGCAGAGCAATGGGATGGCAGGAGACGAAAGAATTTTTCGCCTCTTCGGACACCGGGCCTTCGACTTTGTCGCCGCGAATCGGATTCGGACGGTCGAGAACGACGAAGGCAATCTTCCTCTTCGCCGCTTCTTCCATGCAGTAGAGCATCGTCGAAATGTACGTATAGAACCGTGCGCCGATGTCCTGAATGTCGAAGACCAAAACGTCAATGTTTTCCAGCGATTCCGGCGTCGGACGTAGTGTTTTTCCGTGCAGACTGTGAATGGCGATTCCCGTTGCCGGGTCCTTTTCGCCGTCGACACGTCCTTCTTTCAAGCCCGTAAAACCGTGTTCTGGAGCGAACACGGCAACGAGGTTGACGTTCGGAGCGTCGTGGAACAACTTGACGATCGGCGTGCCGTCCAGCGCAATGCCGGTATGGTTGGACACGACGCCGACCCGTTTGCCTTCGAGAATTTTGAAGCGGTCGGCGAGCAACACATCGAGTCCCGGCAGTACCGGGCGCGATTCCGGAACCTTTAGGGTGTTCCGATAATGGTCCACTCCGCTACGGACCTTGAAAATCCTGTTTTCGGAGCTTTCCGTAGCGGAAATCACACCGGAGACGAAAAGAAAAGACACGCACACAAAAACCGATGCCATTCGTTTCATTATTACAAATCGGGTTGAAGGCGGAGGAATACCTCGAAACATTTTCCGAACCGCTAAGTTATCCACCATCGCACCGGAAAGTGCAATCCCGATTTTGCGCAATCGACTATCGATTTTGCGAAATGGGCGAAACAGATGATCTTGCCTCAATCCGATCTTGCATTTTGGGGGGCCTGAAGGCAGAATGTCGTATGAGTAATGTCTCTATTCTTTTTCGTGACTTCCTGTCGGTCTTCGACTGAGAATTCGGTCCGTCCACGAGGCGATCCATGCCGACGCCGTTTTCCGGCGAATTGGAACGGCGACTGATGTGCCGTCTTCGTGATCCCAAGTCCCGAACGCTCATTCCTGTTGGGGAAGGGCATGGGAAAATCCTCCAATCCACATGAGCGCGTATGAGCAAACACTCCGTCTCGACGAAGGAAGCCAAGGTCGTTGCGAATCCGGGAACGTTGCAGACAGAACGAAATTCGTCTGCGAACTTATAATTCTGCCGCCGGAGTATTTCAACTCCGCGGCTTGGAATTTATCCCCCATCCCGAAGGGGCACGGGCAAGCGGTACTCTGCGCGCCCTGGAAAGGCGACTGGTCTGCGGAGTACCGGTAAAATCATTTAACCCAGGGCGGAGGAGTCAACTTTTATGCTACTGTCTCCGTATTTTACTTGTTTTGCGGTTTGGAATCTGCGGTCACAGGCCGCTGTTCGAGATATTTCGCAAGCCGTTGTACGATTTCGGGAAAGTCAAACGTATCGATTTTTTCTCTCAGCCATGTTATCAAATCGGCATCCGTATCATAACTTGTGTGATCCAAATTCTCCATTGCTTTCTCAATGCCGTCCGCATCGTACTGCTCACAGCTTTGTCGCAATCCGGCCAAAAGCGCCCGGTCGGGGATCGGTAATCGGGGTTTGTCGACGTTACGGTCCTGTTCCGCAAGCCAATTCTTGATGGCGGTCACAAGACATTCCGTTTCTTTCAGAAAAGCGTCATTGTTCGCTACAATCCCCGACAGATCGCCGTTTTGAGCCATTTCCTCCAAGTTTTGGGCCGCTTCTCTTACTTTTTCCGCACCGATTCCGGCACTGGCCCCTTTAATACCATGGACGGAGATCGCATAGGTCGGCAACGTCTCCTCGGTAACATTGCGTATTTTTTCCAGGATTACCGAGAGATCGGCCACGTAAGATCGCAGAACGGATCGATAATTCGTTCGATTTCCACCGCAAAGATAAAGACCTTTTTCCACATTGACGCCCGGTATTTCAATGATCGGTTCTTCTTTTTTCAGCAGTGAGTTGCAAGCAAGCGTATCGGAAATGGCGGAATGTTTCGACGATTCGGTCGAGGCATCCTCTTTGGACTTGTCTTTGACCCATTGCTGAATGACGGAATCCAATCGCATAATGTCAAGGGGCTTGGTAATAAACGCTTGGAAGCCGTGTTCGTAAAACAATTCTTCCGTTCCGACAACGGCGTTGGCCGTCAGAGCGATGATCGGTATCGTCCGGGCATATTCCGTGCCGATGGCCCGAATTGCCTCCGCCGCTTCAATACCGTCCATTTCCGGCATCATGTGATCCATAAAAACGGCGTTATACGTCGGCTTTTCCTGTTTGATTCGTTCGACGGCGGCCTTTCCGCTGGTCACGCAATCCACTTGCATCTTGTACTTTCGCATCAGACTTGCCGCAACGTCCAAATTGGCCTGCAAATCGTCGACGACCAACACTTTGGCGTAACTTAAATCCGGCCTTACGAGCGAACCGACAAAATGGCGTTTATTTTCGTTGTAACGGAATTTTCGAAGGTTTTCCCCAACCACCGGTCCAATCGGAGTCTCGGTAACAAAGCCCTGCTTGATTCTCGTGCGGAAAATACTGCCTTTGCCGTACTCACTGTCCACGGAGATGACGCCGTCCATACTTTCCGCGAGTTTTCTGGTAATGGCCAATCCCAGTCCGGTGCCCTCAATCTTGCGGTTGGCCAATACGTCCACTTGGTTGTAATCGGAGAAGAGCTTTTTCAAGTCCTCCTGCCGAATGCCAATACCGGTGTCTTTCACGTCGATTTCCAGCCACACATCGTTCTCGCCTTCCCGGGCGCAACGGACCGCCAGTTCGACGATTCCTTTGTGCGTGTATTTGATCGCGTTGCTGAGCAAGTTGTTTAATATTTGCTTGACGCGCAAATCGTCGCCGAAAAGTCTGCTGGGCAGGTCGTCGCCGACATTCAGGTGGAAATGGATCGGCTTTTCTCCGATGCGTGAAGTCACGAGAATCGCCGTATCATTCAGCAGGCTCGCCATGTGGTACTCCACGGGCGTCAACGTCAGCTTACCCGACTCGATCTTGGAAATGTCCAGAATATCGTTGACGATACTCAGCAAGGTGCCGCCGGCGTTACTGATCTTTTGAAGGTTGTCGATGATTTCGTCGGAAAGGCCTTCGTTTTCCAATCCCGAATCGGCAAGACCGATGACCACGCTCAACGGCGTTCGGAGTTCGTGGCTCATATTGGCGAGGAAAGCGGACTTGGCGGCGGACGCTGATTTTGCCGTTTCCAACGCCTCGCTCAACAGTTCTTGATTCTTCTTTCTCTCCGTTTCGTTTTTGATGGATTGAAGATAGACCATGGACCCGTCCACCCAGCGGATGATCGCCGACGTGCCGCCGATCCACGTGTTCAAAACGTCATCGTGCAAGAATTCATAGTTTCGGGAAGGAAAGGAATCCTTTTCCCGCAGCATTTGCGGCAACTGGCAAAACGAGCAGGGCCGATCAAGATTCCTTAGAGCTTGATAGCATTTTTTCCCTTTATAGTTTTCCGTGTCCACTCCGAAACCGGTTGCCGAACTTTGATTGAGATAAATCAAGTGATAGTCGAAGTCGACGACGACCACCATGCTGTCCAAATTTCCCATGATCGTCATCATCTTATTCATTTCCGCAATATTCTCGACCATATTGCCGATTTGGTTGGCGAGCATTCCCAATTCGTCATTGTGGTCGCTACGAATCGGATAATTCAGATTTCCTTTGGAAATCTCCTGCATGGCGTTTTCCATCCGCAGGATCGGCTCCTTGACGGCTCGCGTCATCATGATCGATACAAAAGTGGAAAAAAGGACGAGAAACGCGGTCATACCGAACAACAGGGATACCGCTTCGTGCGAATGAATCGTCGTTTGTTGCGACAATTCTTCCGTCGTGATGGAGACCATCTCATAGATCGCGTCCAAATTGTCGGTGATTTGGTCGCCGATCCAGGTTGTTTCCACGATGATCCGATTGATCTCCGGTTTGTTTTTTTGATGCAGCGCAGCATCCAATTCCTTCGTTTTTCGTTGATATTCATGAGTGAACAAATGGATGGTTTCGTCCAGAATTTCCAGACGTTCCCGCTTTTCCGATTCGGTCAAATAGTGGTCGGCGTTCACGTTGCGACGATAATTGTCCAGATGCCTTCCGAATAATTCGACGTTTGTCGCATAGTTTTCACGCATCTCGGCAATGGCGTCCGTATCCATGTAGTCGTCCGTCAGATACGCCTTGGAAAAATTGATATGACGTAGTTTGCTGAGGTCTTCCATGGCTTTCACCGCACTGCTTTGACGCAGGACGGCGGAATGGAGGACGTCGCAATATTTCTTATTGACATGGTAAAGCTGGATGCCGGAAAACACCGACAGCGCAACAAGCATGAGCACAAGCGATCCGAAAGCAAAGAATAATTTATTTTGAATTTTGGCATTCTTAAACCATCTCATTTGTCGAACCTCCGCAGGGAAATAGAATTCGGCACGATTTTATGCGAACAGGGATTGGTGTGCGTATCTACGTTTGCGTAGTATAGCACGAGCAGACCGCCGTCGCAACAAATGTTATCGTTGCCGGTAATATACTGCGCAACGCCATTTAACGAACATTCTCAAGAGCGCAAGGGAGCGGTACTTCGCGTAACTTGCGGTTCCTGATGCAAAATGTCTCTATTATTGGCGTGCTACGGTGATAACAAAAGCCGGAATGGAGCGCAGCACAATGAGGACAGGGCGTCTCACGCGGCCGGTTCGGCGATTCGGACGGCGGAGAGCGGTAGAATGGACTGCCGGCCGTCGACGACTTCTTCGGTTACATGGTACGTTTCTCCGGCAGGCAGGTCCGGGAGTTCATACATAATGTCGAGCATGACGTTTTCGATGATCGACCGTAATCCCCGGGCGCCGGTTTTCTTGTCCAAGGCTTTCCGGGCAATCGATCGCAAGGCGTTTTCGGAGAATTCGACATCGGCGCCCTCCATTTGGAACAGGCGTCGATACTGCTTGACCAAGGCGTTTTTCGGTTCCCGCATGACACGAACCAGAGCGTCTTCGTCCAGTGGGGTCAGCGTCGAAATGATCGGAAGACGTCCGATCAACTCCGGTATCAGACCGAAATGGTTGATGTCCTCCGACGTAACCTTCGACAGGTATTCCGTACAGCGATCCACTCGGTCCGTTGGGGCGGTCAGATTGAAACCGATCGACTTTTTGCCGAGACGATGACTGATGATGTCCTCAATTCCGACGAAAGTTCCACCGCAGATAAACAGAATGTTCGTCGTATCGACTTGGATGTACTGCTGTTCCGGATGTTTGCGCCCTCCTTGCGGCGGCACGTTGGCAACGGTTCCTTCGAGCATTTTGAGGAGCGCCTGTTGTACGCCTTCGCCGGAAACGTCTCGGGTAATCGAAACGTTTTGGCTCGTTTTGCCAATCTTGTCGATTTCGTCGATGTAAATGATTCCCCGCTGTGCCAGTTCGATGTCGAAATCGGCCGCATGCAGGAGTTTCAGGATCAGATTTTCGACGTCTTCGCCGACGTATCCGGCTTCGGTCAATGTCGTGGCGTCGCCGATGGCGAACGGAACTTCAAGGATATTCGCCAGCGTCTGGGCGAGGAGCGTCTTTCCAGAACCGGTCGGACCGACCAACAGGACGTTCGACTTGTCGAGGACAATGTCATTGCCTTCGTCTTTGTTGATCAGCCGCTTGTAGTGGTTATGGACCGCGACGGAAAGAACTTTCTTGGCATGTTCCTGACCGACGACGTATTCGTTGAGCCGGGAAAGAATCTCACGGGGAGACGGAATTTTCGAGAGTGGCTTCACCGTCGTTCCGCCGCGGCGCCGGCGTTCCTGGAGGAGGATCGACTGACAAAGGTCAATGCACTCGCCGCAGATGAACACATCACCGGGTCCTTCGACCAAGGGGCCGACGTCCCGATAGCTCTTGCGACAGAAGGAACAGAAGGCGTTTTTTTTCGTTGAACCGTTTTTGGAGGAATTCATTTGCCCGGAGGACATGAGCATACCCTTTCGCTGGACCTGATAGTAGTTGTTCGCCAATAAGTCGTTCGTGTAATTGGGACGACTCCGATGTCAGGTTGTTCCAAGCCTCCATGCAAAACCTTTTACCCGACGAACCGGCACACGCCGTGTTCATCGATCAATACGTAAATTCGGAGTTTGGTGTTCGGTCAGGCGTGGGGGTGAGGAAATTTCGTCAAGCATCCCTCACGTCTCACGCCTACTCACGCCTACAGTATCCTCTCCTTTGCCGAACATTTTTGTTTCTTCGCTTTCCGCCCCATCGTCTTGCCGTTGTCTGGCCAGCAGGGCGACGGCGTCCTTGATCTCGGGTCGGAAGACCGGCGGCGACGCTTTTAACTGTTCCTCCTTTACGGCGTCCGCAATCTGACTGGAAAGCTGTCTCTTTATTATTCGGAATTCTCGATCCGTTAGCTTACCTTGAGAACTCAGTTCTCGGAAATAATCCAGGTGATCTTCCGTCTTTGGTTCCCGTTGTATCGAATGTTCCCGTATTGCCCGCAAGACGTAAAATGCGACCGCCGTTAATATCGCTATGACCGTAATGGAAAAGATCAACAAAAAGATATTCGGCGAAAAAAGCGTCGGCATCGAAGGGAGTAAGGGAAAGGGAGCAGAAAAAAGAAGGACGCTTTCGGTCCCGTAACTTTCCACAAGTATAGTGGTCAAACAGGCTCCGTGCCAGAAACCATATTTTCGGAAAAATCCTAATCGATTCCGCGTCGATCACGTTTTTTCCTGGCGTTTCGGCTCTTTTCGTCCAAACGGCGTTCGACGGAGCCTTTGGTAGGGCACGTCGGAATCCGCCGTTTGTGAACTCTTAGGGCGGCCAAGATCATCGTTCGCAGTTTTTCGAGGCAGTCTTCACGGTTTTTCAGAGCGTCTCGTGTCCGCTGGCTCGCGATGACAATTTCGCCTTCCTTTGTCATCGCCGACGGATGGGCCGTCGCCAATCGGGCCAAAACCTCCGCCGAAAGACGACCGGACGGATTCCAGCGGAGCTGCGCCTTGCTCGAAACCTTGTTGACGTTCTGGCCGCCCGGTCCTGAACTGCGTACAAACGCCCATTCGAATTCGTCCAGCGGAATCTGAATGTCGTCGTTGATGCTCAACATTGGGAATTGCCCTGACCGAAGTCCTTGACCATGAACGGTAATGCCTCATTTTACCGGATTTTGACCGTCTGCAAAGTCCGGTTTCATCGGTTTCGTCTTTCCGCTATAATTCCACAGACGACTTACACGCTCAACGCTCACCTTTTGACAAAAGAAACCCGGCAATGGAAACCAAAACCACCTGTCCGAAATGCTATTACGTTTTCAACGTGGAAGAGGTCCTGTGGCAGCAAGTCGAAGCCAAGCATCGTGAAGAGCTGCACAACAAAATTTCCGAAATGGAAAAGGCGTTCCAACAAAAGGAAACCGCCTTGAAGAAACGCGAGCAGGAACTCAAGACTCAAAGTGCCGACATCGAACGGCAGATCGAAGAAAAAGCCAAAGTCGAAGCCGCCGCGCGAGAGGCCGTCATCAAAAAGAAGGTCGCCGAGGAGTTCGAACTCAAAATCCAATCGCTGACCGAGGCGGAAACCGAGGCGAAGCGAAAACTCGCCGAAATGAAGGCGACCCAACTGGAGAACGAAAAACTCAAGCGAAAGATCGACGAACAGAAGCAGGACATGGAACTCGAATACGAACGGAAACTGACGGAAAAATTGTCGGCGCAAATGAAAGAGAAGACCGAAACGATTCGCAACAGCGAAAAGGAAAACTTTGAGATGCTCCGTCAACGGGAAAAAGAGGAAACGGAACTCCGAATTAAAGAACTCGAAAAGAAGCTCGCCGATCAGACCGACCTCGCCGCCGAGATGAAACGCAAGATGGAACAAGGGTCGATGCAACTGCAAGGCGAAGTGCAGGAACTCGTCCTCGAAAAAATGCTGCGTGATTTATATGAGCGGGAAGGCGACGAGATTGCGGAAATCAAAAAGGGGCAGCGCGGTGCCGACGTGCTGCATACCGTCAAGACGAAACTCGGCGACGTGTGCGGCAAAGTCTACTACGAGAGCAAGCGGACGCAATCGTTCAACAGCGAATGGTTGCAGAAATTACGTGACGACAACATCGACATCGGAGCGGACGTGCTTGTTCTCGTGACGCAAACCATGCCGGTCGGCCGCGAGCATTTCTTTATCAAGGACGGCGTGTGGATTTGTTCGCTGTGGGAAGTCAAACCGCTTTCGATGGTTTTGCGCGACGGAATTCAACGGGTGCATGAGACCCGTGCCTTCCAACACGGCAGGGAAACGAAGATGGAGGAGATTTACGATTACCTGACGAGCAAGGAGTTCGCCGCGCAGTTCGGCGCAATCCTCGAAGGTTTCAAATCGCTCCAGGACAATTATTCGGACGAAAAGCGGCGAATGGAGGCGATCTGGAAGGACCGCGAAAAACAGCTCGACAAGGTACTGCGCAACGCCGCGAGATTTTACGGTTCGATCCGTTCCATTTCGGGCCGATCCGTTCCGGAAATGAAGCTGCTCGAGTTCGGTTCCGCACTGCCCCTCGAAGAGTAAAGGGGTGGTCAACAATAACTCAAACGGTAAATTTCTGATTTTTCGCCACGGAAAAACACGGATAAGAGGCAAGAAATAAGAGAACAGGTCCCTCTTGAAAAATTTGCTTTCTTTTTCACAAATGATCCGTAAGTATCCGTGTTATCCGTGGCAAAAAAAGATGCGGCTTACAGTTTGAGAAATAACCTGCCGAAATTTGTATTGTCCCCACATTCGATAATGTACTGCTGCCCCTGACCGACGAGCGCTGCTTGCGAGTCCGTACGCCGATGGTGATTTCGTGACCCGAAAACACACAAGAATCCTCTTTCCTTTTTCTCGACATGAAAACAAACATGAATCGTCGTGACTGGCTCCGATTTTCGGCAGCTGCCACGCTGTCCTGCTGGTCTGCCGGGGCTCCGCTCTTGGGAGCCAAGGCTAAAAATCCGTTTAAAGTGATCCTCTTGATTTCCGGCTGGAAGGACGTGAACATCGGCGACATCACCCATACCACAGGACTGCTGCACACATTGCAAACGCATTTTCCGGATTCGAAGATCATCCTTTGGAAAAGCAACATGCGGACGACGGATCAGAAAAGCGAGTCTGCCGCAATGATCAAGCGCCATTTCCCGAGCGTGGAAATCATTGGCGGCATCGTGAACCGGGGGAATTTCAACATGCAGGGCGACGACCTGCATCGTGCGGTGGACGAAGCCGACATTTTCGTCCACGGCAGCGGACCTTCGGTTGTTCGTTGGGATGCCTTGGCCGCCTGGTCGAAGCGGACCGATAAACCGTTCGGAATATTCGGTACGACAATTCAGGACATTGCCGCCCCGCTGAAATCGGTGCTCGAAAAGGCATCGTTTATCTATCCCCGTGAAACCGCCTCAATCGAAGTGCTGAAAGAACATGGTTTCGAAGGCGAACGCATCATGTTCGTTCCCGATGCGACCTTCGATTTGCGCACCCGGGACGAAGAAACGGCTTTAAACTTCCTCAACGAGCGAAAACTAAAGGACCGGCAATTCATCTGTGTGATTCCCCGTCTCCGCTGGACGCCGTATCCCGGTCGGATGGAAAAGAATCCTCCCATGCAAGAGACCAACGACCGCTATAAGGAAATCGACCATGCCAAGGCCAGAGAAGCCATCATTGCCTGGGCCGAAAAAACGAAACTGCCGGTGCTCGTTTGTCCCGAAATGACCTACCAAGTCGACATTATGGACGAACTTCTCATTGATCCGTTGCCCCAATCCATCAAGCCTTACGTACAAAAACGCGGTTACTGGATGCCCGACGAAGCCGCCTCGGTTTATGCCCGTGCGCACACGGTGCTCAGTTTCGAATGCCATTCACCGATCATTGCCACCGCAATGGGAACGCCGGCCTTCTATCTGCGGCAACCGGAGGATACGATCAAGGGACAAATGTACTATGATCTCGGTATGGCCGACTGGACCTTTGAGCTCGAACAATCGACGGGGCGTCAGATCGCGGATCGACTGCTTGAAGTTGCCACCGATTATCCTCAAGCCCTCGACAAGGTAAAAGCGGTGAACGCAAAAACTGCGGTCCTCTACGCCCAAGCCGCTGCCCGAATGAAAGCACTTCGTTCTTCATAAGCAGTTCGGTGAAGACGCCACACTGCGGCAAAACTCAAACATGCACCTCAACGACGTCTTTGTCGTTGAGGACGTAATCGCCTTTGACGACGGTGCCATCGTGGACGGCACTGCCCCAAACCTTGCCGAATCGCAGTTTTTTGGCATAGTCCTTGTGAATCAGTTCGGCAAGGTCGAGAAGCGTATCGCCGGTGCGCAACGTAAAAGGCCGTTCGTGGTCCGCTTCCTTTTTCTTCGGGTCTTTCGTGTAAACCCGCACCACGTCGAGCGAACGATAAATTTCGTTGCGTAATTCTTCGAGCGTCGCAACGTCGTTTGCCGAGACCTTGAATTCACGGAACGGCAGCGGGCAGAATTCATGTAACAGTTCGAGCCGATCCGCCGCGTCGGGCATATCGAACTTGTTCGCAAGCAAAAACGTTTTCGTGAACGATAAGCCGACGTCTTCCTCGTCGAGGCCCGATTCGACGGCCAGCCGGGTTTTCGTTGCGTTTAATCGGTCGATGACGTCCTTGCAGCGTTCGATGCCGTCGTCGTCGCCGAGATCGACCATCAAGAGCGCAAGATCGGCACTGCGAA
>JGI24702J35022_10002168_pt1 | contig 12109 bp, 14 predicted proteins | sample TergutTh196P4_FD_35022 | JGI IMG/M metagenome (IMG submission 35022)
GGCCAACTCAACCGTCTCAGTAAATTTGCGCTTCTTTGCACTCTCAAGTGCCTTCTGCACAGCCGTTACGGTCGATTTTTCTGCCAATACAATTCCTCCTCGTAGTACATGCGAGCCGTTGGGGCTCTCCTACAAGCGAAACACATGATTAAAGGCAATATATATAAAGATTAAGGGGGGAAACGCCGCTCAGCGGCGGCACGCTCAGCAAAGAACGCTGTCGTATGCTCCCGATTTGACGTCCGCCTGGAATACCTTGGGATCCTTTCCGTCTATCGTAACGCCTACGCAGACGCAGTTCCCGGCCACTTCGAGGACACGCGCTTTAACGGTGGCGCCGAGAAGGTCGTACCTCTTCATCTCGGCGATCTTTTTTGCCTGCTCTACCGTAAGGTCGCCGACCTTTGTTGTTCGGGTGTTACTGGAACCGCTCGCCAGCCCGAGCTCGCCTTTGATGAGGGCGGACATCGGCGGTGTTCCCACCTTTATCTCAAAGTTCTTGTTCTCGTCGATTATTATCTTCACGGGAACTTTCATTCCTTCGAACGCTTTCGTCTTTTCGTTAATGGCCGCTATGACCTCGTTTATCTTCACGCCCTTCGGGCCCAGCGCGGGACCGAGCGGCGGGCCTGCGGTCGCTTTGCCGCCGTCAACCAACGCTTCAACAGTATCTGCCATGTTGCTCACTTATCCTTTTCGATGATCCTGACGCTGTCCCCTTTCACGGTCACCGGTATCGGGACCATCGCCTCTATCAATTCCACAGTTATTTCCTCTTTGTTGTTGTCTATGTGCTGGACCCTCGCCCTCTCGCCCTTGAACGGGCCGTTGATCAGTTCGACGAGGTCCCCTTCGACTATCCCCACGACCGTTGATAACGGTGTCAGATAATGGTCGATCTCCGCTAACGACGTCTCGCCGTCGACGAACGAACGGGCCTTTCTGATATCTCTTGTCTTCTCCCTGAGGCGCTCGGTGTTCATGCCCTCGACGAAAACATAACCGCGTAAGTTCCCCGGGCTGAGTATCGCGAATATGTCCTTCTCGCCGATGCCGGCCTTGGACAGGAGGCTGTCAACGACGCTCTTCTCCTGGTCTATCTGCGTCTTGAGGATCATCACCGACTGTTTCGCGGAAGCGCGGAACGTCTCGCTGACGGTGCCGCCGTCCGACGTCGCCGTGACGTCGACGATGACCTCGTCGCCGTATCGGGCGCCTTTCGGTGCGATGACCTCCAGCCTGAACTCTTTGGGATGTTTGCCCGGTGAGTCCACCTCCACATCCCTCTTGCTCCGGTAATTGCTCCAAAGCTCGCCCGTCGAATCGTAAAGGGTGACGTTCCACTCCGGCGCGTTCTCCGCGTCCGGTCCGGTGGTTATATCAAAATTTATCCAGACCTTCCCCGCGGCCGCCGCCTTCGCCTGGAAGGCCCATACGGTGCTGCCGCCGGCGGATATCATCCTGTCACGCTGTCCGTTATCATCCGTGGAATTGCCTGACATTTCATACCTCCGTCAAAAATATCCGGGGAGATAGTTCATGATCCACATGATCGCAAAGCCCACGGCCCCCAGCAGCAGTATCCCGGCGCCGGTGATCATGACGATCCTCTTGTACTCGTCCCTGTCCGGTCTGTGGGCCATTTTAAGGACCCTTCCGTACCTGCCCTTACCTATGCTGCGGAACTTGGATTCCAGATCGTCCTGGACCGCTGAGGCTTTTTCTTCGACGTTCATTCTTCTTCCCTCACGTTATCACCGCGATCGGCGGTCATTGTCCTTTTCGTTATCACTGACGTATGGACAATGGAGATATCCCTTAAAAAGCATTAGTATTTTAAAGATTTCGGTCAGAAGGTCTGCCTTGCCCTTTCTGCGGAACGACGCACGCAGCGCCGTAAGGCGGTCAGCGTGCGCATCTTGATATATCCGCCGCATATTCGGAAACATGAGACAATGCCGGGAACGTGCACGATCGTCATACCCACGTACAACGAAGAGAAGAACATCGTCAACATGGCGAAGCGTATCAGAGAGCTCTATCCAAATTTTTACATAATGTTCATGGACGACAATTCAACAGATACGTCCAAGGAACTTATCGACGGCCTTAACGACCCGAGGACGAAGCTGGTCACAAGGAAGCCGGAGGAGAGGGGACTGGCGGCGAGCGTGTTACAGGGTATCGTTGAAGCAGGCACTGATTATTTCATGACGATAGACTGCGACTTCCAGCATCCACCGGAAGCGCTCGGCGAAATGTACGAGAAAATGGAAGAAGGATGCGACCTGTGCGTCGGCGTGAGGAAAGACAGGTTCGCGCTGGGATTCGTGAGATGGGCGGGGTCATGGGCGTTCAATGTGTACACCGACCTTTATCTTCTGTACCGCGGAAAAAGACCGTCCGCGGATATCATGAGCGGCCTGATCGCCGGAAGGACCGACGTGTTCGTTCCGGTGATCACGGAGAATTGGGACGGACTGGAGATGAAGGGATGGAAGGTCCTTCTGGACCTTCTGAAGTTCGGCCCGTCCGATCTCAGGATATCCAACGTAATGTACAGGTTCGCCAAGAGGGCGGAGGGCGAATCGCACATCAACTCACGCGTTGTGTTAACGACGTTCGACCAATGCGGCCGGTTCGGTAAGTTCTGCTCTAAAGTTTATAAAAAGATAAGAGGAATGTGATCATTCGGCGACGGTCCCGTCCGTCGTCAGCACGACCGTGCTGAAAGGCACATTGTCCATGACCATCGCCAGCGCTTCCCTGACCATACGTGATAATGCGGCGCAGCACGGTATGTCAAGTCTTACCAGCGTTACCGATCTGACGTGATTTTTGCCTATTATTTCAGTAAGCCGCTGGCCGTAGTCCTCGCGGTCAAGCTTCGGGCAGCCGATCAGGACGACCCTGTCCCGCATATATTTCTCGTGGAAGTCGGCGCTGACGAATGCGGTGCAGTCAGCTGCCACGAGAATGTCCGCGTCCTTCAGGAACGGCGCGTCCAGCGGCACGAGCTTTAACTGTATGGGCCATCTGGTCATCTCGCCCTTCGATCCCGGACGGCCCTTCACATCGTCAACGCAGCTGCATTTGTGCACCATCACCTGTATCCCGTCAGGCTCGTCATTGAACGGTAACGTTTCTTTGGTGACGAACGTTATGGCACCGGCAGGGCATGCGGGCAGACAATCGCCGAGCCCGTCGCAGTGGTCCTCGCGGACAAGCTTCGCCTTATTGTTGATAAGCGCTATGGCGCCTTCGTGGCACGCGTCCACGCAAAGACCGCAGCCGTCGCATTTCTCGCGGTCGATGCTTATTATCTGCCTGATCATGGCACCGTATCCATTTGATATAATAAGCATTATTCTCTCGGTGCTCACGGTCAGGCCGCGCAATGGCATAACGGCGATCATTTTTTTGCGGACGCGGTGTCCTATGTGTTATATGTGCGTTATGCGTTCATCTGTCGGACGGACGGCAGACAAGGATGAATCAAACAGAGAGGATAACCGTAAGACTTCAGCCGGAAACGGCGGAACTGATACAGAAGCTCGTGGACAACGGCGAGTACGCTAACGTATCGGACGTGATACGCGTTGCCTTGGACGAGTTCCTGAGAGCACGTTCCGGCAGCCGCAGCGTCGTGACCGTGGAACTGCCGAAGGCGAAGGTCATAGAGCTTGAGACGCTGGTGCAGGACGGCGATTCGGTATCGCTTGACGACGCGATAAGGAACGCCGTCAGAGAATATGTCAGGGCGCGCATAAGATCACCGTGATGCAAATGTTCCGATTGTTCAGAAAAAAGGACGCCAAAGCGGCCGGCACGCTTGCCGTGGGGTGCGGGGGCGGCGGATGCAACATCGCCAACAGGCTCGGCAGAATATCAAACGTGGACATACTGACCGTCAACACAGACCGCAAAGGTCTCATAAGGTCGAGGTCCGATCGCCGCATCCTTCTCGGGGACGGGTCGATGGACGCCGGGTGCGAGGGCGACGTCGAATTGGGAAGGTCTCTGACCGAGGACGCGTCGGAGATGATAAACGAGCATATCAGAAGACATCTGAACATTGTGCTGATGGTTGGCCTCGGCGGCGGCACCGGCACCGGTTCCGCCTCCGTTATCGCAGAGATGGCGAAGCGCAACGGTTCCCGTGTCATAACGATGGCGACGCTCCCGATGTCCTTCGAGGCCGGCAGAAGGAAGACCGCCGCGGACTCGCTGAGCGATCTCAAAAAAGTATCGGACATACTTTTCATCGCGGACGGCGACCGTCTTGTTGAACTTGACCCCGCGCTCGGTGCCAGGGAGGCGTTCAGCGTGCTTGACCAGATGATGTGCGAATCGTTCCTCTGCATGACGGAGATGCTCGAGGGAAAGGACGGCGAGACGATCTTTCAAACGATCGCGGGAAGGACGCTCACGGTCTCGTTCGCCGAGGGCATGCATCCGGAAAAAGTTGCGAACGCGCTGGCCGAAGGAAAGATGATGCGCTCTCACGCCGTGTCAAGACCGATAATATTCGTGCGCGGGAACATACCTCAGGACGGTTCAGAAAAGGTCATAAGCGAGATAATAAGAGAAAGCGCCGGATCCGAACCGATGTTCGTACAGGGGCCAGGAGGGCACGGGATGAACCTGACGATGTTCATTCCCGTTGATCACGTATAAGTTTCGACGCGTCGCCGAACACACCGAGTATCGTATGATACTCCCATTTCGTCGGCACGGCGCGTCCCATGAGCCTTCTGAACATCACCGCCGTCGTCTCACGGCGCTGCTCCGGATAGTCGATGCATTCAAGCAGTTCGTCGAAGAAGGACAGCATCCGTTCATTCTCATCGGGATCGGCGGGCGTCGGTTTTGCCGATCCTATGTTTGATAACTCGTACATGACTATGGCCGCGGCGTGCGAGATGTTCAGCACGGGGTAAGAATCGCTGGTCGGTATCGTTATCAGAATATCGCATATTTCCAGCTCGTCCTGCGCCAGTCCTTTGTCCTCCGGACCGAACAGTATCGCCGCGTTCTCGCCGTAACCGTTCATGCGTTCGGCGAACTCCGCCGCCGTTATCGGTATCCTCGCGTAATTCTTTTCGCCTTTCGTAACAATGCCGCTTGTGCCCACGGTAAGGAAGCATCCGCTTACCGCTTCCTCCATTGTACCGACGGTCTTCGCATTCTTAAGTATATGCGAGCCGTGCTTCGCGCGGCGGTACGCCTCGTCGCCTATTGCGCACGGATCGACGAGATAAAGCTCGTCAAGATCGAAATTGGCCATCGATCTGGCGACTGCCCCAACGTTACCTTCGAACTTCGGTCTCACAAGCACGATGCGCACACTGCCCATGAGTGCGCAAGAACATTGAAAGTATGTAATTGTGAGCATGGCAATGTTCATGCGGGCGGGCACGGCCTCTTTCCGTCGGCAACAAATATGTACGACCGCGTTGCTAACAGTCTGTGGACATTCCGAAGGACCATCCGAGATACGATTCATTGGTGACGAGGGAACGGCTTGCCGAACTCGTTAAAAAAGGGCTGGTGACGCCCACCGGTCTTATCTCTCACGGGAGAGGCGAGGCGTTCGATTATCTCATGGGCGAGAGGACAACGGACTCGGCGCTCAGAGCTGAGCGCGCCGCAACAGCGTATCTGCTTGAAGCGAAGAGACCGGTGATATGCGTCAACGGGAACGCGGCGGCGCTGGACGCGGAACGTCTGATATCGCTGGCCGAGGCCACGGGATCGAAGATGGAAGTTAACATATTCCACAGGACGGAGGAAAGAATGGCGGCCCTGATCGATTACATGGAGGAGCGCGGCGCGAAGGGCATTCTCGGAAGGAACGCAGATTCAAGGATACTGGGTCTCAGCTCTTACCGCGCGCTGTGCACCGGCGAGGGGATCTACTCGTCAGATGTGATACTCGTTCCGATAGAGGACGGGGACCGCGCCGAGGCGCTCGTGAGGATGGGGAAGACCGTTCTGGCGATAGACCTTAACCCGCTTTCGAGAACATCAAGAACGGCGACGGTATCGATAGCGGACGAGATGTCGAGGGCGCTGGCGAATATGATAACGTTCGCAAACGAACTTAAGAACAGCGCAGCGGAAAGAAAGAATATCCTGAAGGGATTCTCCAACGCAGATAACAGAAAGGCCGCCGTCGGCCTTATATGCGATCACTTAAGGGCTGCGGAAGGCGGGCGGTGATACGAATGAGCGAAGCGGAAAAGGGAATGAGAAGGCTGGGATGGGCGGGAACGCACATGCCGGTGCTCGGCGAGATAAGGGAACGTTTCAGGAAGGAGAGACCGCTTAATGGTCTCAGGATAGGCATGGCGCTGCACACCGAGGCGAAGACAGGGATATTAGCAATAGCGCTGGCCGAGGCAGGCGCCAAGGTGCGGCTGGCAAGCTGCAACCCGCTGTCGACGGACGATTCCGTGGCTCTGGCGCTGAGAGAACGTTACGGACTGGAGGTTTACGCAAAGAAGGGCGAGACGCAGTCCGAATACTATGAAAATCTGAACAAGGTGCTTGACATATCGCCGGACGTGGTGATAGACGACGGCGCGGACCTCATAGCGATGCTCCACACGTCAAGAAAAGATCTTATCGGGAACGTTCGCGGCGCCAACGAGGAGACGACAACGGGCGTCGCCCGTCTCAGGGCGATGGCCGCCGCCAATAAGTTAAGATTTCCGGTGATAGCGGTCAACGACGCAAAGATGAAATTCCTTTTCGACAACCGTTACGGTACGGGACAGTCGGTGTTCGACGGATGGATGAACGCCACCAATCTTCTCGTCGCCGGAAAAAGAATGGTGATCGCAGGGTACGGATGGTGCGGCAAAGGCATCGCGATGAGAGCGAAAGGCCTCGGCGCCAACGTCATTGTAACGGAAGTTGATCCGGTAAGGGCGATCGAAGCGCGCCTTGACGGATTTGAGGTCATGAGGATGACCGATGCCGTTCGCGTCGCGGATGCCGTGATAACGGCAACAGGATGCGCATCGATAATCACGGCCCGCCATCTCGATATGATGAAGGACGGGTGCATACTCGGGAACGCCGGGCATTTTGATAACGAGATCGATAAGAAGGCGATGGACTCGATGTCGATAAGCAAGGAACCGGTGCGTGAGTTCGTTGACGGGTATAAGATGAAGGACGGAAGGAAAGTTTACCTTATAGCGGAAGGCCGTCTGATGAACCTTGCGGCAGGTCAGGGCCATCCGGCGGAGATCATGGACACAAGCTTCGCGACGCAGGCGCTGGCGGCAGAATATTTGGCGAAGAATTGGAAAGATATGGAATGCAAGGTCCATCCGGTACCGGATGAGATGGATATTGCGATAGCAAAGATAAAACTGAGGACGATGAACGTTACCATCGATGAATTGACGGATGAGCAGATAAGATACATGAGCGGATGGGAGGAAGGCACATAATGCGTCCGTTCCTGTCCGTTTACGGTCATATAACGATAGACCAGATAATGTCTGTCGACGAGTTCCCCGGAAATAACGTGTCAATAAATATAACATCAAAGGAAACTCTGCTGGGCGGCACCGGAACGAACATAGCGGTCATCGCTTCGTCGTTAGGCGTCCCGACGGCGCTTTGCGGCTTCGTCGGAAATGATCTTCCGAAGGAGTTCGGGGAATTCATAACGTCGCGGGGCGTGATAACAGACGAGTTCGTAACACAGGACGTTTACGATACGGCGCAGGCGATGATTGTCAACGATGTCAGGAAAGAACAGCGCGTATTCTTTTATCAGGGCCCTCAGGGTTCCGCCACGTCGCTGAACAATGTTCTTAAGAAAAATGCATCAATGTCCAGGTACGTCCACTTCTCGACGGGAGAACCTGACTATTACCTCAATATAATGTCATCCGTAAAAAGTGACGACAGGAAGATATCCTTCGATCCGGCGCAGGAGATCCACAAAGTGTGGGACAGCGACAGATTTATGCGCGCGCTGAACATGTCCGACATATTGTTCTGCAACAGGTACGAGGCGGTATCGGCGCTGAAATATGCGTCCGTACAGTCGTTCTCTGACATAGGCATAATGACAGTGTGCACCAAAGGACCGGAAGGCAGCGAACTGTACGTTAACGGTAAGATGACGAAGATCCCGGCGGTGACCGCGAAGCGCGTCAAGGACGCGACGGGCGCCGGCGACGCGTACAGAGCCGGTTTCTATGCAGGCAAGTTCAAAAATTATTCCGATGTTGATTCGCTTATCATAGGTGCCGCAACGGCATCGTTCGTCATCGAGGAAACGGGCGCGTTATCCAGCGTGCCGTCATGGGACGCGGTGATGGAACGCGCGGACCGTTATCTGGGGAAGTTATAATGATAATATCGATCACGGGAACGCCGGGCACGGGAAAGACGGTGATCGCGCACGTGCTGAGGGAAAGGGGCGAGCGCGTGATCGATCTTCATCAGTACATAGAGGAAAAAGGGCTGAAGGAGCGGTTCGATAAAAAGATGAACACGTACAACGTTGACACGGAAAAACTGAACGCATCGCTGAAAGAGCTGATAACGGACAGCGGGAACATATTCCTCGAAGGCCACCTGTCCCATTTTCTGGATTGTGATATCATCATCGTTATACGATGCAACCCTTCGGTATTGTACGAAAGGCTCAGGAAAAGGAATTATCCGCCGCAGAAGATAATTGAGAACGTGCGGGCGGAGGCGCTTGACGTCATACTGTGCGAATCAGCGGATTCCGATGCGCATGTTTTTGAGATAGACAATACATCATGTACACCGGAAGAGGCGGCGTCGGCGATAACGGACATTGCCGCGGGCAGAACGCAAGGGCACACGCCGGGAAGCGTCGACTGGTCGGAGGAGATGGAAAAATGGTGTTAGACGGGCACAGGGCCAAAGCGGACTTTGCGTTGACACCCGTTGCAAAACGGATGATAAATGTCAATCCCAACACAATATCGTGGATAGGTCTGATACTCGCATTCCTGGCCGGTCTTCTGTTATATCTTTCCGGAACAAAGGATGAATGGCAATGGATGCTGATCGCCGGCGCGATCGTGGTCATCGTTTCCGGGTACTTCGACGCGCTTGACGGCAAAGTTGCAAAACTTGCGGGAAAGGCATCAAAGAAAGGAGATTTTCTGGATCATGTATTTGACCGCTACGCAGACGTGTTCATGATAGGCGGCGTCGCGGTGAGCGCATGGTGCAACCCGTACATCGGAATGCTGGCGCTCGTTGGTGTTCTTTTAACGTCATACATGGGGACGCAGGCGCAGGCGGTCGGTGCCCCGAGGCTGTACGCAGGTCTTTTGGGGAGAGCTGATCGTGTCGTTCTGAGCACTTTGTTCCCGATAATTCAGTTCATTGCGCTGTGTTTCGGTGACGGAACGATAGACATCTTCGGTTATATCACGATAACATGGCTGGAGATAATGATGCTGTGGTTCGCGATCGTCGGTAACGCCACCGCTGTGCAGAGAGCGATAGTGACGTGGAGGAACATGTCCAAAGAATGATCATCCTTTGTCCGGATGGTCTTTCGCCGCCGCACCGTCATTATTCTCTGATCCGTCATCACTCACCGGGAGCGCGTCACCACGTCCCTTTCTCGTCTTTATGCGGTAATATATGAGCGGGTGAACAACTTTCTCATTATCGCAAAGGCCGTCCGGCTCGAAGCATATGCCGTAGCTCTTCATCGTCGAGCATTCCGGCGGGGTGTACTCGGTGCCGCTCCCCTCGCCGGTTATATGTTTAACTTGATATATCGTCTTGGACTCGTCGAAGTCCGGGGACTTCGAGAACAACGCCATTATCTGCTCCGAGTCCATTCCCAGCGCGTGAAGGAACGATACTAACGCAAATCTTCCGCTGTGCGGTAAATTTAAACCGTTCTGTGTTCCCGCGAGCAGTGCGCGCATGCACGGCGGGAACTCTTCGACGGATACGTTACCGTCAACGCCGTCGCCGTACCTGCTCTTCATCTCGTTCAGCGCTATCTCGACGTGCTTGACATCCTTCGATACCATCGCTCTTATATCCTTCGGAACTTCAAGCGGCAATTCCGATTCTATCTTGTCCTGCAGCGCATTCTGGAGGGCGCGGCAGAACTTATCGTTGGGAAGGAACACGTTGCCGCCGAACAGTTCGGAGTTCACAAGCTTCCATTCCATGCTTTTTATTCTTGACGAAAGCCTCAGATAATCGGTGAAGTGCATCATCAGCATATCGTTCCTGGCGACGGCGTCAACTTTCAGTTCCTTGGCTATCGATATCACGGCGTCCGCGCGCTCCTCGCCGAGGAGCCTGTTCATTCTTACCGCTTCGGCCAAAGCGTATCGTTTCGTAAGGAAGCGGTCGTTCACACATGAGACGAGTACCCTTGCGTACGGGTATGACATAACTTCCATCAACCGTTCGTACTCGAAGCTCGCAAGCGGAACATATGACACTTCCGATTTACGTATCGACTCCAGCACACGGTCCAGACCTCTCCTGCGGGCGTCCGCGTAGGATGGCGACATCATTAACGAGACGATGTCGGCGGAGTGCGATTCGGCGAATGCCGACGACTCCTCGAGGAAAGGATATCTCGCTGCGCGCAGGGTGTCCATGGCATCTTGAACGGAAAGCAATATTATAACTCATTCGGGCGCGCAGGGACGGCGTCCCGTGCGGCATATCCGGCATAAAGTTCATGCTGACCCCATATTTTCATCGGTATGCGACGATATCCGTCAAATAACCGGCGACGTCCGCATCGCCGACGGCCGCAGCCAATTCGCCGGCGTTCTTTATCGGTCTCGCAAGCATTATCCTTGCGGCCCTCTTCTTTCCGATCCCGGGCAGCGATGATATCGCCGCCATACCGGCGGTGTTGATCGGGAACGGATATTCAATACCGGTTATCGACCTGTATCCGTGGTCCGTCACGACAATATCGCAGAACCGTTCCGTCCCGGTCCTGTACGGGACGCCGATCAGTAACGGATACGATCCGATCTGTCTCCCGAACGTGATGCCGCCGTCGTTCAGCTCCAGATAAACGTTTTTGAGCACCGTCCCGGCGGGGACGATGCGCCTCAGCATTACCGAATCGATGTTCTCGCGTATCTTCTGCTTGTACCTTATGAACCTGCCGTGCTCGACCTTTGTTTTAAATTCCCTTCTCACAGGGAGCACCTGCCGGATGTTGATCCTTCTGACCATCAATCCTTCGGCGGTCAGTCTTTCCAGGAATTTGTAATTCGCTTCGTACGTATACGGCGTCTCGCCGTCAAGCCCCGAAATGAAATTAAGGCCGGGGAGCAGTTTCGGCATCCCGTTGTCACCGCGTTCAGATCCGATCTGATTTATCATACGTACTGCGTCGGTCACCTGATCGGGCGTTGAATTAAGATTGTTCATCCTTATCACGTCGGGATCGGCGCTCTCCATCCCCAATGCGAGAACGTTGCCCGGTGTGCAGCATTCCGTTAGCGTTCTCAGTATTGACGACGATTCGTCCGGGTATTCCGATATCACGGCGGGGTTCGCATTATCTACATGCAGCACGTCAAAATTCATTTCGCGAAGCGATGAGAACAATTCGTTCACAATATCCGGCTCAGGTTTAGGTATTCCTAAATATTCTTTGGAACCGTATGATATTATGCACGTCTGGCCGCCTATGCGTATGTTGCGGACGCCCGATTCCTTTAATCGTGCAACTTCGTCCGATATGTCGGAGGGAGAGCGCATCAACGGTTCTCCTTTCAGCGGTTCGACGCAGTACGAGCATCCGCCGCTCATGAACCGGTGGCATCCGCGGTATGTCTCAACTTCGGCAATAAGCGGCTGCGGGTGGTCCTGATGATCTTTCACAATATCGGCGCCAAGTAACATCCACCGGTTCCATTCGTCCAGCGTCCTCAGACGTTCGTCAACCTCTTTTCCGGTAAGGCCGTCATAGAGCGACGCCGCAAGATCCGTTCTTATACGAAAATCAAAGCCCTCGGCGGCATCCGATGATGCGGCCGATCCGCCGATCATCTTCCAGCCGCTCAGTTTAGGAAGGATATTTTTTATTTCATTGACGGAC
>JGI24702J35022_10002169_pt1 | contig 12102 bp, 8 predicted proteins | sample TergutTh196P4_FD_35022 | JGI IMG/M metagenome (IMG submission 35022)
AAGGAACGCAAAGGATTTCGCAAAGGGCGCAAATAAAAACGTCTATTCTTTGCGAACCTTGCGTTTCCTTTGCGTCCTTTGCGGTAAAAAAAGAGTATGAATAATACAAGTTAAATACTAAAATCAAAACTATTATAAGTTATAAATTTTTCGTCCCTCAACTGCACATCGTAACTTTCGACAGCGACGGCGGTAGCGCAGTACCTGCCCAAACTATATGCAACGGCAACACGGCGACCAAATCCGCAACAGAACCGTCTACAGTACAATAAATTTGAATACGCAAAAATAAAAGATTTTTTTTTGGAAAAGATACAAAATGTTTTCTTATCTTTGCTGCGTTCTTCGGAACGTTATTTATTGGATAAAGAAGTGTCTTTCTCGTAGAAATCGCCAAATTTAGTACGAAAGCCTCACTTTTGATTCAGATAACTCACCCTGTGAGTTGTTTGTTCATAGGTGAGGAGGTGTTTGGCGATACCATACGAGAAGTGGGCAGCAACTCACTTTTTTTGTTTTTATAACATTCTCTATTAGAGTTGCATAGGGGAAACAATTTTAATAGTACTATGTTTTCAAAAAAATTCAAATCAGCCGCCGCCACAAATCAAAGCGGGGCAATGGACGCCGGAAACCATTTCAAAACGGCAGTGGATAACAGAGACCATTTCAAAAACGGGGCGAGTCTGAAAAGCCTGATGAGTAGGGGAAACATCATGCAAAGGATATTCCTGTTTTTTGCCGGTTTTTGTATTTGTGCAACAAGCACGTTTGCGCAGGACATTATTGTTACGAAGGATTCAAAACGCATCGAAGCCAAAGTGATAGAAGTGAACGAAGACAATATCAAATACAAAATATTTGATAATCAAGATGGGCCTGTGTATTCGCTATCGATAAGTAGAATCGATACTATTATCCTTTATCAACAAGTGAAAAAAGATATTGATTGTACGCCAAAAATATTGGATAAAAAGGATTGCCAATGTAAAGGGAAAATTTATGGGGGTATAGAGGGATGGTACCCTTTTTTTGAGAAACAGAATAGGGAGGGTTTTACAAAAAGGATGATTCCTTTCGAATATCTTCCAACAAAAAAACTTAAAGACTACTACCAGACTTGGGCTACATGGTCAAGTGGTTTATACGTCAATTACGATGACCAACTGATAAGATTTAGAGATGGTGATAAGTGTGTTTGTCTTGAACTCCCTTTTCAGTGCATATATAGTGTCGGAATAGGGCAAATAACCAGTACCAGAGAAAGTGTATGGGGTGGTGATATAATAACTGTATTCAAAACTTTTGTTGGGGATATATCCATACAAATTGTCATAAGTGATCCTAAAGGCGGTCTTAAAACTTATGAAATAAAAATGCTAACGGGATGGAAGAAGGAAATAGGATCGGATGAAGCAAATGCTGCTACAAGATGTGCAGCAGATATATTTGAAGAAATAAAGTATATTATAAATAAATACTAATGAAGAAATTTATAGTTTTAGCAGTATGCTGCAAGTTTTTTACAGTTTTGAATGTACATGCACAAAAAGAGTTTAAACCTTTTCGTGTGGATGCGGCTATAAGTGCGACTTTTGCTTTCGCAGATACTCTTCGCGGTATAAATTTTTATATTGAGCCAAGATACGAGGTTGTTCCTCATTTGAGTGTAGGCTTTAAAATTGAAACAGGTAGTTTTTGGCGTGACAAAAAAAAGGTATTAGATGACAAAAAAAATATTACATCATATCATGCTACGGCTGATTATACCTTTTATCAACATGGATACAGACCATTTGTGGGAGCTGGTTTAGGTATCTATAGAATTAAAGCAACAACAGCAAGAAATCTGCCGCTAAACCCTATTGCCGGCTACGGAGTAGTCAAGTCCAATCTTGGAGTGATGCTTCGGGCAGGTTTTGTTTATAGAGATAGATTCACTGCTGCGTTTGAGTACGATTTTGCCGGAAATGATGCATTGGGTACTTCCGCCAACTTTTTGAGTCTTAGAATTGGATTTTTCATTGGTGGAGGGCAAATAAATCCAGGATATTCGCCGTAATAACGCATCAGTTTTCGAATCGAACCCTCGCCGATTATCTGACCTGTGGACGGATGATGATATGTTTATTTTTCGCTAAAAACAAGGCGAAAAATGGGGGGGAATAAGGGCAATTTGCGGGGAAATTTATTCGGGGAACCTCTAAAAATCGCAGATAGATAGATTATTTGAGGAATTTCTTGCTCAATATCAAAATATTTTTTTGCCTTTCCCGCTGATATTTTTCAAGGGATTTTAACGGATTTCGGCTTTTGAAAAACCGTTGGTGAGTTTTTAGAAGTCCCCTTTATACATTGGCAAAATATGAAAACCGATTTTAAATTTTGATGGGAAAATATTTAACTAAATGTAATAGAAACAAATACCGGCTAACTGATCTTTCCCCAATCTACTTCTACATTCATTTGTTTTTGGATATTACTTTTCAACAGGATATTTTTTTGTTGATTTAATCCCGGATCGTCTGTGAGTATATCCGAAGCAGCATCACGCGCCAATTGCAACAGTTGTCCGTCGGTAGCCAAACTGGCCATGCGCAGATCGAAAGGCGCTCCGCTCTGCTGGGTTCCGTCGATGTCGCCGGGGCCACGCAGTTTCAAGTCGGCTTCGGCAATGACAAAGCCATCGGTGGTTGAAACCATGGTTTGCAGACGTTTTCGTCCGTAGTTACTTAACTTGTACGAACTTAACAGGATACAGTACGACTGTTCGGCACCGCGTCCCACACGTCCACGCAGTTGGTGTAGTTGTGATAAGCCAAACCGTTCGGCGCTCTCGATCACCATTACTGAAGCATTGGGTACATCCACGCCGACTTCAATCACTGTGGTAGCCACCATGATTTGTACTTTTCCTTCCTTGAAAAGTCTCATGGTCAGGTCTTTATCCGCTGCAGGCATTCTGCCGTGTACCATGATCACACTGTAACCCTCCCTTTCAGTGAAGACGGTGCGTATCTGTTCGAAACCCATCTCAAGATTCCTGTAATCCCATTTTTCTGATTCTACGATGAGCGGATAAACAACATATACCTGCTTTCCTTCTGCTATTTGCCGGCGCATAAACTCGAACACTTCCTTACGGCGATTCTCGAAGTAATGTATTGTTTTCACCGGTTTTCGTCCCGGTGGCAGTTCGTCGATGACCGATACTTCCAAGTCTCCGTATACGGTCATCGCTAACGTTCGCGGAATGGGCGTGGCTGTCATCACTAATACATGCGGCGCTTCAGTATTTTTCTTCCACAGCCGTGCGCGTTGTGCTACGCCAAAGCGATGCTGCTCGTCGATGATCACCAGCCCAAGGTTGGCAAACTGTACTTTTTCTTCGATAAGTGCATGTGTACCAATCAATATATGAATACTTCCACCGGTCAGTCCTTCGTGGAGGATGCGCCGGTCTTTCTTTTTGGTTGATCCGGTAAGCAACGCTATTTTTAGCCCCATACCATCCAGCATCTGCACGATAGTTTGCAAGTGTTGTGTAGCAAGGATTTCGGTAGGCGCCATTAAACAAGTCTGATAACCGTTGTCAAGCGCAATGAGCATGACCATCAGAGCTACTAATGTTTTCCCACTGCCAACATCTCCTTGCAGCAGACGGTTCATCTGTTTTCCGCTTCCCATGTCTTTGCGGATTTCGCGGATAACACGTTTTTGTGCATCCGTCAGTTCAAAAGGCAAATATTCCGAATAAAACCGGTTAAAATAATCGCCTACGGTTGCAAAGTTGAAGCCTTTGACACAAACATTCCGTTCTTCACGAAGATACAACATGCGCAACTGTATCCAAAACAGCTCCTCGAATTTTAGCCGGTGTTGCGCTTTCTGCAGCAATATGGCGCTTTGAGGAAAATGAATATTGAACAGCGCTTCATGAAGCGGCACCAGTCGTTGTTGTTGGATTAACCCGTCTGGTAGGGTTTCGGGGATACTGGTTTTCATTCCCTGCCAAAGCGTTACCATCATCCGCCCGATGACACGCGATGTAATATAGTTATTTTTGAGCCGCTCGGTGGTACTATAATGTGCCTGTAGCACAGCCTCGATACCTTCCTCGTTTTTATCGGCAAGTTCCATCTCTGGATGAACGAAATTTATCTGTCCATTAAATTCGGTCGGTTTGCCGAACACTACGTAATCACCTCCTTGCTTGATATTTTGTGACAGGTATTTGACACCCCTGAAAAATATAAGAGGTATGGATCCTGTGTGATCGGTCAATAGCGCCACTAAACGTTCCTTGTGTGGTACACCTTCCTTACGTATGGAAGCGATGCGTCCCCGTACTTGGATGTAGGCGTCTACCAGATGTATTTCTCTGATCGTATAAAATTTAGTTCGGTCAATATGCTTGTAGGGGAAATGATACAACAAACCGCCGAACGTATTAATGTTCAATTCTTTGTCGAGCAATTCGGCACGACGTGGACCAACGCCCGCCAAAAATTTGATGTCCTGTTCCAAATAAGCAATCATCTGCTTATCCTGTACAGTTCCAAAACTCTTGGTAAGATTTCCGTATTTTCGTAAATTCCTGTAAACTTTTCTGCTCCTGGCCCGAATGCATATATCGGAACCGGTACTCCTGTATGTCCTGTGCTGGAAAAATTTAAGGTAAGACTGCCGGTTTCAAGGTTACCGCGTGTGATGGTCATACCGCCGGTTTCATGGTCGGCTGTAACGAGCACCAGCGTATTTCCATCGCGTTCGGCAAAGTCGAATGCAATTTTTATAGCACGGTCAAAATCAATCATTTCGTTCACTACCTCTTCCTGATTGTTTCCATGAGCTGCCCAATCGATCTGCGAGCCTTCCACCATTAGGAAAAACCCTTTTTTGTTTTGGTTCAGAATTTTGATAGCTGTCTTTACTCCTTCCGTGAGCATCTCTCCACGAGCAGGATAGCTTTCCGGAGATACCTCGGCAAACAGGCCAAGCAGGTTACCTTTCTGTGCGGTTTTCAGCTCCTCTACTGTATAAGCCACATGAAAACCTTTGGCTTTCATCGAATCGGTGAGATTCTTAGCGTCGGCACGATTTTCAAAGAATTTGCGACCACCACCAATAGCAACATTTATTTTTGACCGGGCAATATTCAGCGCGATATTATCGTTTTCACTTCTACTCCCGACGTGCGCCACGAAAGCCGCCGGCGTGGCATGGGTCAATTCGCATGTTACCACCATTCCGGTTGACAGACCATTGTCAGCGGCATATTCAAGCATCGATTTCACACTGGTGGTGTCGGGACGTACTCCCAGCATACCGTTATTGGTTTTTTCGCCACAGGCAATGGCTGTACCGGCTGCAGCAGAATCGGTTGTATAATTATTGGCAGAGGAGGTTTTGGTAATCCCCACTGCATGGCAGTGTTCGATAGCAAAACTGCCATTGTTGACTGTATAGGCGGCGTATTGATGATAAAGCCCCATGCCGTCGCCAATCATTAGGATAACATTACGTACCGGAGTTTGCTCATTCCGAATAGTGCATCCGGAGAAAAAAAATATGACTGCCGGAAACAACAGTAAAATTTTGATTTTATTCATGGTATTGATATTTTGATTAATAATAATTCTGACTAAAATTATCGAATTTTAATGAGGACAAAGATAATCATTTTATTAATTACGTTGTAATAAATATTGATATATCTTTGCCTCCGTTTTTTTGAAAGTTTCATCAATCCGTTTGACGATATTGTCATGTTGACCAAACTCTATTCCGAAAATCCCAATCCTAAACAGATTGAGGCTATTGTAAATGTCCTTCGGGAAGGTGGCGTTATTATCTACCCGACAGACACGGTGTATGGTATTGGTTGCGATATCCATAACCAGAAGGCGGTGGAACGAATTGCCCGCATCAAAGGCATCAAATCCGAAAAGGCTGAATTTTCGTTTATTTGCCGTGATTTGAGCCATTTGAGCGAATATGCCCGGCAAGTGTCCAACCCTGTGTTCAAACTGATGAAACGCAACCTGCCCGGGCCATTTACCTTTATCCTCAACGCCAGCAATAAGGTTCCCAAGATTCTCGAAAGCAAAAAGAAAACAGTAGGAATTCGTATTCCCGAGAATGATATTGTGGCTGCCATCGTCGAGCGGTTGGGCAATCCATTGCTAACCACTTCGGTGCATTTCGATGTTGAGATGATTGAATATGCTACCGACCCTGAACTGATTCAGGAAAAATATGCCGATATGGTCGATTTGGTGATTGATGGCGGCTATGGCGGTACCGAATTTTCGACTGTTGTAAATTGCACCGGCGACGAACCGGAAATTATACGGCAGGGCTTGGGGGTGTTGGAGTATTAACTAATTAATATTTTTTTTAATTGTCGCAAAACAATGAATTTTTTGTGTAAACGTAAATGGTGGATTTTAGGCGTTTTCATATTTCTATATCCTTTTTACTGCCCGCTAATCTATCAATTAACAGGTTTTAGTCTGGGTGAATTATATACATTTGACATGCCCCGAAATGAATTTATGATTATCTGGATCGTTTTGGGCGGTATTATTGGCGTTGTTTCCAATGTCAGACTTTCAAAAAAATTTATGCGTCATCAGGTAAAAGAATTGTGTGTCAATTGTTTTTCTTCGGGTGTTGATCTTTTAGGAAACCCAAATGAATATACCCGCATAAGCGGTGCATACAATCTATATTTCCTTGCAGGCGAACATAAGAAAGAATATCTGGAATCTGTTTGTGAAGTATTATGCACACACATCCAAACGATTACCAACAAATTGGAATATAAGATTAAATATTCGGATGAACCTTCCATGGAAATACAAACCATTTTAAATTTATTGTTCAAAGAAGATAAAGATGAGTTGATTTTTGATAAATGCAAAAAAAATCTTTCGAGAGTGAGTTTAAATGGCGCCGATTTCAGAAAAGCCATATTAAACAATGTTAATTTCATTAATACCATTTTAAATGATGTTCAATTTAATGACGCCACATTAAGCAATGTTGATTTCATGAGCGCCACATTAAGCAATGTTGATTTATGGGACGCAAAATTGAGCAATATCAATTTCAGAAATGCCACATTAGGCAATATCCATTTCAATTCCGCCCAATTATGCAGGATCGTTTTCCGTGACGCCACATTATGTGATGTTGATTTCCGTGACGCCACATTCAGTGACGTCAACTTCTGGTATGCCAAATTGGAAGATAAAGTCATTTTCACCGGAACATCCCTTGAAAATATCCCACCTGAAGAAATTACACTTGCAGGCAAACTTCATTTCAACCAAAAATAAATCAACACTGTAAGCGTAAACAGAACGGCTAAATGAAGCCTCCAGTCCTTGATTCCATCAAATTTGACGATACTGCCTTTGAGATTCAGCGTTGTAGTGGCTAATTTTTCCGGAGCCGTTTTTTCAGTGAATGCCGAAACGGCAAATAACACAATGGTGATGAGTATTTCAGCCCATAATCCGCGATACCCGAAATTCAAAGTGAGTGGATGATGCAAAAACGGGAAGATTTGTTTGCCAATATCCGGTCCAAGCAACTGGTCGACGACGAAAACCGTGGATAATGCTACACCTACCAGAACCGATATTCCTGCTCCTTTTGTAGTTACTCTTTTGCTGACGATGCCCCAAAATATGGCAGGGAAAATAGGCAAAATCAAGTAAGCAGTAATGGTCTGCAAATATTTATACAATCCTTCGTCGTTTTTGTAAACCATATAGGCAGCGCCAATACCTAAAAAGGTGGCAATTAGAATCATATATCTACCCACCGATACTTGCTTTTTTTCAGAAATATCAGGTTTAAATTTGACAACAAAATCCCGGACGATTAGCGTAGAAATCGAGTTCAGCACTGCAATCAAAGAAGTTATGAGAGCGGCCAACAAAGATGCCAGCAACAAACCTCTCAAGCCAGTCGGAAGCAGTTTGTTCAAAAGAAGCACAAAGGTTTGTTTGGTTGCTTCTCCTTCAAGTTCGCCGGGGAACAGGGCAAATGCAATCACTCCCGGTAAAGCAAAGATGAAAACAGGGAGGAGTTTAAGAAAAACAGCAAACATAGCCCCTTTTCTCGCATTTTTTAAATCGGGTGCAGCCAATACCCGTTGGACATTTACTTGATCGATACCCCAATAAAAAACGCCCGCATAGAAGGCCGTCGCAAAAATACCCCAAAACGGATAAACCGCGTCGTCGTATGGTTTGGCGATCGTCATCATATCCGGTACTTTTTCCACCAGCGCAGTCCATCCGCCAACCATATCCAAACCAACAGCAAGCATAATGATACCTCCAATGATCATAATCGAAACCTGAATTGTATCCGCATAGGCAACGGCCGTATAACCTCCAATCATCGTATACAAGGCTACAATGACAGCAACACATACCACTGTCGACATGATGTTCCATCCGAGCACACTGTTCAATACCAATGCCCCTGCAAAAATCGTAAATGCTAATTTGGTCATGATACTGACGATGAGCATAAACAGGGAAAAGAATGTCCGTGCATGTTTGTTAAAACGTAATTCCAGAAACTCAGGAATCGTATAGACCCTGTTTTTCATAAAATAGGGGAAGAGAAGGGCACATGCAATTCCCAAAGGTATTACCGTCAGAATCTCAACAGATCCTGCTGCAAGACCATAACGATACGAGTCACCCGACAGTCCCACAAGATGTTCTGCCCCGATATTGGTAGCAAAGAGTGACGCCCCTACAATAGGCCATGTGATGTTGCGGCCTCCGAGGAAAAAATATGAACTGTTTTGTGATGATTTTTTTCTGTGCGACATATACAAGCCAAACAGAAGGCTACCACATATCACCACAATCAAAACCATCCAATCAGGAAAAGAGAGTGATAAACTCATTGAGAATGTTTTTAGAAATGAGAAATATTCAATTTCGAACAGATATTAGTTATGCTTTCGATATGATTTTAACGGCGTGGTCAAGAGTATAACATGGACAAGCCAGCAGGGTATTCTCACCATCGCTCTTCACGGTAATTTCTTTCAACGTCTTTAGCGTTGCCGGTTCAACAAATGTAACGGTATAATCGCCTTTTTCCAACCGGAGTGTTAGAACAGGCTCGTATTTACCATAATTTGGCTCATAATAGGAACCACTGTTAAGAACGGGGAAACTGTGGTGGATATACATCGCATACTGCCGGCCTTTTTCAGAAATCATATTAACGCTTGCGCCAATGGACGATTTACGCACAGTATCCATGTCGCGGGTCATTTTAACAAATTCGAAACTCTCTAAAAATGTTCTGAGATGACGAAGGCCTGCCAGAACTTTCAGGTTGGTTTCATTTTCTCCGGACGGATTGGCCGGTTGGAAGTATCCGTTCAATTGATTGAATCCCGCGCCGCCGCCAACCATAAATTCCCATGCCTCTAAACGGGATATGGCGAGCAGATCATGTGATTCTTCTTTAATCCATGAACCCAGGAAGGCGGTTTCGTTGAGTTCAATGGGTTTGTTGAAGCAATAACAACTGTTGAGCGCGGGTACCCCGCCTACCTGTCGCCAGCTTAGCGAGATATATTGCGTGACGATAGCCGCCACCCTGTCGTCACACGCGAAATCGACGCCGATCTCCAATTGTTGCGCCAGGATATGTTTTTTTGGAAGCCGGTTTTCGGTCTCAATCGCCGTTTCGATCTGCTTTTCAATCCAGTGATACGCTTTGTGGGAATGTGTCAGTGCATTGGTAGGTTCGTCGACAATCTCGTAAATGACATTGTCGAACTCGTTGGTTTCGACAATGAGTTTTTCAACATATTTCAACTGTTCACGCACGAGCGGTTTATTTTCGAGGGTATGGAAAGTGGCGGGGTCGCAATCGCCAATGCCCTGAATGTTGTTATCCTTGTTCAGCGGCGAACACGACCAGTAATGATCCTGCATACCGTTATAAAAACATATTTCCACAATGATATCGCGCTTACCTGCTTCTGTGAGAAAATCGCGCAGACGGGCGAAATATCCCGGATCCCATTGGTTCAGGTCGAATTTATTGCCGCCTTTTTTGTATCCAGGAACATTTGACCGCGCCCATGGCACAATCAAATCCTTATCCTGCGGCCCCAAAATATCACCGGTCGAAATCCAAAGACCTTCTGGTTCGACGAACGCACCCGGGTAAATCCTCGTGTAATTGAGGCCATATTCAGCAAGTCGGTCAAAATATTTTAGATAGTCAAAAGCCTTGTTGATCACTCCACCGTAATGTTCCGCCGAAGTGATCAGAAGAATTTCCTTGCCTTTGTACCGGTAATAGTGCGGATTCTTTTCGCTGACGCCAATGACGCCCAGAGAAGAATTTCTATACAGTTCTCCTTCCTTCAGATAGTTTTTTGGTTGTTTTACGACACCATTCGATGGGTTTTGTTCACAGGAAGTGATCTTCGTGACTGCAATACCTCCCAACACAGCAACGGATGCAGTCTTAATGGCTGATCTACGATTCATTAATGTATACTATAAACGATAAAATAGCAGTTCAACTGTTTCGGTCAGGCTTCCTCAACGACTTTCCATCCCAATGTATCGGCAAGCGCAAAGACCGGTTCTTTCAGGTCGCCATAGTAGGTAACCCGATGCCATCCCCATTGATCCCACTCGGTGAAAAGTTTTTCAAAATCACCGACAGGCACGGCAGCCAGTTTCGTCCGGCAGGCGCGATCGTCGGTGCTGTTGTCGACAGCCTTTGCCTGGTGGAAGAGTATCTCTTTTCTTCCCGGATGGATTTCCAGCGTTGTTGTCATGTAACCTGTTGGAAGTGTCGAACGGAGTGAAGCACCTTGCCGGTCTTCCGAATGTGTCATGATGGTGAATGGATTCGTCGCATTTTGAGGCCCGAATGGTTTGTTCGATGCAACACAATGAGCGTAAATGATCTGTTTTGTCGCAACATCCATCACAGGATCTGAAATATAGCCTGGCCGCCCCTTCGTCAAGGTTGTCATTACGACCATCGTCAAGGTCGAGAGCGTGTCGCATTCGCAGGCGCCGACTAACCCTTCATTCAACAGTTCATGGAACCCAAGGCAGGGATAAGCGTGAATGTGACCACCGTAAAATCCTCCGAGGCAGTTGATGGTGATAGCACAAGCGTCGTGTTTTTTTAAACATTGTTTCATTGCCAGATACATTCGGGCTGATTCTTCCAATGTAGTGTCGGGAACATCCATGATCGCCACAGCATTACTCTTCCAGCGATTGACCACTTCCATTGCCTGATCCTTGTCAGCCTTTTCCCACAGATCATTCAATTCGGCAAAAGGCCGTTTAATGATTTCAATGCCAAGAGATTCTTTTGTCTGTTGTCCGATATCTAACCACCCATTTTCGTACTCTAACATTTTCTTCGTCTTGAGTTCTTTCAAGAGTTCGTTAATCGAAAGGATATCGAACTTGTCGTCAACGCATTTCATATCCAATTTCACACCGGCTACAATGTCTTTTCGAATCTTTGCAACACCGTCGGCGAAAGCATTTATACCTGATTCTTTGGCGAGAGGGAAACAGTTGGCGGCAGCGACAAGATGGGCAAGATTGCCCGAAGCCATTTGTGCAAAATTAGCCGCACTGGCGCGAAGTTGTCCTGCAGTGTAAACCAGGAATCCGCCACTGCCTCCATAGTGGAAATCAGCATAGAGAACCGGCTTTCCGGTGTTTACCAACTGTTGGATGGCCTGGTTCCAGCAGTTCATTTGAACTAAAAGATAACCGTCGATGTTTCCTTCGGCCTGGTCTGTGGCCATGAGTTTTTCTGCGTTCTCGGCTCCATCAACCATTGATTGAACAAACTCAATTCCCGGACAGCCGGCAGTCAAAGCGTTCATGATTTGATCCATGACGGGATTGAAATCGAAACCTACATTCGGCCAGTCGGGCGTCATCTGGACGGGCGCATGGAGCGCAAAAACAACCCGAACTTTCATGCTGCGTTTAGGCGTGCAACCTTCTGAAGCAAGGATTGCCGGAATGATGAATCCTGAAAAAGCGCCTGCCGCTCCAA
>JGI24702J35022_10002170_pt1 | contig 12098 bp, 11 predicted proteins | sample TergutTh196P4_FD_35022 | JGI IMG/M metagenome (IMG submission 35022)
TGCTTTTTGGCGCTGTGTGGCCGACCCGCCGGGGGCTTTTAATTACGATATTGCGCTTGACAAGCTGGCCTACAGACTGGGTATTAATCCATATGAACTTCGCCTCAAGAATCTCCGCGCGCCGGAGGCGCCTGATCAGGACCCGCCTTTTTTGGTTTGGAGTGGCAACGGCATGGCGCTATGTTTTGAGAAGGCCTATGAGGATTCTGGCTATGCCCGGAAATGGCACCTCCCGGGACGCGATAATATCCTCCCCGATGGGCGGTTGCATGGTATCGCCCTTACTGGCCATTTAGACAGCCATGGCACGATTGCCCAAATTGTGCGCGGTGCCATCGTGACCCTCACCCCAGACGGCAAATGCTTCCTTAACGTGGGCGGTGCTCGGGCTTCCGATGGCAGCCTCGCCGTATGCGTACATATGGTGGCGGAGGCGCTGGGGATGAAATATGATGATGTAGCCTGCGGCGATTGGGGCAACCCTGACATTTCTCTGGATGCGGGTATGCAGGCTGGATCTACTTTCACGGCTTCGGCGGGGGCAGCTTTTGTGGTGGCTGCCACAGAAGCACGGGCGAAACTTTTTGCGGTTGCGGTGCACCGAGAGCCGTTCCTGGCCGCAGGGGCAAGCGCTGACGATTTGGATGCTCGTGACAGCGCGGTGTTCCTGAAGAGTGACCCTGCACGCTGCCTTTCTTTTCGTGAGATCATGAACGGGGGCGTGCCTATCGCCGGCATTGGGGCGGGCTGGGGGCCGACGCTTAGGGCCCGTCCGGTGGGAGAGGCAGTCCTCGGCAGTCCCTGCAACTCCAGCAGTGCAGCAGCAGCCTGCGCAGAAATAGCGGTTGATCCCGACACGGGAGAGGTGGATATTCTCGGACTTTGGAACGTGGTGGACAGCGGGCGCACCATTTTTAAACAGGGGGCGCTTAAACAGTTAAGTTCGGGCTGCGAGCAGATTATCGGCCAGGCGCTCTTCTACGGCGATATCTACGATGGGGCCAGCGGGGCTCTATTAAATACCAGCTATACTGAGGCTCTCTTCCCGACCACGTTGGATATCGACCCAGAGCGTTTACATGTAGCGGATGTTGAGTCCGATGATGCGGCCGGGCCTTATGGAGCCCATGGCATTGCCGAGCCGTGCGTCTCAAACTACTCGGCGGTTATCTGTGCCATCTTTAACGCCACGGGTAGTTGGGTTGATCCTGAAAAGGGCGGCTGCACACCGGCCTTGGTGCTGAAGGCCCTGGGAAAAGGATAGGTCACGGGCCCAGACGGATTACCGCTTGACGGCTGGTGGCTGGACGGCTGTATGAGCTTTTGGTGCTAGCCAGGGGCGCGCAGAGTTTATTCGGCCTCTTGAGAATTAAGCGGACTGGCGAATCTGATGACAAGCCCCTTAGGCATTCGGTTTGGTGGTGAAGAAAGATTGGTCAGCGCCTGGTAGGTGCGGCGGTTTCTTGTTAGGGCATCTCGCGGTCGCCTATAATCTGGATATCGAAAGGAGCACTCTATGAGAGTAATTGCCGTAGTGGGTATGGCTGGGGCCGGTAAGTCTGAGGTTGCCGCTATCTTTGAGGAGAAGGGTTTTACCCGCATTCGCTTTGGGGATGCCACTGATGAGGAGTTGAGAAAACGGGGTCTTTCGGTGAACGAGGAGAACGAGCGGCAGATGCGGGAAATGCTTAGGGAAAACTACGGCATGTCAGCTTACGCGCTACTCAATCTTCCCAAGCTAGAAGCAGCTTTGATGAGCGGGCCGGTGGTTGTTGATGGCCTCTACTCTTGGGAAGAGTACACGGCACTCAAGGAGCACTTTGGTGCAGGCTTTTTGGTGGTGGCTGTATGGGCCTCGCCGGAGGTGCGTTACGAACGGCTGGCGGTGCGTCTCGTGCGCCCTTTGACCGAAGCGGAGGCTTTCGGTCGAGATCGGGCAGAGATTGTTCGCCTTAATAAAGGCGGGCCCATTGCTATGGCCGACTATACTATTTTGAACGAGGGCTCTCTTAAGGATCTGCGGAAAGAAACCGGCAGGATTGCCAAGAAAGTGATGAAATAGATGGCTCGACCCGACATTGATGAGTATTTTCTTAAGATTGCTGCGGTTGCGGCCGAGCGCTCCACCTGCCTGCGCCACTACGTGGGAGCGGTCATGGTACGAGACAAACAGATTCTTTCCACCGGCTACAACGGCGCTCCGGCGGGGCTGCCGGACTGCCTAGCCTTGGGCTGTCTGCGTAACGAGCTGGGTATCCCATCGGGCACGCGCCACGAGACCTGCCGCGCCGTACACGCCGAGCAGAATGCCATTATCCAGGCTGCGCTACACGGGGTGAACCTGGAAAGGGCGACAATCTATTGCACCCATACTCCCTGCATCCTCTGTGCCAAGATTCTCACCAATGCCAAGATTGAGCGTTATGTGAGTTACGGCAAATATAGCGATGAGTCCTTCATTCCCCTCTTTGAGCGAGCGAGCATTCGGTTTGAACAGCATGCCAGGCCGTCGCCTACAATAGTCTTCTTGGACTAAGGACTGGCTGACTCATGGTACAATGGTACCCATCTACGAATATGCCAAGCGTGCATGCCAAGGTTATTGTTAACCCTGCTGCCGGCACCCGGACGGCCTATCGTTGCTGGCCAGAGATTCGGAGCCTTCTCCGCGGCGGCGGCTTGCCATTCGACTTCCAATATACCGAAGGTGCGGGGCACGCCGCATTGATTGCTCGCACGGCCGTTTCGAATGGCTATCGCTTATTGGTGGCGGTGGGTGGCGATGGAACCATCAACGAAGTAGCCAACGGCATTCTAACTGCAAGCTGTGCCGAGGTGGTCACCCTGGGCATTGTTGGTACTGGTACCGGCAACGATCTCGTCCGCTCACTGGGGTTGCCGCGTGAGTACGCGCAAGCCTGCCGCCGTCTGATTGCGGGCTATCAGCATCATGCGATTGACTCCAATGGCGAATATCTTTGCATTGATGTGGGTTTGGTGGCATATATGGCAGGCGGCGTGCCTTGTGAGCGTTACTTTGTGAACGGGGCGGGCGTGGGTTTTGATGCTGAGGTGGTGGAGGCGGCAGGGAAGATGCCGCGGCGCTTCGGGCATACCGTACCCTTTGTAATGGGACTATTGCGCACATTACCTTCCTATCGCAATAAATGGATAAGGCTCACCGTGGATGACCAAACTGAGGAGGCGCGGATACTAAGCGTTGTCGTCTCCAACGGGGCCTATTTCGGTGGTGGGATGAGGATTGCTCCAGACGCTATGCTCACCGACCAGAAGCTGAATATGGTCGCCATCGGTGATGTTGGCAAGGTGGAATTGCTCCGTGTCTTCCCGCGCGTCTATAAAGGCACCCATATCACTCACCCCAAAGTAAGAGCGGTGCGAGTCGAGGAGGTAGCGGTGGTGTCCCAGGAGCGCACTCTGCTTCAGGCGGATGGTGAACTCTTGGGAGAAGGCCCGGTGAGCTTCCGCGTTGTGCCGCAAGCTCTCCATCTCGTGCTTTAGCGTTCATTCTGGGGTGTCATTATTCTGTAGACGCCGGNTACCCTGTTTGCTATGATGTCTGCATGCCAAGACCGACCACTAAAGAACAGCTCTTAGCGCAAAGCCAATTAGACCTGGACGAGCTGATGGATGCCATCTCGTCTTTACCGGTGGCGCGGCAGAGTGAGGCCGGTGCCTGCGGCGACTGGTCGGTAAAAGACATCTTGAGTCATCTTCATGCGTGGCACGAGCTGTTTTTCTCTTGGTATCGCGAAGGTATGGCGGGCTGTAAGCCTGCTATTCCCTCGCAGGGCTTTAGCTGGAAAGATACCCCAAGCCTGAACGAAAAGATCTACCAGGATAACAAAGACCTTGACTACAGCGAGGTAGTAGCTCGTCTTAAGGAATCTCATCGACAAGCCATGGGCATAGTGGAAAACCATACCGATACCGAGCTTTGGACTAAGCGGCTCTACGCTTGGACCGGCTCTACCTCGCTCGGAGCATACTTGGTGGGCTCCCTATCAAGTCACTACGAATGGGCAAGTGGACTGGTCAGGAAATGGCAAAGAGGGCAGGCAAATGCGGTGAGGGATGGCCGATGAAACTGCGCTTCCTGCGCTTTTGCGCTTACGTCCTGATGGCGTTGGTTGCGTTGGCCTCGCTCGGCGGTTTGGCTGTAACAGTGATTGTCGGCCTCGGCATGACCACTGTGATTTCCAGGGTAGTTGTGATCATGGCGGGCTTTATTCTGACGGCAATTTCTGCTACTATATTGGTGGCTGTAGCGCAGCTCATGCTTCTCTTCGGGCGTGTGGCCGAGGAGATTGCCGACCTTGCGGCTAAGCTGAAACTCCAAGCGGGCGATTAGCTCAGTTGGTTAGAGCACAGTCCTGATAAGACTGGGGTCCCTGGTTCGAGCCCAGGATCGCCCACCATAAAGCTAATTATGGTTGTTTTTGTAGTCGCGAGGCACTGGAAACAAGCGAATGATGTTGGGCCCGGGGAATTGTCCGGGCCTGCCTTGTTATTGGTGGGTTTAACACCCCCGCGACTCTGCCGCGTGGCAATACGTCCGCAGGCTTATTTTTAATCGGCTGCAGGAGCATCATGCGCAAAAAGGTCCTGATTATCGGAGGGGGCTTTGGTGGCTTGGCCACCGTCAGGGCGCTTAAAAATGCCGATGTAGACATAACATTAATAGATCGCACCAATCATCACCTTTTCCAACCGCTTCTCTACCAGGTTGCCTCAGCCTCGCTTTCGCCTGGGGATGTGGCTGTGCCCATCCGTGAGGTGTTGCGCAGACAGAAAAATGTCCGTGCCGTTCTAGGGGAAGCGACGGGCATTGATACCACTGCCCGGTGCGTAAAGGTTGATGATAGCATTTATGATTATGACTACTTAGTCGTGGCCGTGGGGGCTCAGACCTGCTATTACGGGCATGCGGAGTGGGAGAGATATGCCCCTGGGCTTAAGACTATATCGGATGCCATCCGTATCCGAGAGAACATCCTCACGTCTTTTGAGAAAGCGGAGGTGACGGAAGACGAGCGGGAGCGGTGTAAGCAGATGACTTTCGTTGTGGTGGGGGCTGGGCCGGTGGGGGTGGAAATGGCCGGAGCCATAGCTGAGCTTGCCAAAAACTGCATGTGCTCGGACTTTCGCCGCATCAACACCTCGCAGGCACGGGTGATCCTGATTGAGGCCCTGGACCGCATCCTGCTAGCTTTCGATCCTCGCCTCAGCGAGAAAGCCCGGCAGGCTTTAGAGAAGATGGGCGTTGAGGTCAGATTAAAAAGCAAAATCACGCATATTGATGATAAGGGAGTTTGGCTGGGCGAGGAACTTATCTCTACAGCGAATGTTGTCTGGTCGGCTGGTATAAGCGCTCCTGCTCTAACTAAGTCGCTTGGAGCGGAGACGGATCGTCTGGGGCGGGTCTGCGTGAACCCAGACCTGAGCATTCCAGGGTGTCCGGAGGCTTTTGTCATTGGCGATGCCTCGTTTTCACTATCTGACGGAAAACCCCTGCCAGCGCTTGCGCCGGTGGCTATTCAACAGGGTAAGTATGTCAGCACACTCATCCGTACCGAGCTACCAGCAGGGGGCCGTATGCCTTTTGTCTATCACGACAAGGGTTTTATGGCGATTATTGGGCGGGCAAAGGCCGTTGTGCAGCGTGGAGGGTTTAAGCTATCCGGCTTTTGGGCATGGTGCGCTTTTTTGGTGGTGCATGTAGCGGTGCTTGTCCAATTTCGCAACCGCTATGCGGTGACAGCGGAGTGGCTGTGGTACTATCTTGGCAACCGTCCCGGCGTGCGGCTCGTCACCGGCCACCAAAATCCCCAAGACAAAGGCACCTAGCCTTTTCAAACTGGGCCACAGTTTGGTTTGCCTCGGGTCAGTATGATCAAACTTGCTACGCCAAACTGCAGCTTATTACATGGGGCCTCAGGGCAGGCAGAGAAAATTTCTCTCAGTCCTCATTAGAAAGCGGCGAGATGAGGTTTACGATAGCCTCAAGCGCCTTCTCGTCGTAGCCGGCGTGTATCAGTTTTAGCCCATCCTCGTTGCCATATGCCGTAATGGCTGAGGCTGTAATCTCTTGCCTGCAAACGATAAAGGCACCTTGGCGGGGTCGAAGGGTCAGGAGACGGCGCTTGAGGTCTTCTGGCTTGACTTTCTCGTTCCAATCTGGGGACTCCATGATAGCAAGGCTGATTTCTGGGCGCAGCATGTTCTTGAAATCAGCGACAAGGGCCAAATTGTTAATATCACCTGCGGCGTAGAGCGCAAGATCTGGCAATATCGGATCAAGCTCGTACCATACTTTTTTCAGGAGATCAGGCCTTACCTTGTAGAGCCCATACTCTGCCTTGAGGGCGGCGATATCAAGCCATCCCATATCGAGGCTCCGTTCACGCGCTGTCCACTCGGCCTCTCGAAAATCGGTATGCAGGGATACAAATGCGCTGGTGCGGCGGGAATGTAAGGCTATGCGGGGCACGATAAAAGAGATAACGGGGTGCTGCTCAAAGGAGAGCCCCCCAACCTCTATGGCTCCAGGTACGTTGTCTACATGTTGGCCAGGCCTTTCGTGCCCCTCGCCTATCATGACATCATGGATGGCATCCATGGCGGGAAAACGATAACTCTTATCGGGCAGTAGCTGCTGGATGATGCCCAATGCCACCCAGCGTTGGTAGCCGTCACGGAACATTGCGGTGTATGCAGAGTTTATGGTAGTTGAGGCTGCTTGTTCATACTCTGCAGTTTCCATTTGGTCGGCAAGCAATTTGAACAAAAGGTTGAAAATGAGCCTGCCGAGCCCGTCAATTGGATCCTCTAAGAACCAACCCAAATCGCCTAATATTTCGATTGGGCCTAGGCCGGTTTCCTCAATGAGCTTGGTGCGCAACGCCTTGTATTGCCGGCTGAGCTCAAGCCCGCATTCTGTGGCAGCAGGACAATACTCCGTGACGAAAGCAATTCGGGCAGCATCAAAAAAGCGATAGAATTCCTCCTTGACCTCACTTGGGATTACAACTGTGTCGCGTCTTATATTGATACTGGGCGTAAGACTAATAAACTGCCTAAGTTGGGCGTAGGCATCATGCCACGTGATGGCGGTTGCCGCGGTGTTATTTATCATCTGCATTTTCTTGCTAATATCCTCCAACTACAAGACCGTTGCTACCATCGGCAGGGAGAGCAATAGCACCGCGGGGCAGTACGTAGCAGTCTGTAAATGTCAACTCTTTCGTCTTGATGTTTTCCGGTCCCAAATTGTAGCCTACCACATCAATACGGTCGCCTATTTTGTACTCGTTCATGGTCTCCCTATCTGCGAGATGGCACTTGATGAGATCCATCCATATCCAACCTTTGTCAAGATCCTTTACCACCCACGCATCAATCAAGACATCCTTGAAGACGAAAACCAAATCGTTGTATCTTTCCATTGGTCCCCAAATCTCGCCGTAGCCAGCAAAATATGCATTTACCAAATCGACGGCGTTGGTCTCAATGCAGTCATAGTATTCGGGGGGGATATACGGTGGGGGGGCAAAAGTCTTAGGCGTACAGCCCCCAATAGAGCTTGCAAAGGACAAGACTACCCCCATGGCAAGTGTTAGTATCTTGCGAGCTAACATGTCATCGCCTCCTTGTGAAGTTGGTCAAGCGTCGCCTTGGCGTTATCATAGGTTGGAATGATTGACAGATCCGGTAGCATCATGAGCTTTCCACTTGAACAGGCGCGACTCAGCATTGCCCTGATTACTGAGAGTGCCGGCGGGCACTGCAATCTCATTTGTAACTGCCGGAAGATAGTGCCATCGGGAGACATGGTTTCGCGCGGTGCAAGAATTGGAAAAGCACGGCAGACTGCGGGGCGGAATTCGTAGATGGTGCATGCGTTTTCCTTTAGGAACTGGCAGCCGCCCCCTGGGCGGAGAAAGAGTTTGCTGCCATCGGCATCAATATTGATGCGGCTGCGGACTTTGGCGGAAATGAGCTTGTATTCCTCGGGGGTGATGGCTATGCGGTCGTAGTAGCGACAGCACTGCCCACAGGTACCGGGGGGGCAGTCTACCCTAGCTGTAATTGCCAGACGCTCTGCAGGGGTATCATCATAGGGTATGACGACGCTTTTGCCGATGTAATTCTCTAAGCAGTCGTGCCAAAAGGCCTCATTGTGCACCAGGTCGGTGGCGTCATGCCACTTGGCGAACATGAGCATTTCTTGGGCGTCAAGGTCGGCCATTCATATCTCCTGGAGTCTCTGGTAAGCAGGATGAATGAATATTTAGTCTAACTCATTCCAAGCCAACCACTCTTTGGAACCGGGCTCGCCGTGGGAGAGATCTGGCCCGAATTCTACCGAGGATTTGACTTCGGCAACCAGCCGGTCTTTAAAAGCGCTGGCTAAAAAATATGCGTTAAGGTTAACTTGCCCGCTACCGTTGCAGGTGGTATCGGGAACCGCCCCGACAAGAGGCTCGACCTTGATAGCTAAATGTTGCGGTGGGATATCGGCGCTGTAAAAGGCAAAGACTACCAGTGAGTCCAGTATCACAGTCGTATTGGCGGCTACCTTGACTGCCACATATTGCGAGGCCAAATGCTCGTCGGTGTTCAGATTGAGCAGGTCCATCACAAACCAGCCCTCGGCATCTTCATCCCCGATGTTGAAAGCGGTTATATAGGGGACAGCCTTGGTGACGATATACCCTGTGCAGGCATCTTGTTGAGAGTCTAAGATGCGGCTCTCTACGGTGAGAATCCGCACCGCATCCATGTTAACGGAGCCAACAACCGAACCGTGACCTTGGCATACCGGACATTCGACTTTGAAGAGAGCGGTTGCCAGCAGCAGGGGGGCAATAGCCAGGAAGTAGAATTTTGGTTTAGCGAACAGTGTTTTCATCTTCGTGGCCTCCTCTGTTAATTATTGATGATCTGTTACCTTTAAATTATACCGATTTACTGCTGGATCGTCAACGTGCGCGCCGTATAACAGGATAAATTCAGAAGCTCTCCCACAACCGCGGGAGAGCTTCTGATAGTGCTAAAGGGCGAAAAGACTGGGCTACTTGCAGGCCAAGACGGCCCGCTTGGTCATGACCTTGGCCAGTTGGATCATGTACTGGTTGCCCACCGCAGTGGTGTTCTCGGTGAAAGGCATGGCATTTGCACCGGCGACGGCAGCTACCCCAGCTGCTTCCGCTGAGGAGTTGTCAATGGCCTTGCCTACCAGAGTGTCTCCGGCGGTGGTTAAGCGGGGCAGGTTGTACACGGCGCCGAGAGCGATGGTGGCGGCGCTGACGTTACTGCCGGACGAGGTGACCACGGCGGCCGCACCTACGATGGGGAAGTCGAAGGCTTTGCGGATGGCATACTTTCGATAGGCACTCTTGGTGCCCGTAGCAGGGGTGGGGATTTGGATCTCGGTCACGATCTCGTCAGCCGCGATGGCTACCTGACGTTCGCCGGTTACGGCGAAAAAGTCCTTAACCTCCCAGGTCTTCTGGTTGGTGACGATTTTTGCACCGAAAGCAACGAGAACGGGGGCGATATCCGAAGGGGAGACGGCCCAGCAGGCGCCGACCATACCGAAGATGGAGTGGTAGCGGTTGTCGCCAGTGAGCGCAAAGCATTGCCCGCCGCCTGGCTTACGGGCGCAGTTAAACAGGTTGTCTTCGGCGCGGAAATACCAGCAACGGTTCTGCTGACAGATGTTGCCAGCGATGGTGCCCATGTTCCTGAGTTCAGGGGTGGCGACGGCACGCGCCGCTTCTGCCAGGGCGGTGTATTTGCTTTTTACTGTTTCGTTTTTAGCAATCTCCGTGAGGGTGGTGAGGGCGCCAACCTTAAGCATGCCGCCCTCTTCCTTGATGCCTGACAGGCCGGAGATGGTCTTAATGTTGACCAAGGTATCGTAGCCCGTCGGTGAGCACATGGACTTTAGGGTGGAGATAAGATCGGTGCCGCCGGCGATCACGGCTGCTTTGCCATTGGCCAGGGCGGCCCGGGCTGCATCCAGGGTTGTGGCATTGGTTACGGTAAATGTTTTCATCTCATGCCTCCTATATCTTCCCCAGTGCTTTCAGAGCTCTGGCTGGCCCGATGGTGGAAGTGCCAATGCGCACTCCGGTGGCGTTGTAGAAAGCGTTGTGGAAAGCCACATAAGGGATCATCGAGGGCTCACCGCAGCCCATGACACCGTAGGGGCTGGAGTTGTTGTTGGATTCGTAGTACGCTGCCCGCATTTTCTCTACGGGGACATCAAGTGCTGTCGGGTTCTTTTGGTCGATAAAAGTTCCGTTGACGGTCGCACCAGTGGTGGGGTCAAAGAGCTGCTCCCAGGCATTGATAACGCCAAGTTGCATAGTCATGGCGCCTTCAATTTGGTGCAGGACGCCGTTGGGGAAGAGGGCGCGGCCGACATCATCTATCAGAACCCAATCCAGGACCTCAATCTCGCCGGTCTCGGGGTCGACGGCTATCTCTACCATTTGGCAGAGATAGGTGCGGATGGTGGTTGCCTGCCCTTCTTTCCAAGGCCCGTAATCCCGGAAGAAGCCGGAGCCGAGCACGTTGCCATCGCCGTAGCGGATAACGCAGTTGCCGCCGATGGCATTGGCGTGGGTGACGGTCTTGGTCGGGTCGCTCTTCCTGAAGATTAAGCCGTCCTTGGAATCAAGATCATCCACCGTGGTCGATAGAGTGTTGGCGGCACGGCCGAACATATAATTCCGGATGGCCACAGCAGCATCGTAAGCGCCCCAACCGTTGGCATTGGTGCCCTGAGAGCCGGCCTGGGAGCCGCCGTAGCCGGAGACCACCGAGTCGCCTACGGTGCAGTTGACCTTATCAATGGTGGTACCCAAGGTCTCGGCGATGAGTACGCAGAGAGCGGTCGAGGTGCCGCTTGAGGCCCGGCCGATGCCGAAATTGGCATGGAAAGAGCCGTCGGGATTGGCGCGGATGATGGTGGTGCGCCCTGGGGAACCGGCCCCTTTTTCCGAGACTATATGGCACATACCCACACCATGGAGGCGGCCGTCATCAAGGGTTTTGGTGCCGGGGTCATGATATTTATCTCTCCATTTGAACTCATCGGCGCATTTTTGGATGACTTCCCTCATGCAGGTTACGCCGCGGGGGTTCTTGGTGGCGGGATCTACGTCCTCAATATCGGGGGAGATTTTTAGGCGGTAGTCTAGAGGGTTCATGCCCAGTTCCTCGGCCATGAGCTCAAAAACCGGGTCGGTGGTGAAGCATCCGTGCATGCCGGATACCGAGCGGAAAGGACCGGTGACCGGGACATTGGTGGTGATAGGCATGCCCACGATGCGCCAGTTCTTGCACTTGGCGGCGGTCATTTCAATATGGATGTTGCCGCTGGTGCCTTTCCATTGGGCATCAATGGCGGTCATAGTGCCGTCTCTCTTGGAGCCCAACTTGATGGTGCACTGCTGCTGTGACTGGTGAGTGGCACCGCCTGTGGCGTTGACCTCGCGGGATTCCATGCAGAGCACGGGCATGCCGGTCTTCTTAGCCAGGGTGGCGGCAATCCAGGCCTCTTCGCCGTTGGGTTTGCGGTCGCCATAGCCGCCGCCGCAACCATGGCTGATGACGTGGCATTTGCTCTCGTCGATACCCATGGCTTCGGCGATGTTTTGGGAATGCCCGGTGAGCTGCTGAGAGGCGATCCATACCCAAAGCTCGTCGCCTATCCACTGGGCGGTGGCTTCGCGGGTCTCGGGGGAGTTGTGCGAATAGAAGCTAGCCCAGCCTGATTCGTAGGTCTTGGTAACCTCGGCTTCTTGCATGCCGGCATCCACGTCGTTCCAAGTGAAGACGTTGGTATTCCGGTAGTTGACAGTGGAACCCAGAGTGGCGATAGGGGCATTGGGTAGTACCGCTGCATCCATGTCAGTAACAAACGGGTGTACATCGTAGGTAACCTTGATAGCGGAGGCGGCCTGTTGAGCGAGCCAGGGGTCGGTGGCGGCCACAGCGGCGACCATCATGCCCTGATAGGTGATTTCGGCGGTGGTCTGGCCGCTAGCCGGCATGGGCATGGCGGG
>JGI24702J35022_10002171_pt1 | contig 12089 bp, 9 predicted proteins | sample TergutTh196P4_FD_35022 | JGI IMG/M metagenome (IMG submission 35022)
GTTTCCTGCCGCTGCAAGCGGCTTGATATTGCCCGCTCTGCGGACACCTTTTCCCGCTTATGCTCATTTATTTTTGAGACAAAATCAAAAACGCTTGACAGGGTTTTTTGGATACCCACTAACTAAACCTTAAACAATCATAACGATTGTCCCTGCGGTTATTAATAATCCGCCGATGATTGTCTTTACGTTCACCGCTTCACCGAGAATTGCAAACGCCAAAAGCATGGAAATCACCACACTAAACTTATCAATTGGAGCAACTTTAGAAACGTCGCCTATTTGAAGCGCTTTATAGTAAAACAACCAAGAAAGCCCCGTCGCCACACCGGATAAAGCAAGGAAAACCCATGATTTTTGTGTGATACGCGCGACTTCATGCTGTTTGCCGGTGATAAACACAATACCCCAAGCCATTACTAAAACGACGACCGTACGGATTGCGGTGGCAAGATTCGAATTCACACCACCTATTCCAATTTTCGCTAAGATTGACGTTGCCGCCGCAAACAGTGCCGATAACAACGCGAAAATAATCCACATAACATCTCTCAACTCCCTTTAGCGTTTATGCGCTCCCTCGGTTTGAAATAAGACTGTTTACACAGGTGTTTTACTCCCAATCTTCAACGGAAAGTTTTTTTTGTAGTTCCTTCAATTTATTTTGTCTTTCCTTGTAATCCGGCAACACCGCCGCTACTATATCCCAGAATTTATTTGAATGGTTATGTTCTTTGATATGTGCCAGCTCATGCGCGACCACGTAATTAATAACATCATCGTCTGCCATAATCAACCGCCATGAAAAATTAATACTGTTTTTACTGCTGCAACTGCCCCAGCGGGTTTTCGCGCCGTTTATTTTGACAGCCGTCGGAATGACGTACATTTGCTGAGCGAAGTAGAGCGTCTTTTCTGTCAAATCTCGTCGTGCTAGCATGCGATATATTTGGACGCACGCATACTTAATACTTTCTGATGATAAATCCATTGGCATGTAGAAGCATTCATCGTCAAAGCCTACGTGATTGCCTTTTTTCGCGGCTATCGGGTATTGCTTTCCTCGATAAGTTATGGTGTCACCGTATGTGAGTATAAAGTTTTCGCGCTGTTCCTGCCGCTCGTTGAATGCCGCTAATTTATCCCGTATCCACTTTTCTTTGGACACGACGAATCTATCAATTTCAGATTTCGTCATTTTCAGCGGGGCGCGGACTTCAACAACGCCGCTGCGGACGTACAGGGCAAGGGTCTTACGCTTTGAATATGTTATTGTGTAATTCATTACGACTACTTCCCATAACACATCGAAGTCCCAATGTTATTATATAGGGTGCCAGAGATCGCTTCATGTACTGAATGTTTCTGGTGGTGTGCAGGCACACATCCAAGTCGTCAGCATAAGTATAATTGAATCAATGGCGAGAGATAGCGGAACGCAATGAGTTTTCAATAATAGAATACTCATGTTCCGGATAGTATGCATGTAACGAATCAGATATTGTAATACTATCAAAAGATGTTTGTTTCAGACCGTTTTTGAGCATATCTAGACTTTCAATGGAAACGAGTTCATCACCCAACGAGAAGATAGCTGTAACAGGTACGCTAACACCATGTAAATTGTTATTCGTAATATGGATGAGTTTCTTCAATTCAACCATAGGTTTTACAATGCGCCAGATCAAGCTGGGTTTCAGAGGAACACTGCTGGTGTTCAAATATGTAGCTTTCATCGGATGTCTCTTACGGCAAAATACTTGCTTTAATCTTACCTTCAGAGAATGAACAGAAAAAACTTTTAACTTTAGTGGGCAAGCTAAAAGGAAAAGGCCGCAGATGTTTCTGATATTTCCAACAACTGCGTTTATTGCTAATAGGCAACCCATCGAATGTCCTACTAAAAAGACGTCATCATAATTCGGGGACAGACGATCAATCTCCGCATTGAGATAGTCCTGCCACTTTTCCATTGTAGCAGATGAAAACTCCTTTACAGTTGAGCCATGCCCGGGTAGAAGCAAAGACGCGGCTGAATATCCTTGGGCGTGTATACTTTGGGCTAATCTTTCAAACTGTAGAGGTCCGCCCATAAAGCCGTGAATGAACACAACAACGCATTTCTTTGCGGAATTCTCAAGATAAAATGGATCATGCATATACTTCAACTCTTCGTGTCACTGCTTTTTTTGTACCTTATCAACTCAGTTTTGCCAGAATTATACACCAAGGAATCTTGATTGACAAGTCACAGAAATCAAGGGAAGATTCCCGCGCCCTATCCCCGTATTCTGACTCCTGACTCCTGACTTCTGAATTCTGGCGCCGCACTTTGGGTTGTGGGAAAAGCCCACTTTAGTTAAATGCTCTATGAAATAGCATTCACACGATTTCCGTCTACCGTTGCCCACTTGTGGTTAACAGCTATCTGGATGCCCACCATAATGCATTTTTGCATTGCTTCGGTACATCGCGCGAAGCCGAAAACCCGCGACACTTCACGATCCAAATCTTCTTTTTCCAAACCGATTTGTTGGCTCAGAATAGATTTAATTGCAGCAGCAATTTCTTCAGGCGGAATGAGTTCCAAATTGCGCCGCGATTTATCGTCTGATGAAGGCGCTCGGAAATCTTTGAATTGCTGTGGATCGGTTTGAGCATTCCAAAAGAAAATAGCATTTCCCCATTTTGTATACCTTAAACGCATTGTGGAAAACAGCGCTTCAAATCGTCTATTTATCCTTGCGCCCATACGGGAAATGCCCCAAGCTTCCAATACTCGTTTGCACAACACTTCCCGGTGGATCGGGGACTCAACCGCCAAAACCGTTTCGATTTGCTGCCGAATAATACTTGTACTCTCGTAACTGGCAAAAAATTCGGGATTTCCCAAATAATCTGACACCAGCGGTATTTGTGCAATTTTATAGAATCTTACTGCTTCATCCGAAACTGGGTTCTCTATCTTTTCAAATGCAAGCGGTTGTGTTGTGAGCGACTCAGTAACTGTGTGTTTTTCTATTGTGTTTTCTTTGCTAGCGGCATCAATAACTAATTGAATACGTTCTAGTTCTTTTTCCGGATTATCCCACCAATCCAAAATCCAAACCCGACTGATATTCCAGCCTAAACCACGCAAAACAGCTTCCTGCGTATTGTTCCGATCCAAAGCTGTACCGCCATTTTGGTAATTTATGCTGTCACACAAAATACCGAGCAGATAAGCATCAGGATTATCTGGGTGTATAATACCAATGTCCACATGATACCCCGAACATCCAATATTTGTATGAACCGTATATCCAAGATTCCGGATTCTTTTTGCGATTACTTCAACCACACCTTCGGACATTTCATTTTTTCTGTCAATATCTGGAAGCGAGCTGATTCCTCTCGCAGCAAATTCAAGAAAAGCTTTTAGGCCAGCAAGTCCGTCTGAACGGGTGCGGTTAAGGTCGATTTGCTCCGGTTTTAACACAGAAAAAATCAACATCTCATACTTTGCGCGGGAAACTGCTACATTTAGTCTGCGCCAGCCGCCTTCTCGGTTTAACGGGCCAAAGTTAAGCGCTACGCGTCCCTGCTCATCGGGACCGTACCCAACAGAAAAAAGAATGACGTCGCGTTCATCACCCTGAACATTTTCAAGATTTTTAATGAAAATCGGTTCTTCTGCATTGTTTGCGATTTCATCCAAATCAGGATGTTTTCCAAACTCAACTTCAAGCATATCTGATATTAAGTTTTGCTGTACAGAACTGAACGTCACTACACCAATGCTTTTGTTTTTGAGAGCAGGATTTGACAACCTTCGGAGGATTTCGTGTATTATCGCTTCCGCTTCGGCTTTGTTTTGTTTTGTTTTACCCCGGTCGTAAAACCCTTCAACCGGCACTAATCGCACCTGGCTGACCATATCATTAGGCGACGGGAAGGTATACAGTTTATTATCGTAATATTTCCTGTTAGAGAAAGCGATAAGACTCTCGTGCCTTGAGCGGTAGTGCCAACGCAAATGCTCTTGAGGCATGGATAGCGCAAGGCAATCATCCAGCACACTCTCCAAATCCTCTTTTTCATAGTTTTCTTCATCGACCTGGTTTGATGTGAAAAAGCTCGTAGGCGGAAGTTGCTTGGGATCGCCCACTACAATAAGCTCACTCCCGCGAGCAATAGCACCTACAGCTTCACTTGTTGGCAACTGGGATGCCTCATCAAACACAACCAAATCAAAGGCAGGATATTTCGGGTCAAGGTACTGCGCGACAGAAATCGGGCTCATCAGCATACATGGACAAAGCTTGCGCAAAAGGTTGGGAATGCTTTCGAACAATTTGCGTACCGGCATCATCCGACCACCGCTTTTAATTGCACGCTGCAATATTCCTATTTCGGATGATCCTGAAACGCCCGTGTTCAAAACAGGAATTTGTGCGGAAAGACGCGCTGCAAGCTCTTGCTTTGTAAGCGTTTCGTACTGTTTAGTGATAGCCCTGTACTTTTCAATTTTTTGCGAAAACAAATTCCCGTGGAAAGAATTTAGCACTGGGGTGTTGTCAATAATCTGCACTGCGCACGATTTGGAAATGCTTCTTATAAACGCACCTATAAGATCTTTTTCTTTAACTTTATCGAATTCCAATGCGGCATATACAGTTTGCAAACCTTCCGCATCCAATTCGGATTTCACCTGCAAATATCCACAATAATCGCGAAGTCCTCCAAGATTCGCAATCCATCTGGAAGATTTCTCGCTCATGGAATAAATCCAATCAGATTCAATATACCACTGATTAAAAGGATTTTTGAACTGCTCAGAAAGCACATTTCCCAGTTCAATCAGTTTATTGAACAAACCAACAAGCTTTTCCCACTCCAATTGATTCTCTTTTATAAACCTATCGTGATTTTGGTCTAATGTTTTGCTAAGAAATTCTATCGCTGTTTCTTCGCAGATTTCGTCTTCGACAATTGTTTTGACTGTCTTTTGCAAATTAACAGCGAGTTTTGTAATATGTTCAATCAACGACCAATCGCAGTATCTATTATCAAATATCACGCCGAATAAATCATCTAGGAGAGTGGCGGAATTTTTGACAATATCTACATTTTTGTGATACTCAGAAACAAGTTCTAAATATTTAGGTGTTTCGGTTTTGCTATATCCCTTTTTATCGAGCGCATAAAGTCTTATTGATTTTGCAATTTTGGATTTTCCCAGCATTTTGGGTAAAAACCAACTTGCTTCCGCTTGATTCCACTGCAAGAGCGCCATTTCCGCATCGAAACTGAGCAATTGTTCTGAAAATGCGGCGCAAATCTCTTCTTTTATCGCATCGCGTCTTCGCCCGGCAGCGCATACCGCAATAATTCTTCCCTCACATGCAGATAGGTCTTTGTATTTAAGAACCGCAGCCGGGATACGAATAGCGGTTGAGAGATGAGAACATATCTCAGAAATACCCTTGAACTGTACGAATGTTTTTATACTGCCTAATTGTAACACAGTGCTTACTTGTCCAGCTTCTTCTCTTAAGTCAAATAAGCCAGCATGATAAGTCTTCAGCTTAACTTCTATATCAGCTTTTTCGCTCTGACTATAATGTGGGTTTTTATACTCACGCAGAGCGTGGTTATATATGCCGCCACAAGATAATCCGGCAGCGGAAAGCATATTACACAAATCTTGCCAGCGAGAATACCGCTGAGAAGTTAGCGCATTGATCTGTTCGCTTGTAAACACCATGCAGTCGGGATAACCGGCATATTGCTCCGCTCTAGAAACCGCCTCGTAAACAGAAAAGCCAAAAGAACGAGGCTTATGCAGTTCTCGAACAGTGTCGTTCAACTCATGCCTGAGCAAAAAGATAGTATCTGCTTCGTCACGATAGCTTTCTGGCGGCTTTATTCTGCCAACATTCAAAGCTTTTTCAAGCTGATCTAGCACATCTTTTTTTCGAGCTTTATTTGAGTGTAGTTCAAGGCAAAAATCGCCTAACCCTATTGCGGATAACCGCTTTTCAACGACTGTAAGAGCCGCCATTTTTTCCGCTACAAACAAAACAGATTTCCCTTGATACAGCGCGTTTGCGATAATATTCGTTATCGTTTGCGATTTTCCGGTTCCTGGCGGGCCATGTAAAACGAAACTATGCCCCTGCCCCGCCGCATAAATTGCGCCAAGCTGAGATGAATCCGCGCTTATCGGCACAGCTAAATCCACAGGCGCCACGGTATCATCTAATACGTCAGGTGATGGAAATGAAATATCAGATTTCCATTCCATTTGACCTGAGATTAAACTGGAAACAATCTTATTTCTTTTTAAATCGTCCACCCGGTTGCGAATATCGTTCCACATAATAAACTGGGTAAATGAAAATATACCCATAAACGCCAGCTCCTCGACGTCCCAGCGCGGTTTATCCATGATCATTTGACGGATAATATGAAACACCATTTTGATATCTATTCCATGCGCATCTGTAGGAAGCGGGTCAAGACCGGTAACTGTCATTCCATAATTCATCCGAAGCATTTCGAGAAGGGTAACATTGAACTGCGGTTCTTCGTCGCGCAACCGGAACACATAACCGCGTTGAGCCGATTTGCGGATAATATCAACAGGAATCATAACCAGTGGTGAATAACGTGGTTTTTCGCTAATGCCGCTCTCATACCATTTAAGAAAACCAAGCGCTAAATAAAGCGTATTCGCTCCGTTTTCTTCCATGCTGCTTCTTGCTGAACGATATAAATTCGAAATTGCGCCGCTTAGAGATGCTTCGTCTAAATATGTACGGATACGATGATTTTGAAATTCAGATTTTATCAGCGTGTTCCAAATAGATTCGTTATTTATACCTTCATATATTTTATTATCACGCGGTGAATTCACCATATCCTGTGGGCGGTGCATAATCTGAAATTCTTCACCGCTCGATAACGCATCTTCCAAGTCACTTAATGAATTTATAAAAAGCTGGATCGAACTTTTTGTGACCCGATAATTAAGCAGGGAATTATGCAAACTTAAATCAAGCAGTTTGCGCTCCCACAACTGTTGCCGAGTAAACTCTATAGAATCCACACGCTCCAGCTTTCCCAGTATTTCAAGCTCATCCGGCGCGCCGGTAACGGAGTTGCTTCCAACGGCGCCGCTTACATCAAACGCAAATGTTCCATCTTCTCTTTTCTGCGGGATCGGACGAATGCCACTCCCTCTTGAACGCTTGATGTCGACAAGGTAAATAAACTCTTCTGGTATACGCAAATGGTTTTCAGCNGCTGATACGGCATTTTCAAAGTTCATTCCATTGCCTACGGTAAAGGCGGTTGTTTCTACCACGCAAATTTCATTTATNCCNGGCGCGATTCTTTTGGTTAACGCCGATACATCGTCNTGTACACATTCNGCAAATGATTCTTCTTCCAGCCAACATCCGGTAAATGCATGGCCTTTGATAACCGCCACCATTGAATGCAAGCCAGCCGCTTCAAGGCATCCTGCGTAAAGCAGCGCCAAATCCAAGCAAGTGCCCAACTTTTGTTCTTTGATGGTTCCGCTTAGTCGAATCTTTTGACCGTATTCCTCAAAGCTTGCCGGGGGCATGCAATAAGCAATATTTTCCTGTTGAAGCGCGCCATAAATTGCGGCCATTTGTTTCTTAACATTGTTTGGGTTTTTACTTTGGTATCCTGTAAATGACGGAGATCCCGTCCATTTCGAGAGCAAAACACCAGCTTTTTTAATAATTTCTATTATGAAAGGATGGTTGGGTGTAACGAAAGCGGCTAAAAATTCAGGAAAAGTATTAGCCCCACTCCATTCGTCATAACTAAGGAACGACAGATCATGTTTTTCCTCAGCCAAAATTTCCGATCTACTAGATACAACAAATTTCAGAGCCCCATTTATCCGTTCAGTGAGTTCATACAGCCTGGATGCGGAAAGGCGCAAATCAACACTCTCAAAAACATATTCTCGCTCCGGTATAATCGAGTCAATTTCCGCTGTCCAAGGATCAGCTATGTCAGGATCAGATGTAATGTCTATTTTTATGTTTTGTAATTCTTTGTCTGAGCAATTTTTAATGACAAGCTGACGCACAACAGGCACATGGTTTTGCTGCATAGCAAAGCTTACGGTATCATTGAAAGTTCCTGTGAGTTTAATTACCTCATTCATATTACTGCTCCTTCAAAATATCAAGAATAAGTCTAATATGAAACTACTGGATCGCATCATCAGGTATTGTCTTAACAATATCTCTGGTTATATCGAGTATGGCAACGCGGGAAGCGGAAATCTCCTTAGTACCGACAATATCTTCGTTTTGCCAAAGCATTTCTGCTAATTCAATGTTCGGTACTTCATCTTTCCGTCCGAGCTCGCAAGCCAATTGTTCAATCATTGTACAAATTCCTCCTGTGCATAATAATTATCGCATAATTTTTACTCAAATCAATATTATGTTCATCGTCAAGAAATATATCTCGAACGGAGACGAGTAGTTTCGCAGTTACATAATCGTATTCTGCTTACAATAGTGAATGGTAAGTAGTGAATAATACAAATATCGGCTTTGTAGCTTATCTCAGCCTATTACTCACTAAAAACTATTCACTATTCACCATTCACTAAGGCGCTGCAACGCCAATATTTGGTGGAGTTAATACCACGCCTTTCCTCTACCATGTTCGTCAGCACATCCGATATTGACGGATGCGGACTAACCTTTGACAATGTACACACAATAGTATATACTCTCTGTGAGGTGTTGATTATGCTAACAACAAAGATTTTTACAAATGGCAACAGTCAAGCAATCCGCATTCCAAGAGAATACCGTTTTGAGGATGACGAGGTGAATATTTGCAAAGTAGGTTCCGCAATAATCCTGTTCCAACGTAATGATCGTTTTGCTGTCCTTATGGAAAGTCTCAATGAGTTCACCGATGATTTTTTGCCGGAAGGCAGACCTGCTCAGGTAAAACAGCCTGAAAGGGTGAGCTTTGACTAATGTACTTGCTAGACACAAATACCTGTATATTTCTTATAAACAAAAAATCACAAGAACTTGCCATGAAGATTGCAGATGTAGCGATTGATGAAATATGCGTATCAACAATAACGCAATCGGAATTAGCTTATGGCGTTTCAAAAAGCCAATATAAAACTAAAAACGCTCAAGCTTTAGCAAAGTTTCTTTCAACCGTCACTGTGCTTGATTATGATACCAAAGCTGCTGAAGTGTATGGTGAGATACGTGCAGATTTAGAGCGAAAAGGGGAAATTATTGGCCCATTGGACATGTTAATTGCAGGACATGCAAAATCTGCGGGACTAGTTATCGTAACAAACAATGTGCGAGAATTTAAGTGCGTTGACGGGCTTATGGTGGAGGACTGGACGGTATATTAAAATGCGGTAAACTGTTTCTTGCTTTAAACACAATTCTGCACGGAAACCAATTTTGTATAGCATCTGAGCGTAAACATTCCGTCATGAGCCTCTCCAAAAGCGTAATTTGACATTTCAAAGCCGTCTGCAATTTTGACAAGTCCCGCTTGTAATAGACTTTGCGCGAGTTTCGCGTACTCCCGTTTCGCGCAGATCAGCGCGGCGGTCTGCAAATAGTTTTTATAGGACCGGAGCTTTAGTATAGCATCCCTTTTTAATGGCTTGACCCAAATGTTCCGATACATGACCGACGATTCTAGCTTGCTATCCGGTTGGGCGGTAATACTGCAATTGTGATCCCTAAAGACAAAAGTAGCCTTGTCTCTGTTTTCAATCTGCCGATGATAATTTTGAAGCGTGATCTCCGCTTGAATGAATATATTTGCTGACCTGTCAAAAGCAAACGGGTTTTCCCGGCATACTTTTTCAAATATCGGCAGAAATCCCTCGCAGAAATCGTAGACATCCTGCATATCATCAGTATCCAAAAACACACCCTGACACGAACTACAAAAAAGCTGATTGGTCAGGCATATATGAAACGCTAATTTTTCGAGGGCATGCTCATTGACTCCATCTTTTGTCACATAGGCAAAAGATATCTTATGCCCCCATTCAATGATTCTTGTATTTGGGTCGGCCAGTTTGCGAACCGCGCTGACCGCCTCGTCGCCACCCCACACGACGATGGCATCCGCCGTTGCCGCCAGCTTCCGCATGGCGTGAATATCTTTTGAGGAATAGTCAAAGACATAGACGTATTCTCGAAGCGATGGCTCAATTTTGAAAAGCTCCTCAAGTAGCGAAACGGTAATACCGCCTTCTTCTTTTGGGAGCTTGACTATGTTGATGTTCCCCGTCAGTAATCCGTCGAGTAGGCTGATAAATGGCAATCCGTCCACATTGCCCGCCGTGATATGAAAAAGAACGCCAAGCGGGGCGATGGTCTGAACGGCTGTCGCTCCGCTGTGCAAATATGTCAATAACCTCGGCTGGTCAAAATTCGCGCCGAACTCAACTCTCATCCTCTCCCTTATCGCCTCGGCGCCAAGCATCCGGCCGATTTGTTTCATGTACATTTCCGCCAAGATCGGGCTTACGCCGAGTTCCGGTAGCCTTTTCAAAATATCGAGACGGTCGATATTCTTTACGATCTTATCGCAGGCATTTATCACGAGATTTACATCTAGAGGCGGTTTTCGCAACGTGTCTATGAGCATCTCATCAATATGTTCCAATACAGAATCACACTCGTCATCACTTATTATCTTCCCGTTGACAAAATTCATTTATACCACTTCAATCCGTCAAATTTTATTCAAAAATTCCGACGCCGCCTGTGTACAAGTCTTGATACTTGCCAGTCCCACACGGCCGATCAGTTCAAAATAAGGTGAATGGATACCGCAGCCACATTTGCTACCGTCTTGCATTGCGGCAATATCATCGGTCATTATGCTGCCGTACGGCATGCTAGAAAGCAGGGGTGTGACCAGATTAAGCAACCCGGGCGTTCCAAACGGCACGGGCTCGAGCGTTCTCACATCCCGGATGATAACGCGGCTGAAAATAGGTACGTGAAAATGGCCGTTTGCACATGACACATAATTTATCGGGTGTTCGGCAGTACTGAAATGATCTTTGAAATTCTCCTGACGAATGCCGAGCGTGCGATTTGCCATGCGGAACAATTCAGTCTTTGAAATCTCGTCAGAGAAAAATGCTTTCCAACCACCACCGAGCATGATTTTTGAATTTCTATTTAGATTTATCTTGATATTTCTATTGTCCAATTCGTCCAGAAACATCTTAAGATATGCGGGAAATCCGATGATTCTAACAGGAAGTTTTTGCTCGCCGAATTTTATAATGGCGTTGACGAGTCCTTCGGTGTTGATTTGATAGTCCCCGCTTTTGAATACGAGTGCGTACTCCACCTTCTTTGCCGGCGCCAGTAATGTAACGGCTTTTAGTGCTTTGACCATCGCCGATTGATTTGACTGATCCGGCTGATACCCGAGTATGATATAGTTCGTGCGCCGAAGAGAAACCAGTTGGTGAAACCGAAATACCTTCAGCGCCATTAAAAGTCCACAAAGCCCTGAGCTAACGTCAAAACCGCTGAGTGTTTTCTTGCCGCCGGTTCCAGAAGAAGTTGTCTTTATCAATAGTTTATTGTAAGGCTTGCTGAGCAGGGAATTGTTTTTCAAGTACGAGGTCGGCAGCGGGGGGATATTAGGGAGATCACCTATACTGTGCAACGCATTTAAATCAAAACCTAGATTATTAAGAACATCTCCGTATTCAGGACAATTTTGCATATGAAAAGCGACATTGGCTCTCATCGCGTTAAGGAAATTATCGTTAGAATGCTGCAAATTGTAAATGTCTCTTGACATAAACAGCTTTCCTCTATATTTCATGCTGCCCTCCAATCGGTACATAACGCGCCACCGTTCTTTTATATCCATTGCACATGCATTGTCAGGTCACCTGTCTGATTCTTCCTTCTTGCTTTTTGGTATCGTAACTGTTCAGAGGGTATCCAAAAACTCGCAATGGTTACAGGCTCCGCACACAAGTTTTGGACAATAATACAAGTTTTCACCGCTGTACCAGTGCGTTG
>JGI24702J35022_10002173_pt1 | contig 12078 bp, 6 predicted proteins | sample TergutTh196P4_FD_35022 | JGI IMG/M metagenome (IMG submission 35022)
TTGTCGTCTTCAACAATTTTTCCGGCGAAACTTTTGCCGCCGTACCAATTAGAATCCCAACCTCTGATAATTCCTAATCGTAAACCTACAGGATTAACTTTTTGACCCATACTTATTCAATATTATTTTCTAAATTACTTTTTGATTTATCTTCCAAAATAATGGTTACGTGATTGGAGCGTTTTCTGATGCGATTGGCGCGTCCTTGTGGGGCTGTACGTAATCTTTTCAACATTCTGCCTCCATCAACCCAAATATATTTAATATATAATTGTGCATCTTCAATACGTTGTCCTTCATTTTTTACTTGCCAGTTGGCGATAGCTGATTTTAAAAGTTTCAACAATTTCTCAGAAGATTCTCTACGGCTATATTTCAATACATTCAAGGCATAGTCTATCTCTTTTCCTCGAATTAGATCTGCCATAATTCTTGTTTTTCTGGGCGAGGTAGGGTTATCTATTAACCGAGCCATATACACATTTTTTTTAGCCTCTTTTCGTGCATCTGCCGCTATTCTTTTTCTTGATCCCATTTTATTTATCGTTTTATTTTTTTTATAAACAATTTGATTTTCAAACCCATTTATCACTTCATCTCCAACAAAGAACTCTTTTAAATGGGGCGGCAAAAATAGATTTTTTTTTATATAAAAACATTTGAATAAAACTTTTTTTAATACGGAAAAAAAATGGGTTAAAATAATGTCATGCTACCATTACTTTTACTTTATCATTTCTCTTTTCAATAAATTAATAAAAAAAACCACTTGGTAAATTAGAAATATTCTCTAAATAATACACCCCGAAAAACTCTTTGATTACAATACGAAGCATGGAGTAGGCAGGAACCGCAAAAATCATCCCCAATATACCGCCCAAATAACCCGCTAATAAAATTACAATAAAAATTTCAACGGGATGCACGTGAATACTTTTTCCAAAAATAATGGGAGTAAGTACAAACATATCAATGGCTTTGAGAACGGCAAAGATAATAGCCATTTTCCAAAAGAGCAAAGACAACATTTCAGCAGTAGGTTCGGTGGGAAGAAGTGAAATAATGGAAATTACCAATCCTAACCCCAACGCAATAAAAGGACCTACGTAAGGAATTGTGTTTAACACGCCCGCTAAAAACCCTATCAATAAAGCATTGGGAATTTTAGCAAAATAACATGCCACTCCAATCGCTACACCCAAAATAATATTGTCTAATAATACGCCCGAAAAATAGCGTACCACCTGAACGCGCGTTTGCGTCAAAATTCTATCATAATTATCTCTAAATGAAACAGGAATTGCACGACGTATCATCTTGAAGAAAAACTCTTTGTCTTTTAACGCATAATAGGAAAGAAAAATCACAGAAAACAGCAAAATTAAAAATCCAGCAGCAAACGAAAAAATATTTCCCGCTAATTTTGATATGTTTATGGAAGCAACAAAAGATTTCATTTGGGTTAAAATAATATCACTGAGGGTTTCATTCTGATTTAAAAAACCGTTTCGATACATAAACTGATCGGCATTATGTAGCCAGTTTTCAAACGCTTTTGTGTAAAGAGTAGGATCAATGGAAGAAACAACCTCTATCTCTTTAATTATAAAAGGTATTAATATACAAACCCCCAGCGAAAGCAATCCTAATAAAACAATCAAAGTAATTCCGGCGGCAAGCGAGGCAGAACATGACCAGTTTTTGATTTTTATTTTTTGCAACAGTTTCATCAAAGGGGAACCTACCGCCGCAAAAATTATTGATAAAAGTATAAATATCAAAATATTAGAAAACAGGTATCCTAATAAAATTAAAACACCCAAAAAGATTATAATGGTAGTAAATTTTTTATTATTCATTGTAAATATATTTAGTTTAATCCTATTTTTTCTTATCTTTCTTTTTAATTTTCCAACTTTCCATAAAATCTTTTCGGTTATTAAAATCTTGCCTGAATTTTAATCCTACCCCACCGCCTTGCTGCGGACCTTGCCCTACTCTTAATACACCCTGATTGGTATCGTTGAAATAAAAAATGTTAAATTTCCAGTTGTCGTTAATAATAGCCTCAAACCCTACATCTCCGACAAAATTGTTGTTTTTAGCCTCGCTACTGTTATCATATCCTAATCCCAGACTTGTTTTCAACCATAATTTATCGTTATATAAATTTACCGAAGCATCCATTGAATATTCCTGATAATTACTGTTCTCGTCCTGATTGTTGATGTAATTTACGCCAATATTTACTTTGTTGGATTGTCCTGCAAGAAACGAATTAAGAATGCCGGCAACCAGGTCGCCGCCGGTGCCGATTCCCATAGAAGGGGCATTTATATTTTCCGTAGTGATAAAAGTATTTAGAAAAACAAATGAAAAGAACTGTCGGATACCGTTTTGCTGGTTTGCCGTATCTAATATTCCAAATACAGATGTTTGTTCGCTGTTGTTCAATCTTGGGAAAGCAAAAGAGAAAGAAGGGTTGGGGTTCATTAAATTGCCCGTCAATCCTAAATAGGCATTGACTTCGGTACGTCCAATTTTGAGATCGCTACTTAAAGAATTGAGCGATGCCGATTTTTGGTAAAGCGCACTCACATTTAATTGTGCTGAGGTGAGCGGTCCTGAAAAAGAGATAGTTCCTCCTTCTACAATCGTGAAATCGCGGGGAAAGAAATTTTTGAGCGACATGTGAAATTTTCCACTCACAATAGCGAGAATACCATCCAAATTCATTTCGTCTGTATTGGTGTTGTACAACAAATGTAACTTTCCTGATGTTTTACATTTTAGTATTCCGTCAATAGGTTCTAACTCCAATTTTACATCTGCATCTTTGGTAATATCAAAAACAAAATCAAAATCCATGATAGTAGAAGATTTTCTGTTTTTTTCAATAATAAGTTCTTTATTTTCATTACTTTTTATAAAATAGATTCCTTGTGATGAGGATACGGCGCTTGCAGAAGTAATAGGAAAAGTTATGGTTGAACCGGAAAGCGTTTTAATATTTTGACTTGAGAAATTAAGTTGTTTGGTATCTCCTTTTATGGAAATATCACCGGAAACGAAGCCGTCGCCAAAAAAAGAAGCATCCATTTTTCTTTGGGTATTTAACGCCATAATTCTCTTCGTTGCCATATTCAAATCAATCATAAAATCTTTAAACTTATTATGATGCACATATCCGGATAAAGTAGCCTCATTATTAAAAATATCTTTTATTTTAACATCATTAAAGATAATTCCTTTTGGGTTAAACATAATTTCTTGATCAACAATTGTATAAACCGTATGCAGAGGTTCAATTCCCAATTGTGCGTTTTTAATCTTCACCGTACCATCAAAATAGAGCGAATCTGGTTTCATAACAAAATCTAAGCTTCCGGAAGCGTTGCCGGTAACCATATCGCTGAACGAGGATAAAAAGGGAGCTAAAAATCCCAATTTTAACGTATCCATATCGGCATGAATACGAAGCGATTTTGTCTGGGCATTCCACCTTCCCCTTAATTCTATAATTCTGTTTGGTAATGTTAAATAATCGGTATAAACAAATTTGGAAATATTAATAGCGGGCTTATTCGTGTTTGATAATATTCCTCCGGCAAATAGCGGGTCGCCGTTTTCTGAAAGTAAAGCGGCTACAAACAGGTCGCCCAACTGTTCCTGATTAAACACAAAATCTTTCACCAAAGATCTTCCTCTAATTTCAAAATGATTCTCCTTTCCAATAACGCTTCCCATAAGCGCCATGTTGCCATCGAAATTCATCCCCATTTTGGCAGTCATGGTATTGAGCAGCGAAATATCAAAATTATCCAATAAAAAATTACACTCTTTATTTAATTGTTTTGATATTTCTCCATTCACGCTAATTTTTCCAATAAAAGAAGAAAGCACACAATTGTTAAAGATTAGATTGTTATGTTTTCCGAAACTGATAATATTGTCTTCGCCCAAAAATGTCCATTTTGATTCACGTACAAAAAACTTAGAATCAGTAACTTTAATTGCCATATTTTGATTTGTATCTACAAAAAACAATCCGTTAAGATGATTTTGTTCATGGATGGAAATCATTTTAGGATTGTACCATTTTGTATTAAACTGAATTGTTTCTTTATTGCTACGGGTTTGGGCGTCAATATTTGAAAAAGTGAGCGTTCCGCCTTTTTTTTGATAAATGGTTGCTGAATCGCACTGTAATAAAATTTCAAAAAACTCATCTTTATTCATTTTTCCTTTTACATTCAAATTGTTAACTCTTCCCACTTCGGCGTAATTCAATAACGGAAATACCAAATTAAACTCATCTTCATCTCTTGTTTTTCCCAAATAAACTTGCGCGGATGAATTTCTGGTAATAGATAATTGTGGCAACAGTAATTGAAATAAATTATTGGTATAAAAAAATTGGAGATCTATGTCAATGAAAGGGGAATCGTTATCATTAGTAATTATTTTTTCAGATGCGGAAGAAAAACCAAACATTTCAGGAATATAAAAATCTGCGGCATTAGCTATTGCCGAAATCGCATCTTTAAAATTGTAATTGGTTTTATAAGTAACGTTTATAGCATTAGAATGAATTTGGTAATGATGTAAAAAATCGGGTTTGTTAATGGCAGTAAGTCTAAACCAATCTATACGCGAAGTTTTTACTCCGTTGGTCATTTTGGCATTATCAATCCCCACAAATCCATTTATGTTATCTAAGTTATTACCGCTCATATTAATAATAATAGAATCCATAGAAAAAACTACATCGGGAGTTTGCTGCGCTTTGAGAATCAACTTATCAAAACCTTTTGCCGAAGCGCTATCCAACGAATATGGAAAATATGAACACAGTTCGGAAAGTTTTATATTTACTTTTGTTAATGTAGCGTCAATAATGGGCAGATCTTTTGCAAAGTTTGCGCTTCCTTTCAGGAAAAATGAGGCTAACGAATCGGGGGAATGCAATGCTACATTTACTTTTTTTTGCGCATAGTTACCGTGAAAATCAAGGTGTTGAAATGGATACCCGCAAACATCAATCTCATTAATTGCACCTTTCATTTTAACGGAAAGTGAATGTAACAGATCTGTTTTATCTGCTTCGCCTTCAAAAGAAGTAGATAAATTTATTTGGGTAAAATAATCAGTTTGGTTGAGAAGTTTTCCTAATTCTAAATTATGACCTGTAATTGTTCCGGAGTATAAAAAATGACTGTTTTGGGAAATCGTTTTCATTTCGGCGACCAATTTTCCCAAGTTGGTTTGTATGGAAAGATCGGTATCAAATTGATTCCAAGATCCTTTAAAATTTCCGCGAATATTGGAATAAGTAAGAGATTCTATGGCTTTGGGCAGTTTTATTTGTTTTCCTTTTGGAAGATTGAATTGCGCCAGTTCGTCAAAATTAACAAACACATCTTTACAGGAGATATTAAAACTGCTTTTTTTGAAATCTAATACATTCGCAATAGAAAGATCGCCTGCAAAATGGGTTTGTGTTTTATATTTCAGGTAGATATCTTTGGTTTGAAGATGATTAACAGTACCGCCCACATAGCCTGAAAAAACCAAATAATTGTTCATTCCTTCTAACGCCGGCGCAAAATAGATTACATCTTTCATATCCAAAGTAGCGGATTTTACTTGGGTGTCGAAATTTATCAAATTTACAAAATCTGCATAATCCGGAAAATCATTATATTTGAAAGCAAAATCACCTTTAAATGAACTGTTTGGGGTAGTAAATTGCAAAGAATCGAGCGATAATCCTTGTGAATAAATACGAAAATTTCCTGAAAAACTTGAAATCTCAAAACCCGTATGTTGAGAAAGCGTTAGAGATTTTATTTGGCAAGAGATATCCGGACCAAAAACTAAAAAATTATCCACATCCAGAACAATATGTTGCAGTTCAAAAAAGGCATAATCTATCGTATTATCTTCTTTATAAAGTCGTTTGTCATCATTAATAAACACAAAACGCACCTCATTAAGTTTTATATTTTCAAATAACAGTTTAAATTTTGATTTTTTTTCTTTATTTTTTTTGAAACCTTTTGCCCAAATCGCAATATTTACATTTTCTTCATCTGCATATTTTCGTAGCACGACTTCGCCCTCATCCAATTGGGCAAAAGATAAACACACTTGTCCGTTTTTTGTTTTAGACAGATTTATTTTTCCTTTGAGGGTTGTAGCAAAAATCATATTATTGAAATGATGATCTTTAATGGCAAAATTTTTGGCTGTAAGGGTTAGGGTTGGGGAAAGATAAATTTTATCTACGGTAATTTCGCCGCCGGTAATATGGGTAAGAATTTTTGATACTTTTAGTACTGCAAATTGTTGTATGGGGGGAATCGTAATTAGCGTAACAATCAGCAAATCAAGGGCAATAAAAATGCCAATAATCCAAAGAATAATTTTAAAGAAACGCTTTGTTACTTTTTTTAGCATGTTGTTAAACGCGAGAATGAATAAACCTGCAAAGAAACACAAAAATCTTATTATGTAGTAATATAACCGTTTTTATATTACTTTTGAATTGCTCATTTTTTATTTTATCTTATTTTTGCCAATATTTTTATAAACACAAAAAAATGATAAATCAAACTCTATCATTAAACTATTTATCTGAAAACAAGCACGACATCATCGTTAAAAATCACTTGGCGAAGTTGGGTATTTTTGATTCATATTGCAGCTAACTACATAATAAAATGAAACTGCGTATTTTTTTTCTCTTCTTTTTAACATTCTCTTTTATAGTTTTATACCCTCAATCCTCATTTTATAAATTAGGCTTTGAAAGAGATCAAAACATTGAAGTTAAAAAGAATATGCAAAAACTTTTGTACCCATGGGCTGGCGGAATCAATTCGGTCTATTTTTCTCAAATTGATTTGAATTTAAATGGTATTTCCGATTTTATTGCTTTTGAAAAACATGGAAATAGAATTTTGACCTTTGTGAATACAGGTACAAACACAAATCCCCAATTTGTGTTTGCGCCTGAATATAAACATCGTTTTCCTGAGTTGCACGATTGGGTGATATTAAAAGATTTTAACAACGATGGAAAAGCAGATATTTTTACTTACGGTTTGGGCGGCATACGCGTTTTTGAAAATATTTCAAATCAGGAACTTGCTTTTAAATTGGTTGCAGATCCAATAAAATCAAATTATTACGGATATGAAGTGAATATTTTTGCCTCACCGGACGATTATATAGGAATTGCAGATATTACAGGAAATGGAAAATTGGATATTCTAAATTTTTATGTGCTGGGAAAATATGTGCATTTTCAGAAAAATATTTCAAATAATAACGAGTTTTTTAATTATACATTAGCCGATGAGTGCTGGGGAAATTTTTCAGAAGCCGCAGATAATAACGAGATTACACTTTTTACCTATTGCAATAAAAAACATGAAGAAAATAACCCGAAACATACAGGTTCCTCAATTTTTTTATTCAATTTTGATGACGATGAAAATGAATTAATAGATATAGTGATTGGCGATACCGATTTTCCTGGATTGAAACTTTTACTCAATGGCGGAACAAAAGAGGAAGCGCTGATGGTTTTTCAAACCGATAGTTTTCCTAATGCGCAAACTCCTGTACACCTCTATTCGATGCCCGCTGTTTCTACTTTGAATTTTTGGAATACAAAAAAACCGGATCTCTTTGTTTCGCCTTCAGATCCATCGCTCACAAAATCGGAAGATATTAATTCAGTGTGGCACTATCAGTATGATGAAAAGATTAACGATTATGTATTAAAAACCAAAGCTTTTCTGCAAGAAGATATGATAGATGCAGGCAGCGGAGCAGTTCCTGTATTATTCGACTGGAATGGAGACGGATTGTTAGATCTTTTTGTTGCCAATTATGGAAGTTTCGACAGCGCCACCTATCGACAGGGCATGTTAAAATCGTACTATTCATCATCTATTACCTATTATAAAAATATTGGAACAAAAGAAAATCCTGAATTTGAATGGATAACCTCCGATTTTGGAGATTTGAAAAAATATGGCTTTGTGGCGCTCTATCCCACTTTTGCCGATTTGAACGGAGATGGCAACATAGATCTTTTGTGCGGAAATAACGATGGATCGCTTATTTTTTTTGAAAATAACGCTACATCGGGTGAACTGCCACTATTTAAACCGCCTGTCGTGAATTATCAGAATATTAAGGTGGATGGTTTTAGTGCGCCACAACTTTTTGACATAAGAAAAACCGGAAAATTAGACTTGATAATTGGAAACAGTAGAGGAATTCTGTCTTATTATCAAAATAATGGAACAACAGAAAATCCTAATTTTCAACTTATTAATTCATTTTTTGGAAGTGTGGATGTGCGCGACTCAAATATTTCCTATTACGGTTATTCAACCCCTCATTTTTTTAGATATAATGATGAAACGCTGTTATTTTGCGGAAACGAGCAGGGAAATTTATATCTGTTTTCCAATATTGATAATCATCTTGGCGGTGAATTTACCCTTTTGGAAATAATTACAGAAACTATTCAAAATAAAGCATATAGAATAAATGAGGGGATTAGAGTTGTTGCTTCAGTAGCTGATCTGAACGGCGATGGTAAACCCGATATAATGGTAGGCAATTGGGCAGGAGGTATCTCTTATTTTAAAGGAAGCGAACCTGCGGAAGTAAAACTGAATGAAATGAAATGGGATGAAATTATCGTTTATCCAAATCCAATCACAGAGGAATTTCGAATTACAAGTTACGAGTTACAAGTTACGAGGATTGAGGTGTTTGATATTTATGGTAGAAATGTAGTGGCAAACCTACGTGTTTGTCAAAATGAAACAGTTTTCAATATTTCACATTTACCCGCTGGATTTTATTTTATAAAGATAACAACAGAAAAAGGGATTGTGGTAAAAAAAGTGGTAAAGATTTAATTTTTTGGTATAGTTTTTGCAAAAAACAACACCGATTATAATTCTATACTTTATGAAAAAGACAAAATTAACCTACAGTTACATTATTTGTGTTGCCATTGTATTTGGAATACTATTATTTACCTCAATTACAGTAAAATGTAATCATTCCAACCCAGTTTTGGCGGAAAATGGCATCTTACAAAATGAGCCTGTTGATTTTACTTATGCTGCGGAGCATTCGGTAAACTCTGTAGTACATGTGAAAACCAAATATAATGTTTCTGCTTTGCAGGGGCGTGGAGATTATATTGATGAACTTTTTGAGTACTTTTTTGGGCGACCGCAAAATCCGAGACAACAGGAAACACCAAGAGAGCAGCCGGGTAGCGCGGGTAGCGGCGTAATTTTATCAGAAGATGGATATATTGTTACCAATAATCATGTTATAGATAGAGCCTCTTCTATTGAAGTAACGTTAAACGACAAACGTACTTTCAAGGCAGAAGTGGTAGGCGCTGATCCTTCTACCGATATTGCTTTGCTTAAAATTGATGCGGAAGAACTAATTCCGATGCCATTTGGAAATTCCGACCATTTAAAAATCGGCGAATGGGTGTTGGCAGTGGGAAATCCATTTAACTTAACTTCCACGGTAACCGCTGGAATTGTTAGTGCTAAAGCAAGAAATATCAATATTTTAAGCGCAGATTTGAAGATTGAGTCCTTTATTCAAACTGATGCTGCCGTGAATCCAGGAAATAGCGGCGGCGCACTTGTAAATACAAATGGGGAATTAGTAGGAATAAATACCGCCATAGCCTCACAAACAGGACAATTTATCGGTTACTCTTTTGCAATTCCGGTGAGTATTGTAAGCAAAGTAGTGGATGACTTGAAAGAGTTTGGCGTAGTACAACGTGCAGTCTTGGGCGTTCAAACAAGAGATATAGATGATGAGTTTGCCAAAGAAAAAAAATTATCTACTTTGGAAGGCGTGTATGTGGCAAATGTAATTGATAAAGGATCTGCCAAAATAGCAGGAATGAAAGAGGGAGATATTATTACTGCTATTGAGGGGGTAAAAGTGAAATCTATGGCAGAGATGCAAGAACAGTTAGGTCGTTATCGTCCCGGAGACAACATTCAAATAACGGTGTTGCGTAATGGAAAAGAAATTGATTTTCAGGTAGAACTACGCAATCGTTCAGGAAATACAGGGGTAGTGAAAGTAATTGATCTAGCACAATTAGGAGCGAAATTCCAACCTATTAATAACAATACAAAATATAAATTCGGCATTAACGGTGGTTTAGAAGTGATTTCTTTGGATAAATCCGGTCGTTTTGCAAAAGCCGGCATCCAAAAAGGATATATTATTTTAAAAATAAATCAAATCATTATTAATTCAGAAGATGATCTAATAGAAGCCTACCAACAGGTAAAATCTGCCGATGAGGAACAGGTACTTCTGCTCACAGGCGTATATCCCAACGGACAAGTAGTTTACTATGCGGTGGATGTGAATGAATAAAGAAATGGTAGTAAAAAATAATTAAAAACTATATTTTTTATTCTCCAAAAAACTTATAAAAGTAAGAGATCGTTTCAATTCCCTTAAAGAAATGATCTAACCGGTAACTTTCGTTGGGAGAATGAATGGCGTCTGATTCCAAACCAAAACCAAGTAGAATAGATTTTATTCCGAGAATTTTGTCAAAACCTGCAATAATGGGGATACTTCCGCCGCTGCGGGTAGGGATCGGCTTTTTGCCGTAAGTAGTTTCAATGGCTTGTTCTGCCGCTTTGTACGCAGGCATATCAATGGGGGAAACGTAAGGATTTCCTCCATGATGTGGCGTTACTTTCACTTTTACACACTTCGGCGCAATTGCCTCAAAATGTTTCTTAAAAAGTTCGCTGATTTTTTCCGGATCTTGATGAGGCACAATACGCATGGATAGTTTGGCGTAGGCTTTGGATGGCAATACGGTTTTAGAGCCTTCTCCGGTGTAGCCGCCCCAAATACCGCACAAATCAAAAGTGGGACGGATACCTGTGTGTTCCAACGGCGTATAACCTTCTTCTCCAAGCAATTCTTCCACATCAATAGCATTTTTGTAAACTTTTTCATCAAAAGGTGCTTTTGCCATCATGGTGCGTTCTTCCTCCGAAACCACTAATACATCATCATAAAAACCCGGAATGGTAATCCTGTTCTTTTCATCGGTAATGGAAGAAACCATTTTGCACAAGATATTGATGGGGTTTGCCACTGCTCCTCCAAAAAGTCCGGAATGTAAATCACGATTCGGACCGGTTACTTCCACTTCCAAATAGGTTAATCCTCTAAGTCCAACCGTAATAGATGGAGTATTTGTATCTATCATACCGGTATCGGAAACCAGAATCACATCGGCTTGCAGTTTTTCTTTATTTGTTTCGCAAAATTTGTACAGATGTTTACTTCCCACTTCCTCTTCGCCCTCAATCATAAACTTTACATTGCAAGTTAATTGATTGGTTTTCATTAAATATTCAAAGGCTTTGGCGTGCATAAACGACTGTCCTTTATCATCGTCTGCACCGCGGCAGTAGATGCGCCCGTCAATAATAGTGGGTTCAAACGGTGGCGTGTTCCACAATTCAAACGGTTCGGCGGGCATCACGTCGTAGTGGGCATAAACCAAAACAGTGGGATAGTTTTCGTTTATCATTTTTTCGCCATACACCACAGGCGCGCCTTCGGTGGGGTGAATTTCGGCAATATCGCAGCCGGCTTGAAGTAATAGTTCTTTCCAACGTTCCGCACATTTTAACATATCGGGTTGATGTTCGGTTTTTGAACTTACTGATGGAATGCGCAATAAGGAAAAAAGTTCCTCTAAAAAACGCGCTTGGTTTGTTTCGATGTAATTTTTAATGTTGTTCATAATATAAAAATTGATGTTAATTGTAAAATTTGCCCACAAAAATAAAATATAATATGATACAAAAATACTTATTAGTAATTAATCATTGTCTCAAATAATAAAAAATCCTTTTAAAGTTTCAACTTCGTCTTGTTTTGCAGAAAAATATATTTTTGCCGCGGGTAAGTCTCCTACGATCTGCTCCCTTTCAACTCCCCCAGGACAGGAATGTAGCAAGGGTA
>JGI24702J35022_10002174_pt1 | contig 12077 bp, 6 predicted proteins | sample TergutTh196P4_FD_35022 | JGI IMG/M metagenome (IMG submission 35022)
CGAATCGCCGTACAGTCCGTCCGAATTTTGATGGTCCACGAGCCACGCCTTGGCTCGTTGGATTTCTGTTGCAAATTTATCCGCATCGGCAATTTCCAATGCAACGCAAGCCACCGCCGTCGATACGGCGGAGTCCGACAAGCGACTCTCGAAGTAACCGTCCGGTCCACGACGTGCAAACAGATATTCTCGTAACTCTTTCGTCATGGTATTAGCGTTCCCATTGCCAACAGGCCGTAAACGGTGTACTCAAGGTCGCCGAGGGGATCGTCCGGTGCGGCGGCGAAAAAGCCGTTGTCGCGGAAACATTCCCGTAACAGAGGCTTCACGGAAATCTTCGGCCCCCGGCCCCGGCGTTTCAGTGCGAAAAGTGCCGTTGCCGTCGACAACAGATCACCCACCGGTGCGGCGGCGACCGCTTTGAACGAGCCGTCGGATTCCTGTAACACCAAAAGAGCGTCGGCGGTTTCACCGGCTTTTTCGTCCGAAATCAGAAACAACGCCGCTGCCGTGGCGTTCACGCCGTATTCGGAATGGTGCTTCAAATTGGCGTAAAGTCCGCTCGGTAAACGGTATTCCGCAAGGTTCGGTTTGCGCAACGTTTTTCCGAAATCCTCATAAATTGTGGACAAAAGGAACTGCGAGTACGGCGACTCGCGATCCTGTTGCGGAAACGCCGACGGCGCAAGGTCGACAAGATTAGACGGGACCGTATTCGTAAGATTGCGAATCCAACGGGGAAGGACAAACCGACGGAGTAGTCTTTTTGCTCGTAACCATGCACAGGCATGAACCAAATCCAATGTTACGAAATCCATCGACCGGAGTTTTTCGTCACATTTCTTTCGTTGAATTTTCGCACCGGTTATCGAGGCAAGGAGCAGACCGAAAAAAGTGTAATACAAATCCTCCTGCCCGGCGCGACCGTAAAACAGACCGTCGGGACCTTGAGCGGAACGCACGGAATCGGTCAGACACGCTTGCGCTTCCGGTGCCATTTGGACGTATCCCTTGGCACAGGTTCGGTAAAACAAATCGGTAAACGGTCGGCGGTCAAACATCTTTCAGCACTTTTCCGATGAGACGGTACAGGAAGATTTTCACGATGGGATCATCAATCTTTTCCAACACGTCGTAGGTTTTCTCCCGGTACGTTTCATAGAGAGCGGTAATCTTGCGGCGGGCATCTTCACGGGAGACGGCGTTTGTCCGCATCAGGCAATCGACCGACGACGACGGATTCTCCCGTGTGTCTTCCAAGTCGTCCTGTAATTGATACGATATTCCAAACAGGTCGGCGAACTCGTAAAAAACGTCCCGATAAATGTCGAATTTCCGTGCGGCAATCGCTCCCATTAAAAGCGCAACGCGAAATGCCGGTGCCGTTTTGAGACGGTGCGTTTCCAAACACTGTTCGATGGAAACGTCTTTCCTGTACGATTCGAATTCCCTCGCCTGACCTTGCGAAAGTTCGCAATGGGCCAGTGCCGTTTGCGTCAGCAATTCCGGTTTGAGGTCCGCCGGAATCGACGGATGACCGAGCAGACGATAACCTTCGCCGATCAAATAGTCGCCGACATTGATCGCGGCGGCAACGCCGATGCGTTGATGCAACGTCGGTTCGTCATAGCGGGTTGCGTCGTCGTCCTCAATGTCGTCGTGAATCAGCGACGCCTTGTGAAAACACTCCACGGCCAAGGCAATGGGGTTCAGAAACTCCGGGAACTCCGCTCGGTTCGTTAATGCACAGAAACTTCCGAACACGATCATCGGACGGTAATGCTTTCCGTGTGAACAAAGGGCGTGGTACACTTCACGGGGCAGTTCCCGTAAATCGGACGAAAATTCCTGGAGATACTTTCCGACTTCCTGTACGGAAAAGAGCGTGTCCAGATGATCGCTTATCTTTCCGTAGGGAACGGCAAACGGCGGCGCATCGTCGTCGATTGCCAATGCGTCTTCCAGTAACGATAAGTCGAACGCGGTGTCTTTGCAGCCGTCCTTGGTCAATGGAACGGCAATGCCGGGAATTGCAAAGCGGAAGATCGCCGGAAACGCCGAGCGCAGCGAATCCATACAGGAAACGCCGACGACCGCTTGGATTTCGCCGCTTTCGACCCATTCGGCGACACGGGAATTCGACTCGGCAACCAGCACCGGCATTCCGATCTTCTCCGCCGTTTCGGAAAGGTTCGGAATACTGCACGCTCCACATTCGTTACAAATAAGACCGAGATCGTCCCGCGGCGCCTGACACTGCGATTGATTGCGCAGGCAAAACGGTAACAATAAAAGCCGCCGGTCTTTCGGAATGCTCGGAAAACACTGTTCCCACAGGGCGTTGTTGAGCATCACGACGGTAAAGTCGTCGAATCCGCTTTCCGACAATCCCAACGTTTCCAGGCAGCGAGCGGCACGGGTTTTCAAACTTTTCAGCGTTTGCGGCGGAATAAGTTTTTCTTTCCGAACGAACGAGCGTGCTGCGTCCCGGATCCGTTGACGGATCGTCTCATCGGCGGGAACGGAATGGTGAGGCACGACGCGCATCAATACAACATTGGAGAAAGAACTTTCGCGGGAGAAACGTTTTTGTAAGCTCTTACTTTCTCAATTATAGCTGAAGCGAGGGAACTAACAAGACACGAGGATTGCAAAGTCCCAATCAGGTAGGTTACCGACCGCCGGGCAGCACCGTCGGCGAAAGCCGATGTTTACGACGGTTTGGTGAAATAAGGCCTCACGAGTACCACAGGCAGCCGTTCGGCGGTCGGCTGCCTGCCTTTCGTACGTTGCAATCCCCCGTTGCCTACTTGACACGATCCTCAGAAATGGAATAATTGGCGAGTCGGCTCGTGTTTTTTCCTAATTCTCAAGGATTATACCGTCACAGCACTTAATGAACGGGAAATTGTAAAAGTTGTTTCGACGCGGTTTCCAAGCTGCCCGCCCGCTCTAAGGTGCAGGGAGAAGGAATAACGAAAAGCAATCCTATCCCTCTCCTTTTTCCCCTTCCCTTCCTATGCTTGTTTGGCTTCGAACCTGGCAGCTTGGCGTAAAGAGCCTGATGCTGCATCCGATGCGGTCGATGCTGACCGTTCTGGGAATCTTCATCGGCGTCGCCAGCGTCATCTGGCTGATGGCCATCGGAGAAGGAATCAGTATCAAGGCGCAAGAACAAATCGAGAGTCTCGGAGCGAACAATATCATCATTCGAACGATCAAGCCGTCGAACCCCGACATGAGTCCGCAGGGACGGCGCTCGGTTCCCATCTTCGGTCTGAAGCGGGAAGACTATGAACGGATTCAGGAGACGATTCCGACGATCGTTGAAATGATGCCGGTTCGGGAAATCCGTCGGACCTTCGCCAATGGGGCAAGAGAGTTCGATGGTCGTCTGGTCGGTACAACGCCGCTTTACGCTAAAATGTCGCAAATCGAGATGGATCGCGGCAGTTTCATCACGGATATGGACATGCACGAATTCCTACCACACTGCGTGTTGTCCTCCGGGATGGCGGAACGGCTGTTTCCCTCCGAAGATCCGATTGGCAAAACGATCCGGGTTCAAGGCAATGATCGCGGCGACACGGGGCGACCGTTCTTGATCGTCGGCGTGGCGAAACCGCGTGGAGCGACGGCAGGAATCGGCGGTTCTTTGGCCGGACAAGATTTTACGAACGACGTCTACATTCCGATCTCGACGCTCTGGAATCGGATGAAAGACATGGCACTGACCCGGAAAGGGGGAAATTTCGAAGGAGAAGTCGTCGAACTCTCCCAGATAACGCTCCGAATCGATGGACGCAAACACGTCAAAGAAACGGCGGAAATCGTCAAAACGACGCTCCTGAAAACGCATAAAAACGAGGACTTCGCCGTTGTCGTGCCGCTCGAACTCTTGGAACAGGCGGAAACGACCCGGATTATGTTCAACGTCTTTATGGGACTAATCGCGGCGATTTCTTTGGTCGTCGGCGGTATCGGAATTATGAACATCATGCTGGCAACGGTTACGGAGCGGACCCGAGAGATTGGCATCCGTCGGGCGTTGGGAGCGAAACGCGGCGATATTATTCGGCAGTTCCTTGTCGAAACAATCGTCTTATCCGTTGTCGGCGGAGCCGTCGGCGTCTTCGTTGGTTTGGCATGTCGCCCCGCAACGGTCGTCGCTATGGGAATGATCAAACGCCAAATGCCCGAAGTGATCCAAGCGCTGCCGCCGATCGTTCAGGATATTCAACCGATTATCGTTCCGCTGTCGATTCCACTGGCGTTTTTCATTTCGGTCGTCATCGGCGTCGTCTTCGGGCTCTATCCGGCTTACCGTGCCGCCGCCATGGATCCCATCGAAGCCCTGCGACACGAATAAAGGCGACCGGACCGGGACCTCAGTATCGGCTCCCTGNCACCGCCGATGGTGACGATTTTGGACCCCATCGTGTTTTTCAAGCCGCAAAGGGCGCGAAAACGCCAATCGAGTTCCTCGGTCTTGTCCGTGACGACATCGGCGTTTGTGATACTTGGTATCGCCGCTCCGTCCGTGTGGGCACGGAGAAATCGCGGACTGACGATTTCGTATTGGAGATACACCGGTCCGCTCTTCCAACGCTGGAAAATGACGACGTCCTTGCCGAAATCCTGAACGCCCTGAATTCCGGCTCCTGCCCCGTAAACCAGGATCGTGTCGCATGTCGCCATATCGGGATGTTCCTTCATCTGATTGATGTGCGTTACCGAAGAAATCTCCAGAAATTCAATCGGAAAGTCCACCCGTTGCTTGAGAGCGTCCAGTTCGGCCTTGATACGCCCGACTTCTTCATTGGCGTCCTCGGCGTTTTGGATTCCGCCCCAGTTTCTCCATGACCATTCCTCCCGTCTGCTGGGCAGGTCGTGAACGAGGATCGGCTTGACGATCAACGGCTTTCGCGGCGTCGGCGCAGGCACTGCGTCATCCGCATCGGCGGCGAGAAGGGAGCTTTGCAGACCGCTCAAGGAGAGGCCGCCCATCAAGACACCTCCCATCGCCATGAATCGGCGGCGCGAAACCTCCCACTGCGAAGCGGAAGACGGTATCTCGGGACATTGTGGACAACAGTGACATTGTTGTGTGGACATCGAAAATCCTTTCTTTTTGGGTAATGAGGGAAAACAACCGAAAACAAATTATAGTTTCAACGGTTCCCCAAGGCAAGACAGCCGGCGATTTTCCCGCCGCGTTTTTTCATTTTTCAGGGAGTGCGCAAATGTTCCGTGTCGTTACTGAACGGCTTTCCAGTAATCATTCCATGGGTCGCCGTCGAAAATATACCGCCCGGTGGCATGGAGCAGACATTTTGAAAAGCGGAAGGTAGGCGACTTTTTCCAAAAGTCGTGTGCGGTGCTCCGTACAAGAAACGATGATCTACTGAAAGAGCATATCCGCAAGATCAGAGAGCGATAGGCAATCTTACGATTGCGGCTCTAATGTGGACTCTGTTTTTATTACATCTTTAAGCACTTTTCCGATGAGGCGATACAGGAGGATTTTCACAACGGGATCGTCGATCTTTTCCAGCACGTCGTAGGTTTTTTCACGGTACGCCTCATAGAGAACGGCAATCTCGCGGCGGGCTTCTTCACGGGAGACGGCGCTCGTTCGCATCAGGCAATCGACCGACGAGGATGGATTCTCCTGCGTGTCTTCCAAGTCGTCCTGTAATTGGTACGATATTCCGAACAGGTCGGCGAACTCGTAAAAAACGTCCCGATAAACGTCGAATTTCCGTGCGGCAATCGCTCCCATTAAAAGCGCAACGCGAAATGCCGGTGCCGTTTTGAGACGGTGCGTTTCCAAACACTGTTCGAGGGAAACGTCCTTCCGAAACGACTCGAATTCCCGTGCCTGTCCCTGTGACAATTCGCAGTGGGCCGCCGCCGTTTGCGCCAGCAAGTCCGGTTTGATCTCCGAGGGAATCGACGGATGACCGAGTAGACGATAACCTTCGCCGATCAAATAGTCGCCGACGTTAATGGCGGCGGCAATGCCGATGCGCTGATGTAAGGTCGGTTCGTCATAACGGATTGCGTCGTCGTCTTCAATGTCGTCGTGAATCAACGACGCCTTGTGAAAACTCTCCACGGCCAAGGCGATGGGATTCAAAAACTCAGGAAACTCCGCCCGATTCGTTAATGCACAGAAACTGCCGTACACGATCATCGGACGGTAATGTTTTCCATGTGAACAAAGAGCGTGGTATACCTCACGGGGCAATTCCCTTAAATCGGACGAAAATTCCTGGAGATACTTTCCGACTTCCTGCACGGAAAAGAGCGTGTCCAAATGTTTGTTAATCTTTCCGTAGGGAACGGCAAAGGGCGGCGCGTCGTCGTTGATTGCCAATGCGTCTTCCAGTAACGATAAATCGAACGCGGTGTCTTTGCATCCGTCCTTGGTCAATGGAACGGCAATACCGGGAATCGCAAAGCGGAACATCGCCGGAAACGCCGACCGCAGCGAATCCATACAGGAAACGCCGACGACCGCCTGGATTTCGCCGCTTTCGACCCACTCGGCGACACGGGAATTCGACTCGGCGACCAGCACCGGCATTCCGATCTTCTCCGCCGTTTCGGAAAGATTCGGAATACTGCACGCTCCACATTCGTTACAAATAAGACCGAGATCATCCCGCGGCGCCTGGCACTGCGATTGATTGCGAAGACAAAACGGTAACAACAATAACCGCTGGTCTTTCGGAATGCTCGGAAAGCATTGTTCCCACAGAGCGTTGTGGAGCATCACGATGGCAAAGTCGTCGAATCCGCTCTCCGACAAGCCTAATTTTTCCAGACAGCAAGCGGCACGGGCTTTCAGATTTTTCAGCGTTTGCGGCGGAATGAGTTTTTCTTCCCGGATGAACGCGCGCGCGGCGTCCCGAATCCGTTGGCGGATTGCCGGATCATCGGGAACGGAATGTTGCGGCGTGGCGTTCATCTTGTCTATTTCTTCAAAAAGCCGTATTTGTACACTTTAGGTTCGATTTTCGTTGCCAATGTTTGCAATGCGGAACGCAAACCGGCAATGAGAGTGTTGTACGTTTCGTCATCGGACTTATTGTTCATTTTGCCGTTTGCATTGCGTCCCTGAAAATGTTCTCGAATATCGTACAAACTTGCATTAACGTTACATTTCGGCTGCGAATGATAGTACGTCCAAAGTTTCCTGCCCGCTTTGAATACCGCTTTCGCTTCGGCGGAGAAGATCAGTTTTTTCATTTTGCGTCCGTTGGAAAATAAATCTCCATTGGTCCGTTCGATTTTACCGGCAATGAAGTCGGTCATGAAGTTGCTCTTGAACTTGCTTCTGGCATTAACCTCTTCCTCGGTAAACGGAATCCAGTGATTGACTCCATGTTGCGATTGAATGTTATTACTCCCGTGAAAAAGTGTATAAGCCAGGCAATCATTGCGAAATTCCCTGTCGGATTTCCAGCCGTCGTTAGGGTACAGAAATTGGTCCCGGTCGTTTAACCAATCGGCGGGAATGACTTTGCGGACGGCAAAAGATATGGCAACCTTTATCAGATTTTTGTTCGATACGATTGCATGTAAGCCTCCACCCTTCCTTTCTTTTTCGAGATTGTCGATAAATACGGCATTTTGATTCTGAAAATCACATCCCCTTGCCGCAAAATGAGCAATAGAAACCGCATCTCCATTACCGTTGCCGTTCACTCCGTTTTTTGTAAAAAAAGTCAGCGGTTTGATCTTGTTAAAAATATGAACACTTTTTTTCCCTCCTCTACTTCCGTGTTTTTCGTACACATCGACGGAGAATCTCCTGATCTTTTTCATCTTTGATGTATCCCAAATGAAGAACCCGATAGGGAATTGTCCTCGTACATTGTCGAAAGAGTTCGCCGGACAGAGAAATCCCTTTTTGAATTGAGCGAGAAAATGGTTACGAAATTTATTGAGATTTTGAGTGCCGTACTTCAATTTGCTGAATGCGGCGAGGATCGTTTCCGGGATTTCTTTAACGACACGCATAAAGAACAACGATGATATTTCGTTCGAGGCTTTCCCCATCAATTCGCCATAGAGTTTATTGACCAGATGGACGGTGGCAACCTTGTCCTTGTTTTTTCCGGTTCCTGTTCTTTGTTTCGTGTCACCTGCCTCCGCATACGGCGGATTGATATACACAATCAATTTTTTTCGTTTGTTTTCGTCGCTGATAATATCCCGTAACCCTTCCGGCAGTTTATCAAAATCGTCGTTCAAGAAATCGAACTGAAAGACGTGATCCTTCAACAAGTTCGCTCCGTTTTCGATTCTATCGTGCATCACGTCCACGTCGGCTTTGTCAATCGTCGAAGCCCAGATATGGTACTTGTTCGTCAAGCCTGTCAAGAGGTTTCCTGTACCCGCGGCACAGTCCCACACGTAATATTCGTCCTGCCAATTCTCGCCCAGCACGTCGGCAATGTATTTTTGTGACAACTCCACCCAGATTCTCGGAGTAAAGAATGAACCTTTGCGCTCCCTTACATCCTGCGGCACGAGCAAGTCGCGGCGTTCGATAAGATAGTCCCAGTACTCTTCGAGCGGCGGACGCTCATAGATCGCCCAAAATAGCGAGTGTGCTTTTTGATTGTCCGTGAAGTCCGCTCTCGTGGTCGTGAAAAGACCGACCTCGTTAAGTTTCCGGTCCAGTTCATAATGGCTCGACCGGAGCAATACAAACAGTTTTTCTTTCAGTGTTTGATTTTCCCGTGACAGTAAGTCGGCAAGATAAAAGTCGCCGTCGATGATGCCCGCCTTTCTTACAAGTTTCCAATTGACCGCAATGGTCGGCTTCACCATTTCCAGCCATCGGAGATAGATCGAAATGAAGTTGTTTTTGTTAATGAGAATTTTTGTCGTTTCCGTTTTTCCCGCGATAAAATTGTTACGGATAAACTGTTTCAGTTCTTTTTCGTCTTTTTCAAAATCGAAAATGTACGTTTTCTCCGGCGTTTCCGTCAGGATTGTTTTGACCAGCGTGTGCACATGTCTGAACTCACGGGTATTGCGATTGGACGGCGTAATCTTCCAATTAAAATCGTTCTGATAAAAGATTTCCTGAATGGAATAATAGGGTACAAAAGCGATTTTCTCGCGGTCGAAGCAACCGAGAAAGGGCGGCGGCGTGATTTTGTCGAAGGTGCGTGCCTTACCGATGGTCAGAACAAGTTGCGTGAGCATCTCGCAAACGTCCGTCGAGGCGGCTTTGGCTTCCGCCCAGAGAAAGTAATCGTCGAGGAGTTTATTTTCGTACCCTTTAACGGCAAAATCAATCTTTTCGACGATTTCCGTACAATCGAACTCGCCGAAGAAATCGTGCGCAACTTTGTTTTTCAGTTCTTCTTCTTGAACCTTGGCGTATTTCATTTGAATGACAGGATTGAGTGTTCACCACGAAGTTTTCATTTGCCGATGACGCAGGTTGCTCTTCCTTTCCTCATGCTTGGTCATCCGGTTTTTTCTGTTTCTCCGCCGGTATCCACTTCTCCAGGATTGCATTGAGTTTTTGCGAGTCAATCGGCTTCGACAGGAAATCATTGAAGCCGTTTTGCAGGAACATCTCCTCGACGCCGGCGATGGCGTTGGCCGTCAGAGCGACGATTGGTAACGTTGGGGAATGTTTGCTCTCCAGTTTTCTGATGATCGCCGTGGCTTCCATGCCGTCCATCACGGGCATCATGTGGTCCATGAATACCATATCATACTCTTCCGCCTGCACGGCCTTCACGGCTTCCTCACCATTGACGCAGGTGTGGATTTGCATCTTGTACATTGAAAGCAGTCCTTTCGCCACGGTACGGTTGATCGGCACATCGTCAACGACCAGCACCTTTGCTTCGGGAGCGGCGAAAACAGCCAAAATCCGTTCGGAATCAATAATTTCCCGGCGACTTATTTTTTGCGGTATCGCGGCCATAAACATGCTTCCTTTGCCGTATTCCGACCGTACCGTGATGGTTCCCTCCATGGCTGTGACCAGACTCTTCGTGATCGCAAGTCCCAGTCCCGTTCCCTCAACTCCCTTGTTGTCCGCACGGTCGAACTGTTCAAAATCCTTGAACAGTCGTCCCAGGTCTTTTTCTTTGATGCCCCGGCCACTGTCGGCGACCTTGATGGTGAGGACCACCTGGTCGGGCTCCGTCGATGTTTTTCGGGACAACAAGCGTTTCCACACGCTCCCCGATGGGGGAACGCTGTCGGCATCCAGCAATGTTCCCTGGACGGTAAAGGAAACAAATCCCTCCGATGTGTACTTGATGGCATTGTTGAGGAGGTTCAGCATCACCTGACGGACCCTCGCTTCGTCGCCGATGAGTGTTTTGGGGATGCGGCGGTCAATGTCCACTTTGAACTCAAGCGGCGAATCCAACATCTTGATCCGCACGATGTTGGTCACGTCGTCAATCAGCGAGGAAAAGAGGTAGGCGACCGGAATAATTTCCAATTTCCCGCTCTCGATCTTCGAGAAGTCCAGAATATCGTTGATGATCGAGAGCAGATTGGTCGCGGACTTTTTTATCGTCCCCACATGTTCGTGCATGTGTTCGAGATTGTGTTCACGGCGGGCAATCTCCGACATCCCGATGATGGCGTTCATCGGCGTGCGTATTTCATGGCTCATCCGGGCCAAAAATTCGCTTTTGTAACGCGAAGTGGTTTCGAGCGAGGCCATCGTCTTGTGTAAAGACCTGAGGAAGTAGGAGATGAAGATGTTGAAGATGAAGATGAGCAGGGCCATCACGGCGAGCATGACGATGAACACCATCGAGACGTGGTTCCTGTAGTCGCCAATGCTGTCCGGCATAATGGCTACCGCATACCATTCCAAGGCGGGAATCGTACCGACGGCGACCTTGCCGAGCGGGGAGTCAAAGGTATGGATCGCGTTGGGTTGGAGCCGCTTCGCCATGGCAAGGAGTCCATTGATGCCGTCGAGTTCCTGCTCGATCGGTTTTTTGGAAACGACCAGCTCGACATTGGAAGAGCCGGTAATCTCTCCCGCCGAGTTGAACAAGTAAAACCGGGTTTTGCCATCTTGTTCCCGGTAGAGATCGTTGATAAACACCGTGATGTCCACGCCGGTTCCCAGCATGCCGATAGGCTTGCCCTGCCTGTCAAAAACGGGTGCGTTGATCCAAAGATTCGTTACATTGAAGTCGGGGTTGTAGTTGATGTTGAAATTGTACGTTTTGGTCTCATGGAGAGTCATGTTGTACCAATAGTTGACGGGAAGATCGGGGTTCAAATCGATGGGATCCGCGTCATCCATATAAAAAATCCTGTTGACGTCGCTTATCCAGAAAATCTTGCTTCCCTTAAAAGCGTGACGGTAAGCGTCGAGTTCCTCCAGGGCCATCGCCGCCACCGCCGAATCTTCCGGAGCGATAAAGAACCGCTTGATCAGCGGCGATTCCGCCATTTTCGTCACCAGGGCGATCTTGCCGTTGACGGAAGTTTCCAATTTCAGTCGCTTGATTTCCAAGCGCCGCGTCAGTTCGTCGCCCTTGTTGGTCCGAATGATCTGACGCATCGAAAGCAAAAAAGCGACGCTACTCACCACAAGGATGATGAGGAACAGAATGGCGGAAAAAGCGATCAAGTGCAACAAATATCGCTTTTCACTCTGTGAGGCCGCCTGCGGTGTCATGTCGGTCTCTCCCGATTCCCTTGCCAAGACGGTTTTCGACGTAAACAAATGATTATACCGAACACCGGCGGAAAAATCAAGGCAAGCTGTGGGGCGACATCGGCACCGCCGAATATTTGTGCGAAAGGCCGAATATTCCGGATTGCCAAATGGTGATGCGTGGGGACCGTGAGGTATGGAGTACCGGCTGAATTTTACTCCGGCATAAAACTTTTGACGACTTCCGGCGGAGCGGGACCGTAAGGCAGGGGTTCCATCGAACTGTTCGCACGACCTGTCGCTCGGCAATAAAATCAAGCATTATGCCAAGTTGTGTGCCATCCGCCCACAAGGACGACCAGCGAAACGGTCAGGCTTGGACGACAATCGCCGCGAGGACGGCTTC
>JGI24702J35022_10002175_pt1 | contig 12075 bp, 6 predicted proteins | sample TergutTh196P4_FD_35022 | JGI IMG/M metagenome (IMG submission 35022)
ACATAAACACCACCTATACAAATACTTATGATCAGATTAACCAATATCACCCAAGCGAATATCCTTAACGACTTCTGAAAGGTTTTCGACGATTTATCTAAAAAAATTGATAATAAGTTGAAACCTCCTTTGAAAATCCGTTTCTTCCATTGCTGAATTTCTCTTTTTTCAATAACGGTTAAAATCAATTTAAAAAATATCAAAACACTGAATAACAGCAAATAGCGATTATCTCCAAACAGACTAAAACCAATGGACAAAATAAAAAAAAGCGACCAAAAAACCAACGATAAATTGATAGTATAATAGTTTGGAACCGCTTTTATTTTCTTCCATGCTAAATAAATCAATAAAACAAAAGCCACGTGATTCGAGAGAATTTCGCTGTTTAAGGGTGGAGGGTTATCGCCAGTAAAGTAGTTAAAAAACCAAACTATACTTGCAATGCCCGAACTAAACAACAAGAGCAATATCCCCAGAAAAAAACCTCTTTCTTTTCTTTTGATGGAAGTATACAAAAAATCCTTCACGTTAGCCGAACAGTTATTTGCCCATGTATATAGAAAGTATTCGGATTCCTTTATCGCTTCCGTTCCCTGCAAAAGGTCGTTTTTTGATTTATTATGATCAGTCCAGTATTTCGACAAATTCTCGTAATGGTTGTTGGTGTCGATAAAGAATTTTTCCTGCACGATCCAGTCCTGAATGACTTTCCACGATGAAATCAATATTTCGTGTACGATACTCACCGTCGCTTCATCATTTCCATCTTTTCCCGATATAAGGATATGACTGTTAATCAAACTGTTGATTAATTGCCGATGTTGTCCGGTTTTTTGTAAATCTTTGAGCAGCGCCGTTTTGCGCAGGTATAAATTTTTGTTTTCAAGGGACGGGGCTATCAATGCGCTTAATATCTCATAAAAAAGTTTCTTCTCTTTTTCGGATAAGGTATTGTAGAAATTATCCACATACTGGATCACAGCGCCGTTTATCTTCCCGATCTCTTCGTATGCCTTGTAGGTCAGCACATTATCTTCATTGCGCAAATGATACAGTTCGGAAAGGGCAAACTCAATCAGCGGTAAATCATCGACGCCAGCGCTGATATCGTGGATGATGGTTTTATTGAGCGTGCCCCCCTGTTTGTTAGTTTCCCATTTCAAACCGGCTTTTTTGGCAGGTTCCTCGATGATTTCCTGCAATTCGGAATAATGAATCTTGGGAAGGTCGTAAACGATGCTGTTATTTTTCAGTTCCGACAGGAGGGGATATGCGATGAACTTGTGATAAAAATCGTTACGCATCGAAAAAAACATCCAGATTTTATGGGTCGATGCCATGCCGTTCAACAGCGCAAAGGTGCGGATTCGCTCTTCTTCGGTGATCAACGGGTCGGTAAAGATTTCTTCGAATTGATCGATAAAAAACAAAATATCTTCATCCGGTTTGTCGGGCAGGACGTCCGACAGATGGTCGAAATTGACCTCTTTGCCCATCATCAGGTCTTTGCCAATGGCTTTTTCGTTGAGTACAGGAAAGGCTTCGCTTAGTTTCGTCAGTAAGCCGTTATAGACATTCCCCCTGAACTGACTTGGCATCACGTCAAACCATTTCCATTGCGTGTGCTCTACCCATCCAAACTCAATCATATCAGGCAATAATCCCGCCCTTACCAACGATGATTTACCCGATCCGCTTTCGCCCAACACAAACAGACACGGGGCTTTGCCGGGAGTGGAACGGGCGATTTTTTCTTCGATGTCATTGATGGTTTGGCGTCGGCCGTAAAATATCGCGTTTTCATCGTACCGGAACGACCGCAACCCAACGTAAGGATTACCTTCCCACTCTATCTGAACGGTATCATGTCCAATCTTTTGGATAATCAGACGCCTGAGATGCTCCGTCAGTTTTTGTTCGAATGTGGTTGGCGCTTCAAATTGGTGGTATGCGCCATAGATGGTTTTTGTTTCGGGGTCGTAGAATTTCTCGCGGATAAACCGTTGTGCTTCTTTGTGNTGTTTNCCTATCTCCTCGATATCAAAATCAGCGCTTTTCGATGTTTGAAAGATGGCGTCGGTTATCGGTGCGTTTTTGATATAGGCTAATATGGAAGGAGCGCCTGTAAGTTGATTGGCGGCATACATCATTTCAAATTCGTATTCGGTTCCCGATTGATAAGGGCTGCCGTCGGGTTTTAAAAACTTGTCGCTCAGCGGTGTTCCCAACCTCGACCACAGAATAAATACCGCAATATCAACAAGATTGGCATTGACTATCTGATCGATGCCTTCCTGAAAAGACGTCGTCACCTGCAACGGCATATCCTCCCATAGCTGCGCTTCCAATATCACCGAAGCCGCAAATTCCTTCCCCAATTTGGCAATAATCCGCTTGGCTATCTGCCTTTCATACANNACATCACTTGGCGACGAGATGAAAATTTTGATGGTTGGTTTATCCATGGGCATTTGATTGATTCGCTACACATAAATAATGTCTTTTTCTATTCGTTGTTTAAATCGGGGATTCATATTCTTATGCATCCGTACAATATCCACTGTTACACCCAATAGTTCTTCTAATGAAAGGCAAAGACCTGAAAACATTAATAATCCCATNGGTGGNGTTTCGACNCAAATATCTAAATCGGAATTTTCGTTATGTTCATCACGCGCCACNGAGCCAAATATCCCAATACGAGTAATTCCATAACGATTTNCATACTCATCTTTACATTCTCTCAACAGATTGAGATATGTATCTCTTGCCTTTTGATTTGCAATTTTTCCCTCCATGAACGCTACACATTTACATTATCTTACATTATAAACCCCACAAAAGTAAACATTTTTTTNCTTCACCCTGCCAAAAACCCTTATTTTTCTCTGCGTANCATCATTTAACTAAACACACCATGCAAAGAAAAGAAATAATATTTATTTTTGCGCATGAAAATATCGATATTACTCTTATTCACTTGTTTATTTTCCGGCAGTTTGGCTGCGCAAACGCTGAGGGGCAAGATTGTAACAGAAAACGGCGAACCTTTACCTAATGCGGCAATTTATATCCGCGAACGGTCGCAAGGAATCGCGACTGACGACAGAGGCGAATTTCAGACTACGTTACCACAAGGAACGTATACGCTTGAAATAAGTTCGCTTGGTTTCGAAAAGCAACTCTATCCCGTGACAGTAGATGCGGATTTGAAGGCCATCACTATTCAGATGGAGGCTAAGGCTTACATATTACAAGAGGTGGTCGTGACGAACAGCAAGGAAGACCCTGCTTACGGTATCATGCGTAAAGCCATTGCCAAAGCGCCCTACTATCTGCACTATGTGAAATCATCACAGGCAGAAGTATATACAAAAGGGAGTGTCAAGATTGATAAAGTGCCCAAACTGATTGGTATCATGAAGATTGATGAAACAGGCAAGCGTATTTCTGATTACAGCAACAAACTTTATTTGGTTGAGGCACAAAGAGAAATCNGTTTCACTGCTCCCAACAATTATNATGTCAGGACNATAGCGCTTTCATCAAGCGCCCCCAAAGAAATTTACAATGGCGAAGATTCGGGTATGTTGACTACGGAAAGCATCTATGCTCCAAGATTATACGAATGGGTTTCGCCTCTCGCACCGGATGCCTTTACATATTACAGGTTTAAGTTCGAAAGCATTTCACAGGAAGGTGATGTTTGGGTAAACAAAATCAGTGTTATTCCACAGAAAAAGAACCCTGTCCTGGCTTCCGGTTGGATTTATATTGCCGAGGGAACATGGAACGTGACGCATGTGGATTTGACAGGCGCCATGTATGGCGCTATACAACATGTAAAGGTGAACTACAACGAAGTCAAACCTTCAACATTCCTCCCTACGTCTTACGACGTGAACTTGGATATCAAAATCATGGGGATTGAGGCGAATGTGAAACAATACACTTCACTGCGCTACACAAGTGTTGAATTGGATGAGGGAATAGGGATGGTAGCCGTTGCTTCACTTTCCGGTCGAACCGTCCTGCCGGAAATTGCCCCTAAAGAACTTACACCCAAGCAACAAAAGGCTCAACGTCAGCTTGAAGAGATAGCTGCCAAAGAGAACCTGAGCAACCGCGATGCTTTCAGGATGGCTCAGTTGATGCAGGATGTTGTCGAACCGAAGGACAGTATGCCTGCCGGCAGGGAATCTTTGGAAATTATTGAGACAAAGAATAATATCATTAGATCCATTGACTCTATGGCTAAACGTCGCGATTCGCTCTACTGGGTGACAATACGCGACCTGCCCCTGCGCGATGAAGAGATACAGAGTTATTACCGCGCCGAAAATGAACCGGAGCCTCAAAGCAGCAGCGCCAATCAGATTTCGGTTTCGATGAGAACGGGTGGCGACAAAGGGAATTATCTTTTCGGCAAATCAGTCAGTTTAGGCAAGAAAGCACGTTTGAGTTATGGCGGTCTGTTGGGTGTCATGCCCGAATATAATTTGGTGGACGGTTTCTGGTTGGGGCAGCGATTGACGTTCGAATCGCGCAACTGGGCGCATGGCAGAAGTCTGAAGTTTTCGCCCTCTGCCTATTATGTGACAGCCCGCCAAACGGTAAATTGGAATGTGGAAGCCCTCTACACCTATGCGCCGATGCGAAACGGCGAACTCAAGGTGGCAGGAGGCGACCTTACGGCCGACTTCAACGGAACTTCGGGCAATTCGCGGATAATCAACTCATTGGCTTCACTGCTTTTTGCCGAGAACAGGATAAAATTCTACCGCAGGCAGTTTGTAGAAGCCACCCATCGTTTCGAACCGGCAAACGGCCTGGAATTGCATACCGGTTTGAGTTACGAGAAACGTCATTCGTTGTCCAACAATACGTCTTTTAGCATCTTTGGCAATAAACCTTATTCAAATCTTCCGGATATATTGTCTGATCCCGAACCTGTGCATACGGCTACGACGGTAAGTCTGCAATTTGTGTATACGCCCCGTTACTATTACCGTAAGGCAGGAGAACGTAAGATTTATGTGCGGTCGGCATGGCCTACGTTCAGCATCAGCTACCTGAAGGCTATTCCTGTTTTTGGAGGCGATCATGCCGCCTCCTTCGACTTCTTGGAGGCAGGGATTCGGCAAAAGATAAGCCTCAACCTGTTCGACAATTTCCAATACCGCATCAATGCGGGGATGTTTTTGTCTTCAAAGCAGGTCTATTTTCCCGATTACAAACACTTTCAAACAACACAATTGCCTGTTACGGCGCTTCCGTTGGAAAACAGTTTCAGTTTGCTGGGCGACTATTCCTGTTCAACAGACGGGAAATGGCTTCAGGTGCATGCTTCGTATACTTCTTTCTATCTGTTCATTAAGAATCTGCCGTTTCTTCAAAATTACCTTTTCGACGAATCCATCCATGTACGCACCCTTTGGACAAACAACAGGGAGTATTACGAGGCGGGTTATTCCATTGGTTTGGGTGATATCGGACGTGCGGGGGTTTTTGTGGGAAGTACGCGGTTTAAGCGTTGGGATGTGGGCATCACCGTTAGCCTTCCTTTATTGAAGTGATTTTTTATATTGCGTACCTAACGGCACGCTGTTTATCGGTAAATGCCGTGTTTCTACCGATATTTAATCCCTGACGGGATTATTTATCGGAAAATGCCGTGCTTCTACCGATATTCAATCCCTGACGGGATTATATTGTTATGTTGATATACAGTATCATTCAATGCTTTCCATCGGTAGACAGCGAAGCAATCTAAAAAAACGACAATCCGAAATGCGAACTTTTTTTATTAATAGTTTTTCTTTTTCCCCCCAAAATGGTATCTTTGCTACCGATATTTGAACAGGGGTGCCTTACTTTCAGGCTGAGATCATACCCTTACAACCTGATCCGGATAATACCGGCGTAGGAAGATGTAAGTTATACGATGTCTTTGAATCCCCTTTTTTATTTATTTTTTAAAAACAACAAAATGAAAAAGGAATTGTTTATTACAGGATTAAACGGGCTGTTGAGCTTAACGATGATTGTGAATGCACAAGAAGTCGATTCAATCCGCGTTTATCAACTCAACGAAGTAGTCGTTTCCGCCACGCAGGCGCGGAAAGAAACGCCGGTTGCCTTTACCAATCTTTCTGCCACACAATTAGATGCTAACAATACGGGCCAATCAATGCCGTATCTGTTTGCCGGTACACCTTCATTGATCCTTTCGTCCGACGGAGGAAACGGCATCGGCTATGCAACGATGCGTATCCGCGGAACAGATGAAGGGCGTATCAATTTTACGGTAGACGGTGTCCCCCTCAATGAAGGCGAAAGCCAACAGGTGTTTTGGGTCAATATGCCTGACTTTGCTTCTTCCGTCGAAAATGTACAGATTCAACGCGGTGTCGGAACATCGGTCAACGGCCCGGCTGCTTTTGGAGCCACCGTGTCTATGCAGACACAAAAACCAATACTTCAGCCTTATGCCGAATTGATTTCATCGGCCGGTTCGTATGCCACTTTCCTGCAAACGGTCAGGGGAGGAACAGGTCTATTGTGGGATCATTTCGTCTTCGACGCACGTTATTCGAACGTTCAGACCGACGGATATATCGACCGCGCCCGTACGGATATGAATTCGTACTTTGCTTCAGCCGCTTATTATAATCGGGGAACGATGTTGAAGTTTCAGACCTTCGGAAGCGGATCAGTCAGTTATCAGGCATGGAACGGGGTGGATGCCTCCATGTTACAAATAAATCGGCGTTATAATAACTGCGGTGAATATGTAGAAGACGGAATAACCAAATTCTATGATAATCAGACCGATAATTATTGGCAACATCATTACCACCTGATAGGTACACACCGGCTGAACGACCGGCTCGACTTAAACCTGACCCTGCATTATACCGACGGAAAAGGCTACTACGAAGATTACAAGCCGAATGTAAGGTATTCAGCCTATAAATTGCCTGACTTTGCAGACAGCGGCGGAACGACCCGTAGCCGCACCGACCTTGTCAGGCGTAAATGGATGCGTAACGATTTTTATGGCGGATTGTTCCGCTTGAAATACGAAAACGATCACCTGCAAACCATCGCCGGTTTGGCTGTCAGCGATTATATCGGCGATCATTTCGGAAGGGTGATATGGGTGAAATCAGCGGCCAATATGCCCGACCCCGACTATGAATACTACCGCAACAGGGGCAAGAAACTCGATTATAATGTCTACCTGAAATCATCGTTGCGCCTGATGGAATCATTCAATGCCTATATTGACCTGCAATACAGGGGCATAAATTACCGAATCGACGGAAGCGACGACAAAGCAGGCGATAACGTGCATATCGACAGGCATTTCTCTTTCTTCAACCCCAAAGCAGGGTTGAGTTATGACCGTGACGGACACCATGCCTACGCCTCGTTTGCCATCGCCAACCGCGAACCAAACCGCAAGAACTTTACGGAAAACGGCCCTTCGGAACAACCCACCCACGAAACGCTTTACGACTGGGAAGCCGGCTACAGTTATGCGACCTCCCGTTGGCAGGCAGGCGTAAACCTGTATTACATGAATTACAGGAATCAGTTGATACTCAACGGAAAGATAAGCGAAACAGGCGAACAACTGACGTCAAACATCAAGGACAGCTACCGTACGGGAGTTGAACTGTCTTTCGGCGCCCGAATATTGTCATCGCTGCGATGGGAAGGCAATGTCACCTTCAGTCGAAATAAAATCCTGAATTTCACCGAATATGTGGATACCTACGATGTGAATTGGAACGAACTGCCACAGACTGTCAACGAGTTGGGTACAACCGATATCGCTTTTTCGCCTGAAGTGATTGTCAACAGCCTGATCGATTTCAGGCTGAAAAACGTATTTGCCTCATTCGGTTCGGCTTATGTCAGTCGTCAATACCTTGACAATACATCCGATCGTTTGCGAAGCATCGATCCCTATATTGTCAGCAATTTGCGAATAGGATATACTTTTTATCCTGCTTTCCTGAAAGAACTGTCCGTCGATTTGAGCATTAACAATATTTTCAATGAGTTGTATGAGACAAACGGTTGGGTTTGGAGTTATATATTGGATGGCGAGCGCCGGCAGGACTGCGGCTATTTTGCGCAAGCCGGCATCAGTTTCATGGGACGGGTCAGCTTAAAATTCTAAAAGACCGTAAGATGGTAAGACCGTAAGAGAAATAAAAATCAGTTATTCAGTTATTCAATTATTCAGTTATTAATATTCAATTAATCAATTATTCATAATTCGCAATTGTTACTTTATGTCCTCAATCGAAATCATAGGCGCCCTGATTAGTTTGCTGTATCTCAGGTTGGAATACAAAGCCAACCGATGGCTTTGGCCGGTGGGTATGATCACTCCGCTTATCTATATCTATATCTTTTTTATCAATAAATTCTATGGTGTAATGGGGATCAACGTGTATTATCTGATAGCAAGCATCTACGGATGGTATAACTGGAAAAAGAATGAACCCGACGAATCAAAGTCCCGGATTATCAGGCTCCCTCTCAACCTTGTATGGAAACTTTTTATTATCTTTACCATACTGTTTGCTGTGTTATCATGGATACTATCCGGATATACAGACAGCGCCGTGCCCTACGCTGATGCCGTTATCGCAGCGCTTTCTATCGTAGGCATGTGGATGCTGACGCATAAATATGCGGAACAGTGGCTTGTTTGGTTGGTCGTGAACCTGATTTCTACCGGTATATATTTCAGGCAGGAGTTATATCCGACAAGTATACTGTTTTTGATCTATGCCGTTGTGTCGGTATTCGGGTATTTGAGATGGATAAAACAGGGACCATGATTTTTAGGATTTATAGGATTATCAAGATTTTTGTAATAAACGAAGAAACTGTTTAAATTTTAAACAGTTTCTAAAAGCTAATATGTAAATTATGAGACAATTATGTGATGTTGTACATACAGATGCCGTAATATTGGCGGCGGGTGATTTTCCTTCACATCACGTTCCGTTACAGGCATTGGAACAGCATTGCGACAGGATCATCTGTTGCGATGGCGCTGCAGGCGCTTTGCTTCATGCAGGCTTTAATCCCTTTGTTGTTGTTGGTGACGGCGATTCGCTTTCGCCCGAAACATACAACAAGATATCCGATCGATTTATCCTTGATACCGGTCAGGAAACAAACGACCTGACCAAAGCATTTCATTATGCCTTGTCTCTGAATTATAAACGATTGTTGATATTGGGTGCGACCGGAAAACGTGAAGACCATACACTCGGCAATATCAGCCTGTTAGCCGATTATATGTATTACGCTGAAGTTCGGATGTTGACCGATCACGGCATATTGACACCTGCCTGCGGAAAGACCTTTTTCGCATCGTTTCCTGGTCAGCAAATATCTGTTTGCTGTATGGATCAGTCGCCATTGACATTGCGCGAACTTAAATGGCCGGTCGAAAACCGCATCATCCACCGTTGGTGGGAAGCCACACTCAACGAAGCGCTATCAGACCGGTTTGAAGTAGAAACAAACGGTAAAGTGATTGTGTTTCAGGGATATGGGGAAGTCTATTGAACGATTATCTTTTCCATCACCACATCGCCCGTCGGAAGAATTATTTTGACGAAATAATTGCCTTTTTGGCGGAAGTCGGGACGTATGGTGGCCGTAGAGGTGGTGATTCTGGTGGCATAGACCTTTATGCCAAGCAGTGAGTAGATTTCGACCGTAGCTTCTGTTTCGAAATCGGCATCTGTGAGGTTGATATTCAACGCATCATTCGATTTCAATAGGGTGGGATAAACAGCAACAGCGCTGCTTCTTGAATTGACGTCGAAGACGACAGGACAAGTCTCGTCATAACTGCCGTCCGCTTTGTAACACCTTACCACATAGTCGCCTAAGAATCCCTCTCTTTCGTACAAATAAATAGATGTAGCGCCATTCACGGCTGTACCGTTTTTATACCACTGGTAATGATCATATTGATCGGCAGCGTTTTCGACATAGAGTACATTGCCCCACTTCACGCGGACAATGACGCCGGCAATGACGGAGGAAGGAAGTGCAACAACCGACACGCCGGATCTGATCACACCACACGCTCCCATGACTTCAACATAGTAATTACCTTCCGTATCAGCTATATATTCATTGTTTACCGCGCCTGTGATGGCTAATCCGTTTTTGTACCATTGATAACTGCCGGTTGTCCCAGAAACGTCAACAGCNAACGCAACGGTAGCGCCTCCGCAAAGTGATTGAAATGCAGGAGGTTGATTGANGATGGCCANTCCATTGTTGATCACGGTAAACGTNAAAGGATATTCATCCCTATAATTATCCAATCCTTCACATGTNATGATGACAACGCCGGCATATAATTGNGAAGGAACGTTTTCGGGAATATCAATATGCAACAACAGGACATCAGGCAAATCGGTTTGCGATGTGATATCCTTGAAGCCTGCTGCTTTGGCCTCTTCCGAAAAAAGGATACTGTATCTCATCGGATGTGCAGTTTCAAGGATATTGAACGGAATGGAAACAGATTCATTCACCGTGCAGATTGGTTCGGCAGGTGATGTGACCTCAATCAATACTTGTGGGGGCGGTTCAACAACGTTCATCGTAAACTCTTTCGTATCTTCGCCTAAGCCGTTGGTTGCCTTGACGGTGAATTGTAACGGACCCGTCGTCGTTGGCGTTCCGTAAATACGACCGGAGGTGGCGTTCAACGATAATCCGGGCGGCAGACTGCCTGCGATAATGCTCCATGTGATGGGTTTAGTTCCTGTTGCCGCAAGGTCGGCGATATAAGATGTACCCTTTATGCCTTCAGGCAGTGAGGGAGTGGTGATATAGGGCTGGGAACCGACGACGGTGAGTGTGGCTTCATAGGAGTAGTCTACCCAAGGGTCCCAATCGGGAAGCGCCAATCTCACGACACAGCGGTATTGATAATTGTCATAATAAATGGGAACGTTGGTCAGTGATAGCCGCGACGTAGTATTACCTGAATAAATACCGTCGGTCACATCGCTAAATGTGTAACCGCCATCGGAGCTATGTTGCCACTGATACAGATAGGAAAACAACTCAGGATGGGCAGTAGTGACGGAGAATGATGCGTTGCCACCTTCCGAAATACTGAGATTGTAAGGATGCGATGTGATTTTCGGTACGGCGTACACAAAAAGCNTGGCCGGATCGGAGTAATCGAAAGGNACGCCGGTCGTAAATCTGTAAGCACAACGGTATTGATAGCCGTCATAAGATAATGGCGCTGATATGATATTCAGCGTATTCGTTGTTTCGCCGGTGTAATTGCTGCCGGATACATCGACCCATGTTACTCCACCATCCGTTGAAACCTGCCATTGGTGTTCTATAGGAATATAGCCTCCCGTTATAGAAAAATCAAACATTGCCGGATCGCCCTCATCAACATGAGCGCTCTGCGGGTGATTGATGGTTTGAGCCCATACTGAAGCAGGAAGCAATGCCAGCAGGATGAAGGCCAGCATCACAATCGTGCGTAAAGCATGTTGGAATTTGTTCGTTTGCATGGTAAATTTTGCCGTCATAATAAGTTGTTTTACATTGAACGTCATATTATTTTTTTTGCAAAGTTACGATTTTCTTTGGAAATTCCGTTCATTTTAATGAAACAATGCGCACCCGTCCATTCGCACCCGTCCATTCGCATTTGCAATGCGAATGTCTTGAATATAAGGATTTGTAATCCGCATCAGACATTCAATGTTTGTCGCATTGCAAATGCGAATTCTCAAGAAGGCTTAATTGCAAATTATGCCAACAGCGAAAAATCTTAGTCTATTGGACGATGATCTTTTCAGTCACCACATCACCCTTCGGGCATATTATTTTGACGAAATAATTGCCCTTTTGGCGAATATCAGGCCGTATGGTAGCAATAGGCGTATTGATCTTCGTCGAATAGACCTTAATGCCAAGCATCGAATAGATTTCCACCGTAGCTTCCGTTTCGAAGTCGGCATCTGTGAGGTTGATATTCAACACATC
>JGI24702J35022_10002176_pt1 | contig 12072 bp, 10 predicted proteins | sample TergutTh196P4_FD_35022 | JGI IMG/M metagenome (IMG submission 35022)
TCTCCCAAGCATTTTGGCATGACCAACAGAACATAATATTCATTATTAGAATAAAAAAATAAATATTTTTCATGTTTTTTTTTAATTTATTTGTTTAAAAATTATGATATTAACAATATAAATTTCGATCATATTTTCATTATCATCCGGGATATACATTGGGTCTTTGACCAATTTAAGTTGATCTTTATTAAATTCGTATCTATAACGTTCTTCTCCATAACAGATACCATTGTCAGGATCGTAATACTTGCGTATTAAAAAATCCGCATCAATTGTATATGTGCCTATTCCAACAAACAGGCCATATGTATCCTCTGCCGGAAAATATCCGGGCACATAAGTTCGAACAGTTCCATCAGAAAAAAATTCCCAATAGATACCATCGGTACGTTCGCTCATGGCTTCATCCGAGATGAAAAAAACACCCAAAACGTTGTAAGTGTTTTAAAAATATTGCATTTTTAACAAATAAATCTTTAATTGCGATATTTTTTTACACTAAATCCAAATATCTGACAAATTTAAAATTAAAGAAACACATTTCCAAATAAGGTTTAATCTTTTTTCCTGGTGCTATGAAAAGAAAAATAATTGTTATTCCTGTAGGGAATCTCGCTCGGTAGAATGGAACAGCATATCTCAGAATCTGCATCCTGTATAGGGATGCATCCTTAAACAGGATGCAAGAATTGAGGCAGCATATGTATTTTTTCTACCGGGCGACGCATTCCTGACGGAATGCAGGTTTAAATAATTATTCGTTTTTAGGGTATATGCAAATGTAGTGTTATGTTACTCAAATTTGACGCATCGTCTTTGCGAGCGTGATAGCCCGAAGCAATCCAGCTCCCCTCTCCTTGTGGAGGGGTTGGGGGAGAGGTCTGGATTGCTTCACTACGCTCGCAATGACGGCGCAGTATAAAAGCGACAATTTGAAATGCACCCGGCAATTGCCCCCGGATATTGTATTTTAAAAACTTTTCACGATCTTTGTGCTGTGAAAGAGATGATTTTCTACTGCTCCTTCGCAGGATAATGGATGCATCAACAAGTATAGCCAGGGAAAGATAGTCGTTGTACCTGAATAAATAAATAAAAAAATAAAAATGGAAAATTTAGCAGATATCGGTTTAATAGGTTTAGCCGTCATGGGCGAAAATTTAGTGCTTAACATGGAGAGTAAAGGGTTCACGGTAGCCGTTTATAATCGCACCGTCTCCAAGGTAGATAATTTTGTGAACGGACGCGGTAAAGGGAAAAAGTTTATCGCCGCTCATTCGATTGAGGAGTTATGCCGGTCACTCATACGGCCGCGCAAAGTCATGATGCTGGTGAAAGCCGGTCAGGCTGTGGATGATTTTATCGAACAAATCCTCCCTTTCCTTGAACCCGGGGATGTGATTATTGACGGCGGAAATACGCATTTTCCGGATACGATTCGCCGTACGGCATACGTGGAAAGTAAAGGTTTTTTGTATATCGGAACGGGAGTATCGGGCGGAGAAGAAGGCGCGCTGAGAGGTCCTTCGATAATGCCCGGAGGTTCGCCGGCAGCATGGGAATCGGTAAAACCTATCTTTCAGGCGATTTGTGCCAAAGCCGACGGCGCTCCTTGTTGCGACTGGGTGGGCGAAAACGGTGCCGGCCACTTTGTGAAAATGGTACATAACGGCATTGAATACGGAGATATGCAATTGATTTGCGAAACCTACCAAATCATGAAAGACCTGTTGGGTATGCAGGCCGGAGAAATGCACGAAGTATTCAAAGAATGGAACGAAGGCGAATTAGACAGTTATCTGATTGAAATCACACGCGATATTCTTGCCTATAAAAACGAAGAAGGCGAAGTAGTCGTTGATAAAATCTTAGATACAGCAGGTCAAAAAGGTACCGGTAAATGGACGGGCGTGGCTGCATTGGATCTGGGAATTCCGTTGACATTAATCGGAGAATCGGTATTTGCCCGTTGCCTGTCGGCGCAAAAAGAGGAACGTGTGGAGGCCTCCAAACGCCTCATAGGACCCAAACCTGCTTTTCATGGAGATAAAGCTGCTTTTATCAATGACTTAAAAAATGCTTTATATGCTTCCAAGATTGTATCTTATGCTCAGGGTTATCTGTTGATGCGTGAAGCGGCCAAAGAATATAAGTGGAATCTGAATAACGGAGGTATTGCTTTGATGTGGCGGGGAGGATGTATCATTCGTTCCGTATTCTTAGGAAAAATAAAAGAAGCATTCGATAGAAATCCTGAATTAACCAATCTGTTGCTTGATCCGTTCTTTAACGAAAAAGTGACTACGTCGCAGGAGAGTTGGAGAAAAGTAGTTACGACGGCAATTGCAGCCGGTATTCCCGTACCTGCCTTCTGTTCAGCGCTTACTTATTTCGACGGATACCGTGCGGAAAGGCTTCCGGCAAACCTGCTTCAGGCACAACGCGATTATTTTGGCGCGCATACCTATGAAAGGATTGACCGGCCGCGCGGCGAATTTTTCCATACCAACTGGACAGGGAGGGGCGGAGCTACGGCTGCTTCAACGTATGTAGTATAGCTATGATAAAAACTTGGAGATGGTTTGGTAAGAAAGATATAATTACGCTTCCAATGCTTAGGCAAATCGGAGTAGAAGGAATCGTTACGGCTTTGCACGATATTCCAACCGGGGAAATATGGCCGTTAGAATCAATCCTCGAACTGAAGCAATACATTGAAGCCAACGGATTATATTGGTTGGTCGTAGAAAGTCTTCCGGTAAGCGAAGCGATTAAATATGCGGGTGGAAACCGGGACGCCTTGATCGAAAACTATAAAATTAGCTTAGCCAATTTGGGGAAGGCAGGAGTTAAAACTGTATGTTACAACTTTATGCCGGTTATTGATTGGGTTCGTACCGATTTGTATTATCCTTTGGAAGATGGATCCGCTTCAATCTATTATGATAAAACCCGTTTTGCTTATTTCGATTGCCGTATATTAAAACGTGAAGGAGCTGAAAATGATTATACCGAAGAAGAAATGCTTCGCGTCAGGGAATTGGATAAGGTAATAACAGAAAAGGAAAAAGATTCTTTAATAGATACGATTATTGTTAAAACTCAAGGATTTATCAACGGGAACATTAAAGAAGGAGATCATAATCCGGTTGCAATATTCAGGCGCTTATTAGCCCTGTATAAAGGGATTGATAAAGACAAGCTACGTGGGAACATGCAATTTTTTCTGGAACAAATCATGCCGGTTTGCGAAGAATACGGCATCAATATGTGCATCCATCCCGATGATCCTCCTTGGCAATTGTTCGGATTGCCGCGTATTGTCACCGGGAGGGACGATATTCGATGGATTTTACAATCAGTTGATAATCCACACAATGGTTTAACTTTTTGCGCCGGTTCGCTTAGCTCCGGACTTCATAACGATGTTCCGCGTCTGGCGGAAGAATTTGCTTCCCGTACGCATTTTGTTCACCTTCGCAGTACTCAAGCTTTTGATAATGGTAATTTTATTGAAGCGTCTCATCTGGAAGGTCGCGGACATTTGATTGAATTGGTCCGTATTTTTGAAAAGGAAAATCCGGCTTTGCCTATGCGCGTGGATCATGGACGCTTGATGCTCGACGATAAGGGAAAAAATTACAATCCGGGATATTCATTTTACGGACGGATGTTTGCTTTGGCCCAAATGGATGGAGTAATAGCTACGGTTAGGCTTTTATTTCATAAACCAAAATTATCATCTTTTCTTTTGATCTTTTTATCCTTTCTCTCTTTTCTCTCCTTTCTTTTTCCTTCTTGCGCCAGCATCGGAAATCCTGCCGGAGGCGATTTCGATACAATACCACCCGTCTTTATCCAAAGCAGACCGGCTCCTAATTCCATTAATTTCAACGGAAATAAGATTGAACTGTTTTTCAATGAATACATCACTATAGAAAAACCGTCGGAAAAAGTAATCATTACGCCTCCTCAATCCAAAATGCCGGTTATCAAGTCGTTCGGTAAAAAAGTTACTATTGAACTCAAAGATTCAATGATCCGCAATACGACTTATACCTTCGACTTTACGAACAGTATTGTTGATAACAATGAGAGAAATGCAATCGAAGGATTTACATACGCTTTTTCTACCGGAGATGTGGTTGATTCGTTGGTCATATCGGGATTATTACTGAATGCGGAGAATTTAGAACCAATGCCTAATATAATGGTAGGACTACATTCTGATTTATCCGATTCGGCTTTTGTTACCACAGCCTTTCTTCGGACGTCAATCACTAATGACAAGGGACAATTCTGGATTCGAAATATAGCGCCCGGAACATACAAACTTTATGCGCTGAACGATCAGAACAGGAATTTTAAATTCGATCAAGTCAGGGAAGATATTGCTTTTTATGATTCACTGATTACTCCCGATTTTATTTCAACTGTCCGCATGGATACCATCCGGACGGATTGTTTGATCACTGATTCGATTATAGAAATCGGATACAACCGGTTTATTCCCGACGATATCATCCTGTATCTTTTTAATGAAACGGAAGATAGACAATACCTATCAAGGTTTGAGCGACCGGTGGATCGTCAATTGGTTTTTCGTTTTAATTCCACCCAAGGTTTACCTCCCGAGCTTTATTTATTAGATGAGCATTTTTCGGATAACACTCCCTCCGATTGGATTATTCCGGAATATTCCAACGATAAAAAAGATATTACATATTGGATTACCGATTCGCTTATTTATAATCGAGATACAATTCAAGTGGAAGCGAATTACCTGATCAGTGATTCATTAAACAATTTAATTTTGAAAACAGATACCCTTTCATTTATCCTAAGAAACCGGGAAGCTCCTAAAAAAGATAACCGGAAAGATACTGAAGAAAAAATCGAATTCCTGAAAATTGATTGGTCTGCGAAAAGCATCATGGATGTTTTCGACACATTAAAAATTACTTTTTCCGAACCGGTATATGATTTTGATTTCGATAAAATACAAATACAACAAAAGGTAGATACTCTATGGGAAAACAGGAAATTCCCGGTTGTTCGCGACACACTCAATCCGCGTGTATTCTATGTTGACCGTCAATGGCCATACGAACAGGAATACCGGATTACGATTGATTCGGCTTCAATTTTTAGTATCTACGGCAAATGGAATGATTCTATCGGTACGCAATTTAAATTTAATTCGGAGAAAGAATACGGAAATATTTATGTGACAATTANAGGAGGAGAGTGTTCNGGTTTTGGCGAATTATTAGATAATTCCGAGCGGGTTGTNCGCAAATCAGGTTTGATAGATGATGAATTGGTTTTTGAAGATTTAAAACCCGGAAATTATTTTTTGCGCTATGTTGAAGATNTGAACGGAAACGGGAAATGGGATACAGGAAATTATGCTGAACGGTTACAGCCTGAGAAAGTCTATTATTTTCAGGGNACATTGCCTGTCACAAAATACGGAACCATTGAACAGNGCTGGGATATTAAGCAAATCCCGATTGAAAAGCAAAAACCGTTGGAAATAACAAAAAACAAACCTGCGGTTAAGCAACAACCGAGAAGAACTGATCAGCAAGATCAAAACCGTCAACAGAATACCGGAACATCTATACCAAGTATCGGAGGCCGCTCAATTCCAAGATTATAATAAAAATAATCCAATGAAACATCTATTTTTAACATTTTGTTTTCTACTACCGCTAATTTCAGTGAAAGCGAATGATTTTCTTTTCCAAGCGGGAGAAGAGTTGAACTTCGATATTCATTATAAATACGGATTGGTTATGGTAAAAGCGGGAACAGCTAATTTTAAAGTCGAGAACGGCAGCTATAATAATAAACGATCATTCCATACGACTTTGGATTTTAAGACAAGTTCTTTCTTCGACAAAATATTCAAAATGCGGGATACTTTATCTTCTCATATAACGGAAAATTTTCATCCGCTGTATCATAAGCGATCAATAAATGAAGGAAATTATCATTTTATCGAAGAGATTTTTTTCAACGAGTTCAGTTCAAATTATTCCGAAATCCGCGTAAGAAGGGAGTCCAAAGAGATTCTAAGATTTGATACGATCCTTACTTCCAATANGAAGTGTTACGATATTTTGAATCTCATTTCAATTATTTGTTCAACTGATTATTCTCAATCGAAATCAATNCANACAGAGACTATTTTCGGAAAAGAAANAATAAACGTAACCATTCGCAACGAAGGTCAATCGGTNGTAGAGAAAAGTGAAACGCTTAAATATAAAGCGTATAAAATAGCATTGGATTTTTCCGATTCAAATTTTAATGAATCGAAAAGCGCTATAGAAATATGGATGAGCGACGATGAAAACCGGATTCCAATAAAAATTAAAGCGAAATTACGCATCGGCGCGGCAGAAGTGCATTTATCATCATGGAAAAATCTGAAATATCCTTTTTCATCGGAAATCAAAATTCCCNTTAAGCAAAATAAATGATTGTATGGAAATAATCGGCAGTGATCATCTTTTTCGACCGAATGATGAAATAGCAGCTACNATCGGCTTTTTCGACGGCGTACATGCAGGACACCGGTTTTTGCTTGAACAGTTGAAAATGCAAGCTGATGCACGAAAATTGCCTGCAATGGCCATTACTTTTCTCCGGCATCCGCAAAGTGTTTTACAATCCGGGTTCCAACCTGAATTGCTCAGCACGTATAACGAAAGAATCGAACGCTTGTCCCTATCCGGAATTGATTATTGCTTATTATTGGATTTTAACCGACAGCTATCCGGAATGAACGCTAAAGATTTCATTCAAAANAAACTGAAAGAAGAATGGCATGTCAAANTGNTNCTTATCGGCTATGATCATCGCTTCGGGAAAAACAGGGCGGAAGGTTTTGACGATTATGTAAAATATGGTCGAGAATGTGCAATGGAAATCGTTCAAGCCGTGGAACTGCCGCACATTCCGGTAAGTTCAACACATATCCGCAACTATTTATTAGAAGGGAATATCAAAGAAGCCAACCGTATGCTTTCATATTCTACCGTTTGGAAGGAAAAATAATCGAAGGAAATCGCTTGGGTAGGGAAATTGGTTTTCCAACGGCAAATCTCGAAATAAACGATAAAAATAAAATTATTCCCGGCGATGGAATTTATGCAGTTTGGGTATGTCGGGGGCAAAAAAAATACAGAGGGATGGTTTATATCGGGAGCCGGCCTACCGTAGCCACTCATGGTGAAAAAAGGATTGAGGTNCATCTNTTTGATTTTTCCGGCGATTTATACGGTGAANCGCTTCAATTGGAATTTGTCGAGTTTCTTCGGAAAAGCAAACAATTCAAGAATGTAGAGGATTTGAAAAATCAACTTTTCACCGACCGGGAAGCNACGTTAGCTGCTTTATCNGCATTGGTGGTTTAAAATAAAGAAGAAACTGTTTAAAAAACTATCNCTGNCATCCTGCGCCTNATGCAAGATTCTCTGAAAAAAGATGTTAATTTTTCAGGGAATTGCGGGTCAAGCCCACAATGACAACATGATACTAAAAGTCTTTAAACAGCTTCTTCTTTCAATCAAGAATCAATACCTGTTACGGTATCTGCCGCGATTTCCTTCAAATGAGTCACGAGGACGTTCTTCACGCGGTTTTGCTTCGGAAACAGAAAGAGTTCTTCCATCGAATTCTGCTCCGTTCAATTCGGCGATAGCTTTTTCGGCTGCTTCATTTTCGGCTATTTCCACAAATCCGTAACCTTTGGACCTACCCGAACGACGGTCGGTAATAACTTTAGCGGAAGTAATAGTTCCATACTCTTCAAAAAGGCTTGCTAAATCGGCGTCGTTTACTTTGAAACTCAGGCCTGCAACAAAAATGTTCATTTCTAAAAATAAAAAAATAAGTAAATTGATTAATAAATCAGATGAGGATTATCGCAGGCTTAATACTAAAACGAATATTCGAACTCGAAAAAAGAAATAAAACCGGTATCAAAAAACTCAAATGGTGCAGCAAAGGTAGAGTTATTTTTTAGAAAAAAAAATTTTCGGATAAAAATACTTAAAAAAAGTAGATACTTACGAATATTTCTATATCTAATTGAAAACCGGCCATACCCAAAAAATATTTTTTACCTTTGTAGTCTTAATTCATCTTGAATGCAAAAAACAGCGGTTGTCATTCTTAATTGGAACGGTCGAGAGCTATTGGAACGGTTTTTACCTGTCTTGATCATGCATACTCCGGCCGCTTTGGCTGAAATTATCATCGCAGACAACGGTTCTACCGATAGTTCGGAATCGTTTTTAATTAACCGGTATCCGCAAATCCGGCGTATAAGCTTTGATAAAAATTACGGTTTTGCCGAAGGATACAATCGGACGTTATCGCTATTAGACCATGAATACGTTGTATTGTTAAATTCCGACGTTGAAGTAACCGCTCATTGGTTGGAACCTGCTCTTGATTATTTGGATACTTATCCGGAAGTGGCGGCTCTTCAACCAAAACTGTTGGATTATAATAATAAAAGCGCTTTCGAGTATGCAGGAGCTTCGGGAGGTTTTATAGATATTTACGGTTATCCCTTTTGCCGGGGAAGAATTCTAACTACAATCGAAAAAGATCACGGACAATACGACCGGCCGGAGGAAGTTTTCTGGGCAAGCGGCGCTTGTTTGTTCATTCGCTTGAAAGAATTCATCGAAGCTGGCGGTTTCGATAAAAATTTTTTCGCCCATCAGGAAGAGATTGATTTATGCTGGCGCTTGAGAGNAAGAGGGGAAAAAAATCATCTGTCTTCCGCAATCGGTGGTTTATCACGTCGGAGGCGCTACTTTGAAGATGGAGCATCCCCGGAAAACATTCCTGAATTTNAGGAACAACTTATTAATGGTATATAAAAATCTTCCGGAAAAGTATTATCATAAAGTTATGCTTCTACGCTTTTTCTTCGATTATTTAGCCGCCTTACATCTTCTTTTGAAAGGTCATCCCGGAAATGCACTGTCGGTACTTAAAGCCCGGCTNGATTTTAACCGGCAAAAAAATAATTACCAAATGATTAGAAAAGACAATTTAGAAAAAACCTTGAATGAATTGCCTTCCGGCATACTTAATCAAAGNATTCTATGGAAATATTATATTAAAAATCAAAAGGAATACAAGCAAATTTTTCCGGATTAAGAACAGACGGTTTTATAAATTATAAATTATGAATTATAAATTATGAATTATGAATTATGAATTATAAAGAAGTCGTTGATGTAGAAGGCGCCCGGGTACATAATCTGAAAAATATTGATGTGAAGATTCCCCGGAATCAATTAACTGTTATTACAGGTTTGAGCGGCAGCGGAAAATCGTCCTTAGCTTTTGATACGATTTTTGCAGAAGGTCAACGGAGATACATCGAAACATTTTCGGCTTATGCCCGTTCATTTCTGGGAAATCTGGAACGTCCCGATGTGGATAAAATCACCGGTCTGAGTCCCGTCATCTCTATTGAACAAAAAACGACCAACCGGAGTCCGCGTTCTACTGTCGGAACGACAACAGAGATTTACGATTTCTTGCGTTTGCTGTTCGCACGCGCCGGAGAAGCCTATTCCTACCTGACCGGAGAAAAAATGGTCAAATATACGGAGGAGCAAATAATTAACTTGATATTACACAGGTACGAAGATAGAAAGATTTACATACTTGCTCCGGTTGTCAGAAACAGGAAAGGCCATTATAAAGAATTATTTGAGCAATTAAGAAAAAAAGGATTTCTCACCGTTCGAATAGACGGAGAGTTGCATGTAATTTCACCCGGATTGAAATTAGACCGTTACAAGAATCACTCGGTTGAAGTGGTTGTAGATAAATTGCTGGTTTGTTCCAAGGATGAAAAACGAATCAAAGAGAGCGTTAAAACAGCTATGCGGCACAGCGACGGCTTGTTGATGGCGCTTGATTTGGAAACTCAGGAAATCCACCATTTCAGCCGGCGGTTGATGTGTCCTTCCACCGGATTGTCGTACAGCGAACCNGCTCCGCATAATTTTTCTTTTAATTCGCCGCAAGGCGCTTGTCCAAAATGNAAAGGATTAGGCATAATCAACCGGATTGATTTGCAAAAAATTATTCCCAATCCGGAGTTAAGCGTTTACCAAGGCGGAATCGTTCCTTTGGGAAAATACCGGAATGTGCTGATTTTTTGGCAAGTAGAAGCAATTCTAAAAAAATACGACTTCGATATAAAAACCCCTTTGAAAGAAGTTTCGGAAGAAGCGGTAGATGAAATTTTGAACGGCACCGACGAACGTTTGCAGATCAAAAACGAATCGTTGGGAAATTCCAATTATTTTCTTTCTTTCGAAGGNGTCAGTAAATACATTACCATGCAATCGGAACAGGACACTTCCGCTGCGGCNCAAAAATGGGCAGACCAATTTATCCGCACTACGCCTTGTCCCGAATGTAAAGGTCAACGGTTGAACAAAGAAGCGCTTCATTATTATTTGGCCGGGAAAAATATCGCTGATCTGACGGAAATGGATTTGTCGGAACTTTATCTTTGGTTGTGTGATTTAGACAATCATTTATCGGAGAAGCAAAAACAAATTGCGGTAGAAATTCTGAAAGAAATCCGGTCAAGGATGCGTTTCTTATTGAACGTAGGATTGGAATATCTTTCTCTAAGCCGTTCATCCGTCAGTTTATCGGGAGGTGAAAGTCAACGGATTCGTTTAGCGACGCAAATCGGTTCGCAATTGGTTAACGTACTTTATATNTTGGACGAACCGAGTATCGGTTTGCATCATCGCGATAACAATCGTCTGATTGATTCCCTGAAACAACTGCGCGATACCGGAAATTCCGTAATAGTGGTGGAACACGATAAAGAAATGATGTTGAATGCCGATTATATTGTGGATTTGGGTCCGCGTGCAGGAAGGAAGGGTGGAGAAATCGTTTTTACCGGTAGTCCAAAAGAATTACTCAAAGCCAATACGTTAACCTCTTCCTACATCAATGGAAAAGAGACCATTCCCATTCCGGCGAAAAGGCGAAAAGGCAACGGGAAAGAAATCGTATTAAAAGGCGCTACGGGGAATAATCTCAAAAATGTGAGCATTTGCATTCCTCTAAGTAAATTTATATGTATTACAGGCGTTTCGGGTAGCGGAAAATCGTCTTTGATTAACGACACTTTGCAACCGTTGATCAGTCAGAAACTGTATCGTTCCATTCAAGATCCTTTGCCGTTCGAATCCATTGAAGGTTTGGAATTTATTGATAAAATAGTCAATGTAGACCAATCACCGATCGGACGCACGCCCCGTTCCAATCCGGCTACTTATACCGGAATTTTTTCCGATATCCGGAATTTATTTGTGGAAATGCCGGAAGCAAAAATACGCGGATACAAACCCGGACGATTTTCGTTTAATGTGGTGGACGGACGATGCGAAACCTGTGGGGGAAATGGTTATAAATCCATTGAAATGAACTTTTTACCCGACGTTATGGTGCCTTGTGAAGATTGTCACGGGAAGCGTTACAATCGTGAAACGCTCGAAGTACGCTACAAGGGAAAATCTATTGCCGATGTGCTCAATATGACCATCAATATGGCTGTGGAATTTTTTGAAAATATTCCGGGCATTTATCATAAAATAAAGGTGTTGCAAGATGTTGGGATGGGATATATTAAATTGGGGCAATCTTCCACTACGCTTTCCGGAGGAGAAAGTCAACGGGTGAAATTGGCCGCCGAATTGGCAAAGCGCGATACGGGAAAAACCCTTTATCTTTTGGATGAACCGACTACCGGTTTGCATTTCGAAGACATCAAAGTACTGCTTGAAGTGGTCAATCGTTTGGTTGATAAAGGGAATACTATGATCATCATTGAACATAATTTAGACATCATCAAGTGCGCCGATTACATTATTGATATGGGTCCTGAAGGAGGTAAAGGCGGCGGTGAAATCCTGTTTACAGGAACGCCTGAAGAATTAGTACGGTCAAAAAAAGGGTATACGGCAAAATACCTTGCTGAAGAGTTGAACGGAAGTCGGT
>JGI24702J35022_10002177_pt1 | contig 12072 bp, 9 predicted proteins | sample TergutTh196P4_FD_35022 | JGI IMG/M metagenome (IMG submission 35022)
GGGCCGTACAGCCGGACACAATCCCCAGGAAGACCTTCCCGCCCCGGCGGACAAAGCGGCTGGCCTTGCAAGATCAGCCGCGCGGCGGCGCTTTCGAGGTCGAGTTTCGGGAAACTCTTCAGCAACGTGTCGACCGGGGCAAGCAGGGCATCGCGTTGATCCGGGGCGCTGCCTTCGATCGCATCGAGCGTGACGCTGGCCGACACATCGAAATCTCCGATGCGGGTGCGCCGCAGGGCGTCGAGATGCGCACCACAGCCCAGTGCCACGCCGATGTCCATCGCCAGACTGCGGATGTAAGCCCCTTTGCTGCACGCTATACGAAGGACGATGCGGTCTTTCTGAAACGCGAGCAGTGTGAGCTCGATGATCGTCACACGGCGGGGGGGGCGGTCGACTTCGATCCCGGCACGGGCATATTCATACAAAGGTTTGCCGTCGCGCTTGAGCGCCGAGTACATCGGCGGCGTTTGTTCGATTTCACCGGTGAAGCGCGCAAGCGCCGTGCACAGCCGGGTTTCGTCAACGGCAACGGGCTGAACGGACAACACCGTGCCTTCGGCATCCCCCGTGTCGGTCTGGATGCCGAGTTTGACGCCCGCCTCATAGGTCTTGTCGGCTTCGAGCAGCATGTGCGAGAACTTGGTGGCTTCGCCAAAGGTGAGCGGCAGCAGGCCGCTTGCCATCGGGTCGAGCGTTCCGGTGTGACCGGCCTTGCGGGCGGCAAGGAGCCGTCGCGCAGTTTGCAGCGCCGCGTTGGAAGTGATGCCGGAAGGCTTGTCGAGCAGCAGTACGCCGTCGACGGCGCGGCGGGGGAGCGGGGCAACGGGCATTGGGGGAGGCAGTGAATCAGTGCGCGGGGTCTTTGTCGTCCGCAGTCAGGGCGCGGGCTTCGTCTTCACGTACCGTCTGTTCGATCAATTGCGACAGACGGGAGCCGTCTTCCACGGAGCGGTCGTAATGAAAGTGCAGTTCGGGCAGGGTGTGGATGCGGATTCGTTTGCCGAGTTCCCGGCGCAGGAAGCCGCTTGCGCGTCGCAACCCTTCGAGGATTTCCGGAACACTGTCCACGCCGCCCAGTGCGGTGAAGAATATCTTTGCGTGGGCGTAGTCGGGGGTGAGATCGACCTCGGTGAGAGAGATGAAGCTCACCCTGGGGTCCTTGACCTCCTGGCGGATCAGTTCGGCCAACTCCCGGCGGATTTGTTCGGCGATGCGCTGGCCGCGCGAAAATTCTTTCGGCATCGTTCAGAGTGTCCTCGCCACTTCGCGGATTTCAAACACTTCGAGTTGATCGCCCGCATCGATGTCGTTGTAGCCCCGGAGTTGGAGACCGCATTCGTATCCCGACTTGACTTCCTTGACATCGTCCTTGAAACGTTTGAGCGATTCGAGTTCGCCCGTCCATATGACGGTGTGGTTTCGCAACAGTCTGACGGAAGCCGCGCGTCGTACCGCGCCTTCGAGCACGTAGCAGCCTGCCACCGAACCGACCCTGGAAATGGCGAAAACCTGACGGATTTCGACCATGCCGATGATTTCTTCACGTCTTTCCGGAGTGAGCATGCCGGAGAGGGCGGCTTTCACTTCGTTGACGGCGTCGTAGATGATGTCGTAGTAGCGGATGTCGACGCCGAAGCTTTCGGCAAGCTTTCGCGCGCTGGAGTCGGCACGGGTGTTGAAGCCGATGATGACCGCGCCAGAGGCTTGCGCGAGGTTGACGTCGGACTCGGTGATCGCGCCCACGCCGGCGTGGATGACCTGCACGCGCACTTCGTTGGTGGAGAGCTTTTGCAGGGATTGCGACAGGGCTTCCTGCGAGCCTTGCACGTCGGCCTTGATGATGAGCGCCAAAGTCCGGGTTTCGCCTTCGCTGATTTGCTCGAACATGTTTTCGAGCTTGGCGGCCTGTTGCCTGGCAAGTTTGACATCGCGGTACTTGCCCTGACGGAAGAGGGCGATTTCACGCGCTTTCTTTTCGTCGGAAAGCACGATGGCGTCGTCTCCCGCCGACGGGATGTCCGAAAGGCCGAGGATTTCGACCGGGGTGGCAGGGCCGGCCGTTTCGATGTTTTTGCCGCTCTCGTCGAGCATCGCGCGGATACGACCGAAGGTGGCCCCGACGAGCATGACATCGCCACGGCGCAGCGTGCCGGACTGGATGAGGAGCGACGCGACCGGGCCGCGTCCCTTGTCCAGTCTCGCTTCGACGATCAGTCCCTTGGCCGGGGAGTCGACCGGCGCGGTGAGCTCGAGCATGTCTGCCTGGAGCAGGACGGCTTCGAGCAGGTTGTCGATGCCTTCGCCACTCTTGGCGGAGACGGCTGCGAAGAGGATTTCGCCGCCGTATTCTTCCGGAACGACTTCTTCGGCAATGAGCTCCTGTTTGACCTTTTCGATGTTGGCCGACGGTTTGTCGACCTTGGTGATGGCGACAACGATGGGAACCCCTGCGGCCTTGGCATGGTTGATGGCTTCGCGCGTCTGTGGCATTACACCGTCATCGGCGGCAACGACGAGAATGACGATGTCGGTGGCTTGTGCGCCGCGCGCGCGCATGGCGGTAAACGCTTCGTGACCGGGGGTGTCGAGGAAGGTAATCATGCCGCGCGGGGTTTCCACGTGGTATGCGCCGATGTGCTGGGTGATGCCGCCCGTCTCGCCTGCCGCAACCTTGGAGCGGCGGATGAAGTCCAGCAGCGAGGTTTTGCCGTGGTCGACGTGACCCATGACCGTGACGACCGGGGCGCGCGGGAGAATCACGTAGTCTTTGAGCGCGTCGTGTTCGGCCAGGAAGGCGTCGGGGTCGTCGAGCTTGGCGGCCAACGCCTTGTGGCCCAGGTCTTCGACGACGATCATCGCCGTTTCCTGATCGAGTATCTGGTTGATCGTCACCATCATGCCCATTTTCATCAGCGCCTTGATGACTTCGGCTGCCTTGATGGCCATTTTGTGGGCGAGATCGGCCACAGTGATGGTCTCCGGCACATGCACTTCGCGCACGATGGGCTCGCTCGGGGCCTGGAAGGCGGCGCGTTCTTCGGCATGGTGACCGCCGTGGCGTCCGCCGCCATGACGACCGCCGCCCTTGGCTCCGCGCCAGGTGTTGCCGGCGCTCGCGCCCCCGACATCGCCACGGGTCTTGAGACCGCCTCGGCGTTTGTTGCTGCTTTCGCTTTCGCGGACGTTTCCGCCGCCAGTGGCGTCACGGGCGGGTTTTTCGCGGGCGGTTTTGTTCTCGCCGGTCTTGGCCGGGCGGTGCAGGGTGCCCGAGGTGCTTTTCTTGTTCGCGGCAGCTTTGGTTGTGGCAGGCGTGGCAGAGGGGGCAGCCGCCTTGGGCTGTTGCGCGGCGCGCTGGCGGGCTTCTTCTTCCTGTCGGCGGGTTTCGGCGGCGGTCTTGGCGGCCGCTTCGCGCTCCAGACGGGCGCGCAGATCGGCCTGTTGCCGTTCGCGCAGTTCGCGCGAACGGCGCGACTCCTGTTCGCGCGCGGCGAGTTCTTCTTCGCTCAGGATCTGGGTGATCGGCGGTTTGCTCTGCGCCGTTTCGTCCGGTTTCGGGCGGCTGGAGGATTTGCCTGGGGCTGTCGACTTGCCAGTCTGTGCAGTTTTTTTGGAGGTTCTGGCGGTTGTCCGCGTTTTTTCAGGCGCGACTTCGACGTCTTCAGCGGCTTCAGTGGCTTCGATATCTTTAGTGGCTTCGGTGTCTTCTGCGGCAGATGTGGAGGACTCGACGAGGGCAGGCGAAGGTTCTGCGTCCGGAGCCGTCGTTTCGGGAGAGGGTACATCCGGAGTCTGGGCGCTCGCGGTGGTCTCCTCTATTGACGTCGGCTCGGTTCGAGGCTCGATGGGTTCGGGTTCCGGCGTAACGGCGGGCGCCGTTTCAGGCGCAACAGCCTCGACCATTTCGTCGCGCTTGACGAAGGTGCGCTTCTTGCGAACTTCTACCTGCACCGTGCGGGCGCGGCCCGTCGAGTCGGTGGAACGGATTTCGGAAGTCTGCTTGCGGGTCAGTGTGATCTTGCCTTTTTGGGAACTGCCATGCGAGGCGCGCAGGTATTCGAGCAGGCGCGATTTGTCCTGCTCGGTGAGCAAATCCCGTTCGTCGGACTTATCGACTCCGGCACGCCTGAGTTGTTCCAGCAGCGCCACTGCCGGCATTTTCAGTTCGCCGGCGAATTGGGTGACACTTATACCTTCCATCTTTGCACCCCTATCATCATTCTTGCTCGAACCAATGCGCCCGCGCAGCCGAGATCAGCGCACCGGCGTGTTCCGTGGTGATGTCGGTCAGCTCGATCAGTTCATCGACAGCGAGATCGGCCAGATCGTCGCGGGTTCGGATACCGTGGCTGGCGAGTGTGGCCGCCAGTGTCTTGTTCATGCCGTCCAGGGCGAGCAGGTCGCCGGCTATGCCTTCGAGTTGTTCTTCGGTGACGATGGCCTCGGTCAACAGCACGTCGCGCGCGCGGTTGCGCAGTTCGGTGACGGTGGCTTCGTCGAAATCCTCGATCTGGAGCATTTCGGCCAGTGGCACATAGGCGATTTCCTCGAGCGAGGAAAAGCCTTCTTCGATCAGGATGTTGGCAACGTCTTCATCGACATCGAGCTTGTCCATGAAGAGCGCGCGCAACCCGCTGCGCTCCTGTTCGGTACGGGCGGCGGATTCCTGTTCGCTCATCAGGTTGATCGTCCAGCCGGTCAGATCGGACGCGAGTTTGACGTTCTGCCCGTTGCGCCCGATGGCGATGGCCAGATTGGCCTCGTCGACCACCACGTCCATCGCGTGCGCTTCTTCGTCGACGACGATGGAGACGACTTCGGCAGGCTGGAGGGCGGCAATGACGAACTGGGCCGGATCGGAGGACCAGACGATGATGTCGATCTGTTCGCTGCTGATTTCGTCGCGCACTGCCGTGACCCGGGAGCCGCGCAGGCCGACGCAGGTTCCGACCGGGTCGATGCGCTGGTCGTTTGCCTTGACGGCAATCTTGGCGCGCAGGCCGGGATCGCGGGCGCATGCCTTGATTTCGAGCAGGCCGTCCTCGATTTCGGGCACTTCCAACTCGAAGAGTTTCATCAGGAATTCGGGCACGGTGCGCGACAGGATCAACTGTGGGCCGCGCACGCCCCGGTCGATCTTGAGCAGGTAAGCCTTGACACGGTCGCCAGAGCGCAGGTTTTCGCGCGGGATCTGCTGTTCGCGCGGCAGTACCGCTTCCATGCGGCCTACTTCGATGATCGCGTTGCCGCGCTCGACGCGCTTGATCGTGCCGGAAACGAGGAATTCCTCGCGCTCCAGGAAGTCGTTCAATACCTGTTCGCGTTCGGCGTCGCGGATTCTTTGCAGGATCACCTGCTTGGCGGCCTGTGCACCGATGCGCCCGAAGTCGATGGGTTCGAGCGGCTCCTCGACGTATTCGTCCACTTCGATGTCCGGGTGGAGTTCGCGCGCATCGATGAGGCCCATTTCGGCCTCGTCGTTCGTGACTTCTTCGTCGGGCTTCACCACCCAGCGCCGGAACGAATCGTAGTCGCCGGTTTCGCGGTCGATGATGACATGTACATCGGCATTGTCGTGGATGCGCTTCTTGGTTGCGGAGGCCAGCGCCGACTCGAGAGCGGAGAACACGATGTCCCTGGCGACATTTTTCTCGCGCGCCAGCGCATCGACAAGCAACAGGATTTCGCGGCTCATGTCAGTGAATCCTCCGGAACTTAGAATTTTGGTACGAGGCGTGCTTTCTCGACATCGTCGAAGGCGACCGTAAGCTCCCCTTTTTCGGTGTCGACAACGACTGCGCCATCGCGCAGTCCCTTGAGCATGCCGGTGAAATTACGTTGATTACCCACCGGGACACGGGTGCGTAACCGGATATCGGCGCCATTGAAGCGTTCAAAGTCAGCGGGCTTGACGAGCGGGCGATCGAGTCCCGGCGAGGAGACTTCTAGCCGGTCGAAGTCGATGTTTTCGACCTCGAACACGCGGGTGAGCTGATTGCTGATCGTTGCGCAGTCATCCACGGTCACGCCTCGCGCGATGTCGATGAACACGCGCAGGAGCCGCCCGCGCGGCGAACCCTCGACCATCACGAGATCAAACCCGAGTCCGGTCACGACCTGCTCGATCAGATCAGTCAGTTTCTGCACCCTCGCTCCGCAAATAAAAAATGGGCGTAACGCCCATCCCGTTGAATTTAAGCCGGAAAAACAAGCCGCAAAGAGAGCTTGTCAAAGCCTTCCCATTCTAGGGTAAAAAATCGGTTTTTGCAAACCATCGAGATACGACGAGATTGGCGAAAGGGGTTTGAACGGCAAAGTAGCGTATGATCCAGCGGCGCTTTGTCCCGTTCTGAAGCAGGAGCCAAAAACCATTTTTCACCTCCGCATTGCCGCATCCTGCCTGCTGCTGGCTCTTCTGTTCATGATTTTTGCCCGTGCGCTCATGCTGCGCCGCCGGGGGATCGACGCCTTCGTGCGGGGGCCGCAATACACGGCGTTCGGCATTTATTATCTGGTGTTTACCTATGCGGTTCTGGCTTGTTCCTTTGCCTGGCCTTTTCCCACCGTCTTGGGACAGGCGCTATGGCACAGCCCGGCCTTGTCCTGGGCTGGAGCCGTGCTGTGTCTTGCGGGCGTGGCAGGGTACGCCCTGTGCATGACCTCGCTTGAGGATTCATTCCGTATCGGCATTGATGAAAATGCGCCGGGCAGGTTGATTACCGGCGGCATCTTCGGGTACAGCCGCAATCCGCTCTACCTGTCCTTGCTCACCGAATATCTTGGGCTGCTGCTGGTCTTCGGCAATATGGCCATGGCGGTCAACCTGGGCATTTCGGTGTTCCTGATTTTGAGGCAGATTTTCAGGGAAGAAGAATTCCTGCGCCAGCGCCACGGAGAGGAGTACGCCGCTTACTGCCGTAGAACCGGGCGATTCTTCGGCAGGCATTGAATCGAGAGTCCGTGCGTTTTACATGATGATGGGGCCGATCCCCCGTTTGATCTGGTAGCGGTAATAAAGATTCACCATCAGATAAAACAGATACCGGCCCGGTCTGCGCAAGAAACGCCGATGCAGCAGGCAGCGCCGGAATATGCGCCTCAACGAGTAGACCTGGTTGTAAATGCCCCAGAACATTTCGGTGATTTCTTCCGTCGTCATGGACGGATGGCGTATGACCGCTTTAGTGGGGGTGTACTTATAGACATCTTCCTCGGTCAGCCGCCCGGCGTCGCGCATCTCGTTGTAAAAATCCGTGCCCGGTATGGGGGTCATGATATAGAACTTCGGCATGAGAATGCCGGATCGTTCGATGAACTCTACCGTATCGCCAAGCGTTTTCGGCGTATCGCCGTCAATGCCCACCATCATCTCGCTGGCGATTTCAATGCCGCTTTCCCTGACCCTGGCAAGCAGTTCCAGAAACTCCGCTGGACGGCACCAACTCTTGCCGATTCGATCCAGGTTGTCCTGGCTGACGCTTTCCAGCCCGAAGCTCAAGGTGCTGCAACCGCTTCGGGCCACCCGTTCCAGCAATTCAGGCTTTTTGGCGATATCCAGCGAGCACTGCGACATCCATTCCATGCCCAGGCCGGCAATTTCGCCGCATAGCTCTTTCAGGTAGCCAGGGTCGGCCACGATATTGTCGTCCAGCAACAGGAACCGCCTGAAGCCCAGGCTTTTGACATGGCGGATATCGCGCATGACTTCGGCAATGTCCCGCTTGAGGTAAACGCCCCGGTACATGCAATAGATCGAACAGAACCTGCAACGGTGCGGACAGCCGCGCCCAGCCTGCACCGGCAGAAAGTCGCCGATGCGCTTGTGCAGGATCAGTTCGTAACGCGGCAACGGGGTGGACAGGCGGGTCAGCTTTTTTTCATAAGACCGTTTCAGGATTCCATTTTCAAAGTCGTGAATGAGTCCTGCCCAGACCTCTTCGGCGTCACCGATGACCACGCTGTCGAAGAACGAACCGGATATTTCCGGAACCAGGCTGAACATGGGGCCGCCCGCTATGACGGTCTTGCCTCGCTTCCTGAACTCTGCGGCAATCTCTCGGCCACGGTTGGCGGCATGCCCCATGCCGCCGCAGGCAATCAGACCGGCGTCGGTGTCGAAGGGAATGTCCTCGATGGTTTCCAGGCAGATTTCGCACTCCCAGTCCGGCGGAGTGAGCGCGGCCAGCAAGGGATATGCCAGCCCCACGAAGTAAAGCCTGCGCTTTTTGATGAGTCTGCCCGCGTCATCGTAGATGGTGGGCTGTATGAACAGTACCTTCTTCTTCATGCCCTGGATTCGCGGATCATTTTGAAATACTGGCCGGTGATGGTGACGATTCCGCGCAAGGTGCGGAGATAGGCTTCGAGGCTGTACTTGCGCAGGATATACAGGTGCATGCCCGGCCCGACGGAAGTCTTGAAGTACACGCGCAGGATGTTCCTGTAAAAATCGGCCGGGGCCATCTTGAGCGGCTTGATCATCAGATGGGCCAGATCCCATAGCTCATGGCGCTTTCGGGGTACGACAAGCCGGTTCTTGTACTGCTCGTAACAGGCAGTACCCGGTAACGGCGTCAGCGGTTGCAGGTTGATGATGGGGTTTTTGAAACGCTTCAGGAATTTAATGACATTATCAAAGTCGCTGCGATCCCAGTTCGGCATGGCGATCAGGCCGCAATAGCAGTTCATGCCCAGACTCTCGATGGTCTCGATGGCTTTGACGTTCATGTCTACCGAGCTTTTCTTGCCGATATTGTCCAGATCGTCATCCTTGAATGATTCTATGCCCACAAAAACCGCGTGCAGGCCCACGTCGCGCAACCGCTTCATCACATCCGGGTTTTTCACGACAAAGTCGGCGCGCCCGAACAGGATGAAGGTTTTATTGATGCCTTCTTCTTCCATCAGGCGGCAAAACTCCAGCACCCGTTCCCGGCGCAGCAGAAAGTTGTCGTCCACCACGTAAAGNTTGCGCTCTTCGATCGTNTTGATTTCTTCAATGATTTCGCGCAGATCACGTTCAAAATAATTCTTTTGTGTGATGCAGGTGCAAAAACAGAAATTGCAGTTATAGGGACAGCCGAAAGAGGTTTTGATGGAGGCGCAGTGGCTCAGGTAGCTGTAGCTGTATTTTTTGCGATATTTCCTGGTTTTGCTGCGATCCGGGAAGGGGAACGGAAATTCCGTTTCAAAAGGCGGGCGCGCCTTGCCTTTTTGCCATACGCCCGGAATGGTTGAACGGATATCGTCAAGCGTTCCGGCGCGTGTCTCGGGATCGGTAAGATCGGCTTGCTTCAACAATGCCAGGAGAGGTTCCATGCTGGTCATGGCGTTGCCGTGCATGACTAGGTCGATGCCCGGTCCATCGAAGTCGTCGGGGTTTACTTCCGCATGCACTCCGCCCGCCATGGTGACGATGGCTGGATCAAAGGCGTGCGCCCGGCCGGACAGATCCTTGACGATGCCTACGTGCGTCAGATAGGACGTAAAGCCGACAAGACCGTACTTTTTTTGTGTCAGAAAGTATTCCAGTTCCTGTTTTTCCAGGATGAGATCCACAATATCCGCATGATGTCCCAACTGTTCGACTCGGGCGGCAATGTATTCCAGTTCCAGAGGCTCGCAAATCATCATGCTGTGCAGGTTGATGCTTTCCTTGTGCGGCTTGGGTCGTACCAGCAAAATATTCATGGATTGCTTCCTTCCTGGCCTGCGGGCAGGGTTCTGAAAACGTTGAAGCTGTTCTCGGGTATAGGTTTGTAGTTCAGCAATGGCGCAAAAATCCTGAGCGCGAGGTTCAGAATCGGATTGGAATGACTGGCAAGCACATAGATATCTTCGTAGCGGCAGCCGATCCGGAGTTTGGCTTCCTCCGCAGTTTGGCCGAAGTCGATGCGCTTGAAGCCGTTTTCGATGGCATGGCGGATGATTTCCATCAGCATGCGATTGTAGGCGTCGTGACGGGAGGCCAGTTCCGCGTCAAAGCCGGTGAATTCAAAGATCAGTTCATCTCCGTTTTCCAACAACTGATAAAAAGCCACAGGTTGATTGAGCTCATTTTCCATGACGAAAATGTCGAAAAAACTCCCACGGAAAAACTCAAGACTCAGCGTTTCAATTTTATAGTCGGCCCGCGCTAACACTTGCAGGTACAAGGCGTATAAATCCTCGCCAAAACGGCTGTTGTCCGCCAGTTTGTAAATCCTGAGTCCGGAGGATCTTTTCAATGCCTTTTTATAGCGGTTGCGATAGTGGCTGCGCAAGTCGGCCATATAGCCGTCGAAACTGCTCCAGCGTACATCCAGCACGCAACGCGGACAGGTCATTACCTGCACGAAACCAGGGGACTTGACTTCGCCGGGCAGGTTGAACACCAGGCGCATGCCTTTGAGTTTGCGCACGAACTCGAAAAAAAGTTCGCTGCTGCCTACGCCCAGGTGTACCCCGGCCCGCGCCACGGACAAAGGCACATAGACGAAGCGGGAAAAAGCCTTCAGGGAAAACCGGGTGAATTGGGTGATGACGTATTCTTTGCGGGTAAACAGCATGAAACGGGTATCCGGAGCGCCGGAATCGTCCGTGAACATGTAGTAACGACTGTCCTGCGCATCGCTGCGCCCTTCCATGAAGCGTAGAAAGGAACGACTCAGATAAATGTTTGTACCCAGGTTTCGATCCCAGCTTTCCGGCAGGTCGGAGGCCGCGTTGAATTCAAACAGCCTCATTCGCTTCCATCCAGGGGCTTGACAATTATGAGCATGTCTTTTCTCGTTGGAACCTGTGCAGTATGTCAGTCCTGATTGTCGCCGAGCCTCCATTCGTAGACGACGTATTGTCGCAGGGCATCCCGGCAATGGGTTCGACAGAAGACACTGGATCTGGAGTTGTCGTCCCATACGAAGCCGGTTTCTCCTCCCCGGTAAACGCCTTTCACCTGCTTGAAAATCTCATTGATCAACCCCAATGAAACACCCATGTTTTCATACTCAGGCAGTACTCCGATAGTGTTTATCATGAATTCCCTGATGCGTCCACTGAAGAGCTTGCAGCGTAAAAAAAACAGCAATGGGTTGACGCGACCGTTCTCCGGCAAAATCTCGTTGAAGTTCGGGTGCCATATGACAAAACCGATTTCTCTTCCTTCCTTCATGGCATAAATGATATTGCTGTTTTTGAGCAATGGGCGTATTGCCTGGATCATTTCACAAGATTCGCGGATACTCTTATGAAAGTAAAAGCGTGTTTTATCCAGGGTTTTATTGAATAAATCACCCAGGATCAGCATCTCCCGCTCCAGGTCATTCAAGCGGATATAGCGGTAGGATATGCCTGAATATGCCTTGTCGAGCACCGTTTCCGGCGGGTCGAAGGTCGTGGCATTGGCGTAATATGTAGACAGGGTGTGCTCGATGAAGCCGCGTCCGGAAAAATAGTCGGGGTAATACTCCGGGCTATAGGAGCCGGAAAAGACGGCCGGCAGATCATAATGATTCTTCAGGAAACCGAGTCCATAGGTGAGATGACCATTCATTCCGATGATGATCTTGCTGGTTCCCCACTCTTTCGCCAGATGCGAAGCTCGTTCCAAAAGCAGATCCACAGCCTCGTTTTGATCGGGCAGGGCTTCAAAACAACCCAATTGAAGAGCATCCAGACGCGGATGGTGCAACAAAACGGCTCTGGCAACAAATTGTCCGCCATCGGAAACCAGCACGGGCTCCACCTGACAGTTCCGGCTGAAGGAATCCTTTTTATGCAGGAAATTTGCTGCCGAGTGATTGAAGTTGTCTCGGTTGGTTCGATAACGGGCGTAAACCCTGTAATACAGATCAATAAATTCTTTTTTCAGGCGTCTTGTGTCGACTCCGATCAATTTCATGATATTTAGATTTTTCGGCCTTGGGTATCAGTTGATGGCATGAGGGCTGGACGGTCAGTGCACGATGACGATATCCCGGCGTGCAGGCGGCGTTTGCACGCGGGGCGGTTCTGGCGCAGGGGAGGGCGGTGCGGCAGCGGTTTGTTGTGGCAGTGCGGCAGCGGGGGGGGGGACCTGAACGGGAGGCTGTGAGG
>JGI24702J35022_10002179_pt1 | contig 12067 bp, 7 predicted proteins | sample TergutTh196P4_FD_35022 | JGI IMG/M metagenome (IMG submission 35022)
AGATGGTCTTTTTCGATTTATCGATGCGCATTATTGTGCTGATTAAAAAATAGAATGAGGTATGAAAAAAACGATTTTAACTATGGCAAGTATTGGTGTATTATCCGGATGTAATCCTGCGAATGACAAAATTCAGTATCCCGTAGCGGAAAAACAGAACGTGACGGACGATTATTTCGGAACGGCTGTTGCCGACCCTTATCGCTGGTTGGAAGATGATACGACCGCCGCAGTAGCTGATTGGGTGGAAGCGGAAAACAGGGTAACCTTCGCCCACCTTAACGGGATACCCTTCCGGGAGCAGCTAAAACAGCGATTGACGGAGCTGACGGACTATGAAAAGATAGGCGCCCCGTTTAAGAAACACGGTAAATATTATTATTACAAAAACGACGGTCTGCAAAACCAAAGCGTCCTGTATGTCAAGGAAACGCTCGACGGCGAGCCTGCGGTCTTGTTAGACCCTAATCTGTTGTCGGACGACGGAACGGTGGCGCTTTCCGGCATCTCGTTCTCTAACGACGGCAAATATTTAGCTTATACCATCTCCCGAAGCGGAAGCGACTGGACCGAAATCTTTGTGATGGCCTTAGCAACGAAAGAACTACAGCCCGACCATGTTATGTGGGCTAAATTTTCGGGCGCCCAATGGCATGGCGACGGCTTTTATTACAGTGCATACGCCGCGCCAGAGGAAGGAAAGGAGTTTTCAAATGTCAACGAGCATCACAAGATTTACTATCATCGCCTCGGTACGAAGCAACAGGACGACGTTTTGATATATGAAAACCTGCAATACCCGAAACGGTTTTATTCCGCCTGGGTAGACGATGACGAAAAAGCCTTATTTGTGTTTGAATCAGGCGAAGGACGAGGTAATGACTTGTTTATGAAAGATTTACGAAAACAGGGCGCTCCATTCATACGGCTAACGAACAATTTCGACTTCGATTACAGCCCGACGGAAATTATTGGAGAAACCGTCTATTTTTATACCAATTACAACGCCCCCAAATACCGTCTGATGAAAACGACATTGGACAAACCGGAACTGAAAAACTGGACGGATGTGATTGCGGAATCCGACCATGTACTGAACGACGTTTCGTTTATCGGGGGCAAAATGATTGTAACCTATATACAGGATGCTTCCGACCGCGCTTTTGTATATTCCATAGACGGCCAATTGGAACACGAAGTAATGCTTCCAACTTTTGGATCGATCGGCTTTACCGGAGATAAGAATGATAAGGAGACATTTTATACGTTTACTTCGTTTTCGTTCCCCAATACCATCTATACCTATGATTTAGAGAAGAATATCTCCGCAAAATACATAACGCCTAAGGTAAAGTTCAATGCAGATGATTATGAGACGAAACAGGTCTTTTATCCGAGTAAGGACGGCACGAACATCCCGATGTTCATCACTCACAAGAAAGGGTTGTCGCTCGACGGTACGAATCCGGTTTATTTATACGGGTACGGCGGTTTTAACATCAGTCTGTTTCCCTCCTTTTCAACGACGCGCATCCCGTTTCTTGAAAACGGCGGTATCTATGCACAGGCCAATCTTCGCGGGGGCGGGGAGTATGGCGAGGATTGGCATATAGCGGGCACGAAAATGCAAAAGCAAAATGTGTTCGACGACTTTATCGCCGCTGCCGAATATCTGATCCGGGAGAAGTATACGACTGCCAAAAAGATATGCATTGAAGGCGGCTCGAATGGCGGACTGCTCGTAGGAGCCGTAGCAAACCAACGTCCGGAGCTTTTTGGCGTAGCGCTGCCGGCGGTAGGGGTGATGGATATGTTGCGCTATCACCGGTTCACCATCGGATGGAACTGGGCGAGCGATTACGGTACGAGTGAAGAAAGCAAGGAGATGTTTGAATACCTGTACGCTTATTCGCCGATTCATAATATCAGAAACGACGGAACCCCTTATCCNGCGATACTCATTACGACAGCCGACCATGACGACCGGGTCGTACCGGCCCATTCATTCAAATATGCCGCCGCGCTTCAGGCCGCCCAAACNGGNGANGCGCCNAAGCTGATTCGCATAGAGACAAAAGCCGGACATGGCGCAGGGAAGCCAATCAGCAAAGTGTTAGAAGAATATGCCGACGTGTATGCGTTTGCGATGTTTCATTTAGACATGAACCCGGTTATTTTTTAATGTTCGGCTTTTCGAGGCCATACCCTTTGACGTGGTCTTCGCGTTTGAGAAGCCAGGCCGTTGTAAGCGCCAGCAGGCCGAAACATGCAAAAATAATCATCGGGAGCGTATAGTCAAAGTGGGTCGTTTCGCCTACGGTAGTGGTACAGAATTTATCAAGTACCCAGCCGATTAACAGCGGCACCATACTCAATCCGATGTTTTGAACCCAGAATATCATCGCGTAGGCCGTACCGAGTTTGTTTTCCGGTATGATTTTTGGAACCGAAGGCCACATGGCCGAAGGGACTAACGAAAAAGCAATGCCAAGGACGACCATCAGGAAAGCGGCGAACCACCAAACATTCAGGAAAGGCGAAGCAAACAAGGCATGTACGACAATCAGCATGGCGGCGCCTATAATCATGATCGTCGCTCCTTTGCCCTTTTTATCGTATATTCCTCCGAAGAGGGGCGTCAACAGAATCGTTCCGAAAGGCAGAATAGCCGGAATGTTGCCCGCTAATTCAGGCGCGACATTGTATTTGTGAATCATGAGCGAAGTCGCAAATTTCAGGAAGGGAAAAACGGCGGAATAAAATAAAACGCAAAGCATGGCCACTAACCAGAACCCCTTGTTCATGAAGATATAACCGATGTCCTTGACGCGGAACGGTTCTTCCTTAGTTTTATCGGCTGCCGTCATAGAAGCATCCAATTTTTTATCCATCACACAAAAGACAAGAAAGGCGATAAGGCCTATACACAGCGCCCCAAGTCCGATTAAAATAGGCCCCGACAAGCTATTCATAGACTTGGAAAGGGGAATGGTCGTCGACATGGCAAGCGCNGTTCCAACGCGGGCGACGGCCACCTGAATACCCATGGCCAAGGCCATTTCATGGCCTTTAAACCAGCGTACAATCACTTTCGTGACGGTAATACCCGCCGATTCGATGCCTAAGGCAAAAATAGCGAATCCGATACAGGCAATGAAAACCTGCGTTCTCAGCCCGAAAATTTCGCCTTCAAAGGGCTGGGAGATAGCATAATATTTCAGGCTACATCCGATAATCATCAGCGCGCAAGCGCCGATTCCGGTTATACGCGCGCCTAATTTGTCTAATATCATGCCGCTGAAAATAAGCATGAAAAGAAAGACATTCAGCCATCCGTAAGCGCTATTGAATATCCCGTACTCGGTAGGGGTCCAGTGAAAGACCTCTTTCAGCAAATCCATTAACGGCGCCATGACATCGGTGATATAATAGCCGAAGAACATGGTGAAGGCGACAACAATCAGTACAGCCCAGCGTGCGGCGGACGAATCGTTCAGTTTTTTTTGGAGGGTTTTGACCATAAGGAGGATTGTATTAAAGAGTTTTTATTTGATAGCTTCAGGGAACAGAGGAAGGGCTTCCGCAACGACAAAAGCGCTACCGCCGATAAAAATGAAATCTTTATTGGAAGAGTTTTTTAATGCGTCTAAGATGGCTTTTTTGACCGAAGTAAACTTTTTCCCGGTCAAAGTGAGCGTTTCGCCTATTCTATATATTTCATCAACCGGCATAGCCCGATTATTCGCTGCTTGCGTGTAATAAAGCAAGACCTCTTTCGGAATGAGCGATAACATGCTTTTCACGTCCTTATCGTTTGAAAATCCTAAAATCAGATGCGATTTTTCATGCANCCTGATTTCATTCAACAAGAGCATGATGTTCGCTTTCCAGGCGCCCGGATTGTGTCCGATGTCGCATATTATTTTCGGTTCGGCGCTAAATTCCTGCCAGCGTCCCATCATTCCGGTCATGGTTGTCACGTTTGAAAAAGCCTTTCTGATACCCTGAATGCGTATTTGAGTGCCGGAGTTGGAGAGGATTTTCAATGCCGCCAATGTCGTTTGCGCATTTAATTTTTGCGCCGGCCCTTTCAGTTCTCCCTTTAAAATCCCGAAATCGTTCGATTCGAACATCCATGAGCCGTCGTAATTCATTTCCGAATAGAGGATCGTCTCATTTTCTTTGGCGAATGTGATAGGCGCCGACATCTCAAAGGCTTTGGAAATGAAGAACTGCTTGAGTTCTTCGTTATTGGTATCTCCCACAATAACAGGGATATTCCGTTTGATGATACCCGCTTTTTCGGCTGCAATTTTCAACAAGGTATCGCCCAAGTATTGCGTATGCTCTAAACTGACGCCTGTGATGATACTCAAAACAGGAGTGATAATGTTCGTACTGTCCAAACGTCCGCCCATACCGGCTTCAATAATGGCATAGCTGACTTTTTTATGTCTGAAGTAATCAAAGGCCATGGCTGTTATCAATTCAAAAAACGACGGTTGGTCTTTTTCAATGAATTTGATATTTTTCCCGATAAAATCGATGATATACTGCTGGGTAATAGGCAGTCCGTTCACGCGGATGCGCTCCCTGAAATTGACGATGTGCGGCGAGGTGAAGAGGCCGACTTTATGTCCGGCGGACTGCAGCGTAGCAGCTAACAGGTGAGCTACCGACCCTTTCCCGTTTGTGCCTGCAATGTGTATTGTTTTATATTTCTTATGCGGATTATTAGATAAATCATCTAAAGCAATACTGCGTTCCAAACCGGGTTTATATGCCTCGGCGCCAATCTGATGAAAGGCAAGGGTGCGGTCATATAAATAATCTAATGTTTCTTTGTAATTCATATCTCTATTTTTTAAACATTCTAAAAACAGTTTTTTCATCGAAAACTTTGTCGGGCTGCAAAAATACATTATTCCTTCCATTTTTATTATTAAAAAACATTAAAAAAATAAAAAAGCGTAAAATTATTGCATTTTTCAGATGTTTTTAGAAAAAAAAACCGTTCCTTTGAGGCATTGTAGAACGTATAACTCTTAAAAAAAATAATTATGGGCAAGAAGAATTTTGTATTGGATACGAATGTGATGCTGCACGATTTCAGCTGTTTGTTTAATTTCAAGGAGAACGACATCTATATTCCGATCTCTTCCTTGGTGGAGCTGGATCGCTTTAAGAAAGGCAGCGAGCAAATCAATTATAATGCGCGCGAGGTCGTCCGTGAATTGGATGCGCTGGCAACGACGGAGAATTTTTCGGAAAACGGCGCTTCGTTAGGCGAAGGCAAGGGAAGGCTATTTGTCGATCTGGGTAGTAATTATCATGCGAAAGTGGCTGATTCTTTTCCCGAACGCATCCCCGACCACCGGATTCTTTCGTGTGCGATGACCGTTTCGGAACGCCATCCCGAAGTGGCGACTATATTGGTGACAAAAGACGTCAATATGCGCATGAAAGCGCGTTCGTTAGGCATCAAAGTCGAAGATTATAACAAGGATAAAGTCCAGAATGTGAATATCTTCGAGAATGCGCATCAGACATTTTCGGGGATTGACGGGGCGCTGATTGATGCGCTTTATACACATCCGGGGGGCATAGCAATTGACAAATTTCGGGCAAAATATCCGCAGATAGAATGGGTGGCCAATGATTGCGTCATTCTGGAAAGCGAACGAAACAGCGTGCTTGTCCGCTATCATCCCTTTACGGAATCTATCCGAAAAATTGAAAAAGGGACGCCTAATTACGGTATTTCGGCGCGAAACACCGAGCAGAAATTTGCTTTCGAGTTGCTCAATGACCCGGATATCAAGCTGATAGGTATGACGGGAAAAGCCGGCACCGGAAAGACATTGCTGGCGCTTGCCGCGGCATTAAAACAGCATAAGAACTACAAACAGATTCTCCTGGCGCGTCCCATCGTAGCGTTAGCCAATAAAGACATCGGGTTCCTGCCCGGGACGGAAAAGGATAAAGTCAGTCCTTATATGCAGCCTTTGTTCGATAACCTGAATGTCATCAAGGGACAGTTTACCCCCAATAGTATGGAAGCGCGCAATTTGGACGAGATGAAAAAAAACAATCAGCTTGTCATAGAGGCTTTAGCATTTATTCGCGGACGCAGCTTAGCCGAAACGTTCTGTATCGTTGACGAGGCGCAAAACTTGACGCCGCATGAGATAAAAACGATTATTACGCGAACGGGCGAGGGTACTAAGATGGTGTTTACCGGCGACGTGCAGCAAATCGATTCGCCCTATTTGGATATGCAAAGCAACGGCCTTGCCTACATGGTTGATAAAATGAAGGGACAAAAGCTGTTTGCCCATGTCAATCTCGTCAAAGGCGAGCGGAGCGAATTAGCCGAATTGGCGGCCGATCTTTTGTGATTTGCGTGTTTTTGAGCGTTATACGTCAAGCTATTGGAAGAAAAACCGATGTTGATGCATCTTTTCAGACAGGCTTCGGGCGCATGGAATTTTTTCTAACGTATAGGGATGATAGCCTGTGTAATATATTTCGGAGGCTAAAGTCATGGGGGAGGGCGTAAAGTCTTGTATCTGCTCTAAATGAAAGCCCATTTTTTTGGTTTTGACAGCCAATTCCGCCATGTCATGATCCGAACACCCCGGATGACTGGAGATAAAATAAGGGATCAACTGCTGATTTAAACGGTATTCGGCATTGATGCGGTCGAATATCTCTTTAAATTTTTCAAATGCCTTAAAGGAAGGCTTGCGCATGATGTTCAATACGTTATTTTCGGTGTGTTCCGGGGCGACCTTTAACCTCCCCGACACATGTTGGGTGATAAGCGTTTTCATATACTGTTGAGAGGCTCGGTTGAAAACCTCATTCTTGCTCATATGAAGCAGCAAATCGTAACGGATGCCGCTACCGATGCATATTTTTTTGACGCCCGGAATCGTTGCCGATTGACGATACAGATTTAAAAGGGGCGTATGGTCGGTCAGTAGATTTGCGCAAATACCGGGGAAAATACATGACGGTTTTTTGCATGTACGGCATATCGACAGGTCTTTTCCTTTCATCTGATACATGTTTGCCGACGGGCCTCCAAGGTCGCTGACATACCCTTTGAACTCCGGCATTTTTGTAATACACACCACTTCTTTTAAAACGGATTCGCAACTGCGGGAGACGATTTGTTTCCCCTGGTGTGCCGATATCGTACAAAAGGCGCATCCGCCGAAGCATCCGCGATGAATGGTGACGGAAAATTTGATCATCTCGAAAGCCGGAATCACCTTATTTTTGTATTTNGGATGNGGAAGCCGCGTATAAGGCAGGTCATACCATGCATCTATTTCCTGCGTTGTAGCGGGAGGATAGGGGGGATTGACTACTATCGTCCGGTCGCCGGTTTTTTGAAACAGCCGGGTTGACGAAGCATATTTATTGGATTCTTCTTCGATGATGCGAAAATTCATCGCTTGCTTCCGTTTGTCTTTCAAACAGTCTTCNTACGAAAANAACGCCTGTTCGTCCGGCGAAATCGNGTGATGCTCCGTGATATAGGCCGTTTGAGGCAGATTCCGGATTTTTTCGAAAGGGACTCCCTTAAGCAATAATTTCGCAAGTTCGATGATGGGTTTTTCGCCCATCCCGTACACTAACAAGTCAGCCGGACTATCTGCTAAAATACCCGGACGCAACCTGTCCTGCCAGTAATCGTAGTGAGCCACTCGTCTTAATGAGGCTTCGATGCCACCCAGCACGACGGGCACAGTAGGGAATAATTGTTTCAAGATACGGGTATAGACGATACTGGGATATTCAGGACGCATATCGGGCCGTTTATCCGGCGTGTAAGCGTCTTCGCTGCGAAGCCTTTTATTGGCTGTATAACGGTTCATCATCGAATCCATTGCTCCCGGTGAGACGGCAAAAAACAGGCGGGGAACGCCCAATTTTTTGAAGTCGCGCCAATCATCTCGCCAGTTGGGTTGCGGTACGATGGCCACTTTTAACCCCATAGATTCGAGTATCCGTCCGATAACGGCGGCTCCGAACGACGGATGGTCTACGTATGCGTCTCCACTGAACAATATCACGTCCAAACTATCCCATCCCCTTGCTTCCACTTCCTTCCGGGTAGTTGGAAGCCATGCTTCGGGTGTGAGATGATTTACCTGATCATTCTTTTCCATACGAAACAATAGGGAAAATGATGTGAAACCGGTTGATTGAATAATCCGAAAAGGGCGGAGCCGGAGCCTGTTATAGAGGCATATTCTGCGCCGAGGGCGTACAACTTTTCTTTTATTTGACGGATAACGGGGTATTGTTTTATAATTACAGATTCGAAATCATTGACTAACACATCTTTCCATTCTGAAACGGGGAGTGATGACAGCCGTTCTAACTGAAATTCCGGTTTGCGCGGTTTGAGCATCCCGTACATTTCTTTCGTTGAAATAGAGACCGGCGGTTTGACCACATAGATGAAATAGCCTTTTAAAGACAGTTCTATCGGTGAGAGCACAGTCCCCGTCCCGGTTGCAAGAACAGGGGTGTTACGGATAAAAAAAGGACAATCCGCGCCGACTGAAGCGGCCATCATTTCGAGTGCATCATCGGATAGACGGCATTTGCATAACTTGTTGATCAGTTTCAGGGCAAAAGCAGCGTCAGCGCTTCCTCCCCCTAATCCGGAACCTACGGGAATCGCTTTGTGCAGGTAAATCTCTAACGGCGGAATGGAGCAATTTTTAGCCATGATAGCGTGCGCTTTCATCACTAAATTCTCCCTTTCGGGCGTATTGAGTTTCAATCCTATCTGCGTGAATGACAACTGATTGGATATGACGGCCTCTAATGCGTCTTTGAGGGGAATGGGATACAGGATGGTTTCAATGTTATGATACCCGTCCGTTCGTTTTTCCGTGATGTGAAGGCCGAGGTTTATTTTTGCGTTGGGAAAACAAAGCATTGTCTTTTTTCTTTTTTCCTTGATTGATTTTTTTTTCAAAACGTTTTTTGTATAGCCAGTATTGTTGCGGGTTATATCCCGGCGCTTTGCCTAAAGAGGGGTCAACTTGTATTTTCTCGATAGTTTTTCCGAGAAATTTTTCGATTTTTCTGAAGTCGGGTTGTTCTCTTTCGGATACTAACGTAATAGCTAAGCCGCTTCCTTCCGTACCGCGCGCCGTGCGACCGATACGATGCACATAATCTTCCGGTTCTTTGGGAATATCATAGTTGACTACAATGCTGATGTCGTTGATGTCAATACCGCGCGAGACCACATCGGTAGCTACTAACACATGGACAAATCCGCTTTTAAATTCCTTCATGACCTGGTCGCGGGCGCTCTGCACTAAATCCGAGTGCATCGCCGCCACATTGATACCCATCCGTTTGAGCAAGGCGGTCAATTCTTTAACTTTTTGTTTGGAAGAAGAGAAGATAAGCACCCGTTTAGGTTCTTGTTTCTTGAATTGTTTTTCAAGAATTTTCATTTTCTGCCATTCATAGCAGATATAAGCCGTTTGTACGATACTTTCCGGCGGTTTGGCGATGGCTATTTCTATCTCCGTCGGATTTTTGAGAATCTTCTCGGCTAATGTCTTAATTTTGGGAGGCATCGTAGCAGAGAACATTAAAATCTGACAGTTGGAAGGTAATTGTTTATAAATCTGGATGATGTCGTCGTAGAATCCCATATCTAACATGCGGTCGGCTTCATCTAAGATAAAGAATGATACCCGCGAGAGGTCTACGCTTCCCATCATCATGTGCGATAAAAGTCTTCCCGGCGTAGCGATCACAATGTCGGCGCCCATTTTCATGCCGCGTTCCTGTTGGGTAAATGCGATGCCGTCGGTGCCTCCGTAAACGGCGACGGCCGAAACGGGCAGATAATAGGAAAAACCTTCTATCTGCTGGTCTATTTGTTGCGCTAACTCGCGGGTAGGCGCCATAATCACAGCGTTTATAGCGTCAGAGGGAAGGTTTCCCTTGCTTATTTCGTTGATAACAGGCAGGACGTAAGCCGCCGTTTTTCCGGTTCCTGTTTGGGCGCATCCTAAGATATCTTTACCTTCAAGTATGGCAGGTATTGACAATTCCTGTACAGGCATCATCTCACGAAAATTCATGGCGTCCAAGCCGTCTAATACTGAATCTTCAAGGAGCAGTTCGTCAAATCTCATATTTTTTTATTAAAACCATTAATTTAGTGATTAAAGTAAACGGATATTCCCAATTTTATCATCATCGGGTTCAAGGGATAATGCAAAAGCGAGAAATAGTTTTTCGGCGTGATGAAAAGCGAGCCGACATTGTATCCCATCACAAAAAACCGCGCTTGTTTGAGGTTGAAATTCACGTAGGCGTTGATAGTCGGATAATTGCCGATTTGCTTTTCCTCCTGTGTCTGGAACTGTTGCGTGGCCGGTTCGTAATAAGGCGCATAGTAGGATGTGAAATAATGGGCGTCGGCGCCAATCTGGATGCGTAATACTTTGGCATAAGTGAAATCCAAGTACAAATTGGTGTAAGCCGTCAGTTGCGGCAGCGGCAATTGCGCCTTATCGCTGCTTATCTGGTAGGCTAATTCATTTTCCCATCCCAAGGCTTTGTATCTGAAATCCTGTTTCAGACGCAATGTGACGACCTGCATGTTTTTCCCGGTCTGTTCGGGCGTTCCATTCATTCCGTAATAGATAAAATTCTGTATACTCTCAACGCCTGCCGAAAGCTGTGTGCGCGTGCTTTCCACATCTACCTGACCGCCGACAAAAAGCCGTTGCGTCTTTTTGAAAGCGGAATTATCCCACGAGAAATAGCGTGCATGATGGTGGCGCGTATAAAATGCGGGCGTCATGTTTTTTAAATGTCCCATCAAAGTGACGGTAGCCTCTTTTTTTAACAACCGAAATTGGCTTTTCGCATCGCCTACTATTTGAAACTCACCGATATCGCTACCGGCAATACAAAATTCACCTCTGACGTTATAGGTCAGCAGTTGTCCCTGTCGTTTGGTTAATTCGCCTCCGAGATAGGTTGAAAACTCGTCATAATTGACGGTCGAGAGCAGGGAATCCTGCATGGAAGGCAGCGTAAACCGCCGTTTCTCGAAATGGGCGAATGCGGTCAGGCCGAATTTCGCCCACTCCTGAAACCCTTCGCGCAGCGACAGGGCAACTGTATTTTTCAAGAACCAGGCGCTCGTATAATCGTTCAACAATGAATCCCGAGGCCCGTACAAGTTTTCATAACAGGTATCTATCATGTTCATTCGCGAGGTAAAGCGTCTACTGTTGTCTTCATATTCAAAGGTATGGATGATGCTTGAGACAGGTACGAATACGGCGTCAATTTCATCGTTTTCCTCTTCATTATTGTCGGTGGCAAAGATATCGCCCGATTCAGGCAGGGGAGGCGGGATGGCCTCTCCAGACGGGTCGGACGTCTCGTTTTCCAACATTTGGTCTATCTGTTTTTGTTCTTCGATTTGCTTTTTCAACTCTTTCCTGATATTGGCTTCTTCTTTTTCCCGCTCGGTCATTTCGCGATAAAAGCCCAGGTTATAGCGGTGGGTCAGAAAAAACTGTTTGCCTTTGACGCGGTTCCAGGTGTTGTTCATTCGCGTAGGGACTGTTTGCCAATCGACGTTCCTTCTGTCTTCAAAATCCTCCGTATGCGTGATATAGCGGTCGTTGGTGAAGCCGCCGTTTTCGGTATTCAAGTAATTAAAATTCCTGAAATACGTGTGCATTTCGTACCTGTCGGAGAGATAGTTGCCGAAGAGGCGGTAATATAGCAGTTTATTGGCGTTGGAGGTATACTGACCGCGCACGTAGGTATAGTCGAAATCGGTACCGATATTGATTTTTTTACCGAAATTCGTTGTCAGGACGCCGTTGAAGACTTCCTCACGACCTGTTTGTCCGCCTGCCCGCGTATATCTGATGCGGGTATGAGGGTCTTTCACGTCATAAAAGAGCGCGTTAGTCGGGGTGGTTATATAATAAGAATAAGGATTGGTAAAAATGAAGTCGTTCTCTTCATTTCGTTCGGAATAGATACGGCT
>JGI24702J35022_10002180_pt1 | contig 12054 bp, 11 predicted proteins | sample TergutTh196P4_FD_35022 | JGI IMG/M metagenome (IMG submission 35022)
AAGCAAGCATCTCCTACACAATCCAATGCTACTTTTTGGTCAAGGGTATCAAGCGTTTGCATCAAGCCACGCAAAGCTATCTCAACTATTGAGCTAGAACCTTTGTTTGTGTTTATCAAGCAACTGATCAGAGCAGCAAACCCACATTCCATGCAACTGAGTGACTGCTATTATTTGCTTCCTTTCCCACTGCATTCCACACATTTGCCAGAACCATCGCATTCGATACACTTCGATGTGCCCGACCCATCTCCTATGACATTTCGTGGTGACGGATGTGGGTTTGATTTTATACGGCCTGTTCCATCACAATAAGGACAGACGCCTGTGCCCTTACAATAATCGCATCTTACTGCCATATACCCTCCATATCCGTATTTTGCTTTTTACTAAAAGAACCGAATTCTCTTGTTATCATAATAATGAGTTGCTGTTTATATTGTCTGTATATGTTCGTCAGCTGATTGCTACAAGCTCAGCATTATTTAAACGACTATCGTTAGGATGGACATATTCAATGGGTACCCCGGACTTTATTAGCATGTAATCGAATTCTTGCAGCTCTGGGCTAACGAATAGACGCTCAAAATTGTCAGTATTTAACGCAACAATAGTAGAGTCGACTAAAGGGTTAAATGGAACCGACAACTCAAACTTTCTATCCAAAATATCAGTTTCACGCAGGTTGAGCTCTGGCACTTTCAAAGATTCTTCATATTCGATCTTGCTTTGTTCGAGTTGTTTTTTTATCGCATATAGATCTGTTTCAGCTTTTTTATAGTCTTTTCTCTGTTTGTTTTGTAACTCGAAGCCAGACCACGAAGCAAGAACACCGTCAAGCACATAAATAAATATAAAGAGTAATGAAGACGCGACTACCTCATTGACTATATAAGCCTGTGCAAAAAAATACTGTGTTCGAACAAAGAACAGAGCGATTCCGATCACCACCCATATGAAAAATATCACAAAAGCCGATCGGTTTTTATTATCGCTATATAAAGAGCCACCAATAAACATAATCGCAGCAAGTACAATTGTCGCAGCTAGTGTAGGGATAAAAACACTGTTAGCTGGATAATTCGTTAAAAACGCAATTGCTGGCATTAGAAAGAACGCATCTACGGTTATTAATATAACAGTTATAGCTAATGCAAAACACGCTTGAACTCTGAAGTAGCTCTTCAACACGGATCCGACCAGCTCGTCACGCTGAAGATATTCAATCTCACTCGGTATCCTATAGGGTTGATGTTCATCCAATGTCTGATCATCATTTTGAGATAAATCACCTGAATCATTGCCTACGACTTCATTGGTATTAGCAAGGCTCCATAAACTATCAACGTTTGGCACTATATTATCGTCTATTTTAACTGCTAGCCTCTCATCGATATGAACTACGTTGATATCTTTAGGGTTTTTACTATAATTCCTTTTAGCATCATTGTACTGGTCTGTTACATCGATGTACTTTCTAAGAATATCGTTATACGATTCAGCAAGCTTGTTCGTTCTATTTATTTGTTGTTGAACATGGTTAGCAATTTCATTGTATCCCCATTGAAATGCCGCATGGATCTCTGTGTACATATTCTTTAGAGCTGTAAAGTAATTGCCACGAATAATACTAACAACCTCTTCTTGTCTTGCTGCTTGTTCAGGAGCCTGGTTAATATCATTAATTGCAGCTTCATGCATTTTATTTATAGGCTCGAATGAGTTAAGGCTTTTTAGGCATTTGAAAATATTAAAACTCTCCTGCCTGAACACCTTGCTATAGTCATCTTGAATTTCGGAATTGCTTGTTTGCATGCTTGTATCCATTGCCTAACCTTTCTATATGCTTGCTTCGTTTATATGTTTTAAATGCTCAATCTCTTCTTTCTTCGCTTCTGCTTTCTCTTTAAGAGACTTCCAATGATTGTTATCTTCATTTATTTTTATAAATATTGTTAGTCCATTTTCAATGGTTATTATTTGGATGTCTCTATTGTTGTTGTTATCAAAGCCCGTATGCCAGCTTTCAATTTCCGAGTTTAAAACTGGTAGATATTCATTGAGTCTTGGTAGCATTGACTCAAATAGCCTTTTTGCTGTATTGATAGATGACATCATTCGAATGATCAACACAAGCTTTTCATCTTGCTCACGAATGCACCTTGCGCACCAATATAGAACTGATTTATCTCCCTTGGTTCGTTCTAGGCCATTGGCAGTTTCAAATTCTTTTATATTGAAAGCAAGTAGCTCCAACTCTGTCTCAGAAATTAAAACATCGTTTACCTCAGAGTATATTGTTGCTAACGCACTGTCCCACCGTCTAATGATGGTTTCAATAGGTGACAATCCATCAATAATATTAATATTCGTCTTTAGGTATTCTTTAATAAAATCTCCTGCTAAAGGACATAAATCGAACCTTTCTATATACACCTCTGCTGTATCATATTTTTTATATGAGTCGTCAGTCATTTGTCTGCCCCACCGTTCCGGTGACAACAACAACGCGGTTCATGGCTGCAATACTGTTATCGTATACTCCATTAGGGAACTCGTCGACAAAATGTCCTGTACCTGCACCCCTCACCTCAACGATCTTCGAAGGATCAACTCCGAGATCATTTACTAGTATATTATATACTGTTTGTGCTCTCTTAGTTGTTAGTTCCGATGTATCGAGCTCCAACCGTTTCGCAGTGCTTGCTGAATATCCAATGATTGTTACTTGAATATTATCGTTTGCATTTATATCGTCAGCTGTTGGTCGGAGTGCTTCAATAGCTGCTTTCTTGTCTTCAGGTATCCAACTGTCCGGAGGAAAAGTCAGTGAGCCTTCTGTGAAATGCATATCGATAACTGTTCTTTGATCACATCCTGTATTCCAATCTATCGGAGAGTCTTCATAAAAAAGTACAGGGTTAACAATGTAACTAGTCTCTGGAGAGACGCTGTTTATGTATGTTGTCTTTTCAACAAATACATTATTTGCGCCTAAAGCCCATGCAAGCTCATCGTAAACCTCCCAAAGATTATTGCAGCTATTCACTCCTTCGAGCTCAAGGGCAGGTTGTGGTTGAACTGTGTTTCCAAGACCAAAGAAGTAGACATCATAGTCAAGCAAAGTTTCTTTACTAACACCAGAGTTTGGGTCTGAGACAATCCAATTTGCAGTAGTCTTAGGATCTTGATTAATCAAATCCGGTGATGATGCAAAGTTTAGATAACCTACATCATTAAGACCTGAACCCATGACAATCATTAATTTGTTTCCCTCAATGCCTGATAAATACTTCACACCCTCTTTCATCGCACTAAAAAAATCAAGGTGGCTGGTAGTTGCTGGAGTACCTATAACCTCATTTATTACTCCGATGTTTTGTTTTGAGATGTTTTGGTTGCGTAGCTCACTGCCATTAACCATAGCATCACTTAATTCTAAGCTAGCTATATCATATACTTCATGATTAGAATAGCCTGCAGCTGACACCAACACAAGCTTTGGTCTTGTTGTATTTGTACTAATACCATCAAACAGGAAGATCGAATTTAAATAGGGTATGACTTCTTGACTAACTGATGGGACAGGCTCATTTGCAGTGTTTCCTACTACAATTACATACCCGGAGTACTGTTTTTCTGGTATTGTCAGCCCAGACTCCTCTTTCGTCTCATAGAATAAGCCAGTGATTTCCGAAACTTTCACTGTTGATATAGCATTAGTTTCAACATTGGAACTGCAACCAATAACACATAAATTAATAAAGAATATGATACTTATACAGCACGAAATACACGCCTTTGACTTAGACATTCCCTCCTCCTTTATCAGCTCTCCCTATACAGCAAGAAAGCTCGTGCTTTTAATTGTTGCTAAATGAACTATATCACAAAATTGTCACTTATATCGTGTTGTGTTTTAAGTGACAAAAATAATCATGTAGGTAGGAGGTTTGCCTGCATGATATTAGACAACATACCAAAATTGATTGGGGTCAGAATCAAAGAGCTCCGGGCAGCTACTAACTTGAGCCAAGAGAGTTTCGCTCACAAAATCGGTATGGCAAGGACTTATTTCGCAGAAGTCGAGACAGGCAAACGAAATGTCTCAATAATCAATCTAGCAAAAATCATCAATGGACTTGAAGTCTCATTGGAAGAGTTTTTTAACTCAGAGCTGTTTGTATAACATTTTTCAGTATAAAATCTACGCCTTACTGTATCTGAAGTTGCGGCACTGTGGGTGATTATAAGCAATCAAAATTGCATACCAATTAATGCTTAACTAAGTCGATAGTAATGTGCAGTTATTTACTTGGTTCAACTAGCATAAACAGTTTGCTGACTATCAGGCTCATGACTAACAATTGATTTAATTACACTTCATCGGCAAAGTTAGAGAATGCCTTTCTGAAGAACTCTAAAAAGCAAAGCGCCGACACAACAACAACTATCAACCAAACATGGCTAGTCGCTGTTTCTCCTAGCCAAGAACACAATGGCTAGTCGGCTGACAATAGGACCTCTTTATCTTTGCCAAGATCGATTTTTCTATAAGCCAGCTAATCCGACACTCTCCAAAAGCTCTCAATGTATAAGGTGGTTATACAATAAAAAGCCACGTCATAAAATGCTCATTTTTGTGAAAATGAGGGATACCATACGCTTTTGACAACCAAAAAGCCCCATTTTTAGGCTTTTTGGTTGTCAAAAGCGTATGGTATCCCTCATCCATGCGTCAAGAGGTCGAATGGCTTTCGCAGGCGCGCTTGCGTGCGAAGTACCCTGACATCCATGCGTCAAGAGGTCGAATGCTACACAATTAAACAGCTTGCTTAAGGGAGCTCGTCTTTCAGTAACAGTATCCTGCGTTCTATCTCATCGATAACCTGCAAAAACTCTTGGTCGCTTTTTCCTGTCGGGTCGCCTAGGCCCCAATCCTCACGCCTCTCGCATGTCAGATACGGACAATCCACATCGCAGCCCATAGTGACGACGATATCCACAGGCGGAATGTCGCTTAGCAATTTGGGCCTCTGCGATGCTTCCATGTCTATGCCGTATTTTTCATTCATCAAGCGCAAAGCATCGNCATTGATGCTGTCATTGNCTTCTGTGCCAGCGCTATANCTCTCAAACGCGTCACTGGCAAGATGCTTGCCCAGCGCCTCGGCNATTTGGCTTCGNCACGAGTTATGGACACAGACGAATGCTATCTTTTTCATTTTTTAGCAGCGCCCATATTGCGCATTGCCTTACTAGATTGTNANACAACCAGGCAAGCCAATGCGCCTCTCCCACTAGTCGAACAAGCCCGCAAACTCGCCCAAGCCGCTTTCGAAGTCCACGCCGTACTTGGGGTCTTCTCCAGATGCATAAGTCCTTTTAATCGATTCGAATGTGAATTCGCAAGCTATCTTAATAGCGTCAAAGATCGGCGTATCGTTGACGATCGCCGCCAGCAAAGCGCTGGAATAGATGTCTCCGGTGCCATGGTAGTATCCGTCTATACGGTTGGTGAAGTAGTAGTCGATACTGTCGGTTGCCCGGGTGTAGGCCGCTGCACCAATACGGTCAAAGGAGAAGCTGACCCCGGTCAAGACGACTTGCCCCGGGCCTAGGTCTGACAGAGACCGCAGCAAGTCTTCGATGTATTCCTGGTCGTAGTCGTCGCCCGGATAATCACGCTGCAACATCAGGGTAGCTTCGGTTATGTTGGGCACTATCAGGTCGGCCATGGCGCAAAGGTCGCGCATGCCAAGGGCGAAGTCCATGTCAAAGGCTGGGTAGAGCTGTCCGTTGTCAGCCATCGCCGGATCGACGAATATGAGCGAGCCTTGGGCCTTGTAGGCCGTAAAGATGTCGGCTATCAGCTTCTGTTGGTGCTCGCTTCCCAGATAGCCTGTATAGACTGCCGCAGCCTGGAGGCTAAGGCTCTTCCAATGGTCCACTATCGGCTCGATATCGTCTGTCAGGTCGCGAAAGGTATAGCCTTCAAAACCGCCGGTGTGCGTGGACAGGATAGCTGTCGGCAGAATGGATGTCTCAATTCCAGCAGCCGAGATGATTGGTAGGGCCACTGTCAGCGAGCAGCGGCCGACACAAGAAATATCTTGTATAGTAATTACACGTTTTTGCATAGTTTTCCCTCCTTAAGGATGCCGACCAGATGCCAGCTCTACGCTCCTGGCATCTGGTCGTCAGTGAAGCTTTGTGTGGTTCAGCTGCCCGCCAGCTCAGCGGCCTTTCTTTCTTCCACCAGCTCGGCAGCGGTCTCTCTCAGTTTGTACTTCTGCACCTTCTTGCTTGCCGTCTCAGGGTACTCGTCGACAAAGAAGACGTACTTCGGGGCTTTGAACCTGGCCATTTTGGCAATGGCTGCCTCCCTGATATATTCCTCTGTCAGATTATATCCTTCGCGGTTCTTGACAAAGGCCACGACTATCTCTCCGTAGTAGTCGTCGGGAGCGCCTACGACCTGGGCGTCAAGCACTCCTTCTACTTGAAGCAGGAAGTTCTCGATCTCCAGCGGGTAGATATTCTCCCCACCCCTGATAATCATGTCCTTGATACGTCCGGTGACNTTGTAATACCCGTTCTCGTCGTAGCTGCCTANATCGCCGGAATGCAGGTAGCCCTCGGCATCNATCGCCTCGGTTGTCGCTTCTGGCATCTTGTAGTAGCCCTTCATGATGTTGTAGCCCTTGACGCAGAGCTCGCCGATCTGGTCAGGCCCGAGCAGCGCCCCGGTATCGGGGTCGATGACGCGCACGCTGACGGCCTCGTGGGGACGGCCGACGGTGTTGATGCGGTTGTCCAGCTCGTCGTTCCAGGCGGTTTGGATGTACACCGGGGAGGCCTCGGTCAGCCCGTAGCAGTTGGTCATCTCCTTCATGTTCATTTTTTCCATGGCCTCGCGAATGACCTCGGGGGGCACCGCCGATCCGGCAATGATGCCCGTACGCAGGCTGGACATGTCAAAGTCGTCGAATTGCGGGTGGTTCAAGACTGCGATGAACATGGTAGGCACCCCGTAGTTGGCAGTCGCCTGCTCATGGTCGATGGCCTGCAGGACCTTGAGGGCGTCGAACTCCTCGACCATCACCGCTGTGCTGTGATGGGTAAGAACGGCCATGATGCCCAAAACGCAGCCGAAGCAGTGGTAGAGGGGCACCGGAATACAGACCCGGTCGGCCTCCGAGAGCCGTTCGCGCTCGCCGATGAAGAAGCCGTTGTTGATGATGTTGCGGTGCGTCAGCATCACGCCCTTGGGAAAGCCCGTGGTCCCCGAGGTGTACTGCATGTTGATCACGTCGTTGTTGGTAAACGTGCTCGCTGCCTCGGCTATCAAGCTGTCGTCGGCGTGCTGCCCGAGCAGGATCAACTCCGGCACCGAGAAGAACCCCCTGTGCTTTTCTGGGCCCATATAGACCAGGTTCTTTAGGAAGGGGTATTCTTCTGTGGATAAGTGCCCGCGTTCCTGCACTTCCGACTGGGGGATCAGCTCGCGGATGATCTTGATGTAGTCGACGTCGCGCCAAGCATCGATGATGCAGAGCGTGCTCATATCGGACTGTTTGAGCACATAGTCCAGCTCGTGGCTTTTATAGGCAGGGTTCATCGTCACCAGCACAATCCCGACCTTTGCCGTAGCGAACATAAAGGTCAGCCAGTCAGGGACGTTTCTAGCCCAAACCCCCAGATGGTCTCCCGGCTTCATGCCGATTGCCAAGAGCCCCTTAGCCAGGTTGTCGGTGCGGATGTCGAAGTCCCGGTAGGTCCACCGCAGGTCGCGGTCAGGATAGACGATGAACTCCTGGTCGGGGTCTTTTCTGACCTGCTCCCTAAAGTAGTCGCCTAAAGTCAGCTCGGTATGCATCGGATAATCCGATGGGTCAAAGAAGGCCTCTGGCGCTATGTCAGATGCTCCAATTTTCACATTATTCATGTTAGTCTCCTAAAAAAAGCTCCTAAGCAGGGGTATAGACGCAAGCCACAAACTTCGCCGGCTCTCCATTATGCGAGCGCACTTGGTGTGGCACTATGGAATCGTAATAGATGCTATCGCCTGGTTGCAGCACATAGACCTCTTTGCCGTACTCGATTTCCAGCGGGCCTTCCAAGGCAAACAACCATTCCTCGCCCTCATGGGCAGATAGCTCCGGCTCAGTAGCCTCGTTCGGAGTCAACGTGATATAGAAAGGCTCCATGTGGCGGGAGGCCTTGCCTTCTGCCAGAGCATGAAAAACCAGCTCGCCAGCGTCTGTCTTAGTCTCTAGTGCCCTCAGACGCGTGGACTCGGTATAATCGTTCGCTCGGACCAGGGCCGGCCCAAGGTTCTCGTCATCGTCAAGCAGGGTGCCCAAACGCACGCCTAAGGCCCGGGTNATCCNAATCAAAGGAGCCANTGACGGCACNAGCTCGCCAGCTTCGATGCCCAAGATCACGTCCACCTCTGCGCCGCTGCGTTCAGCTAGCTCTTCCACTGTCAANTGCAAGGACTCCCGTAACTCCCGTACCTTGCGTCCGACTTTCGTTTCGCTCATACCATTCACCTCTTCCTAATTCATCGAGCCCTGGTGATTAGGGCGTTTTGTGGGTTTCTCCACATACAAAAAACTGCCTGCACGGCAGATTAACAGGCATTCATGATACTACAGTTATGTGGAGAAAACCCTAGCTTGTCTGCCAATTNGCATATATCAGCAATCTCCACACAAGCANTATGATAAAGCTATGCGTTTAGCACAATGCTAAGTTTGGCTAGGGGCTTTCTACACCGAGGTTGAGGCGTTCTCAAAGATAAAGCCCAAGGCGGCTTCGATGTTGTACTTCCACTTCTCGCATTCGGGGTCGCCCCCTTGGGACATGCCGTTGAAGGGGCATCCACCCATGCAAATTGGTAAAATGCTGCATTCTATGCATTTTTCATGCTCGAATGGCGACCATAGGAGGTAGTCTGCCAGGGTCTTGTACTGCAGGTCTGTCAATGCTTCGTCTTCAGTGATCAGGCCAATGCTCTTCTCCACATTGCCGATGTCGTTCCAGCACTTATAGAGGTAGCCTTCAGGGTCGACGACGTACGAATACACGCTGTCGGCACAGCAATAGTTTCCTTTAATGCCTGGATACATGGGGTATTCGCTGGCTAAGAAGCCTGCCTCGTGCAAAAGATGCTGGTATTCAATGGTTTCTTCGGCATACTCTTTGACATTGAGGCAGGAGCCTTCGATATTGGCACAGGCCTCGGTGTAGGCGTTGACATGGCCGAAGGTGATGCGGCATTGCTCTAGTTTCAGGTCTTTTAGGTAACCGATGATCTGGGGAAGGCTGTCCTTGTTGGTTTTATCCACATTTATACGAATATCTGGATGAATCCCAGCTTCTACAAGCTGAAGGATGTTACTGATGATAACGTCAAAGGTGCCTTTTTGGTTGCTCAACATGCGCCGGCTGTCATGCACTTCTTTGGGCCCGTCGATGGTGATCTGCAGGTTTTGGATCGCACATTCTTTTAGCTGCTCGATGACCTCTGGGGTCAAAAGGTAGCCATTGGTCACCATGTAGGCGAAGTAGTTGACTTGATGCTCGGCACAGATGGCGATGAATTGCGCGGACATTTCCCTGATGACGTTGATGGCTAACAAAGGCTCGCCGCCGTACCAGGTAATCTGGATGTCCTTTTTCGAGTTGGCGGCGTCTTCGACCATTTCGACGATCGATTGCTGTACCTCTTTGGACATGATGCCTTTCTTGGCGCTTTCATAACAGTAAAGGCAGGCGAAATTACAGGCCAAGGTAGGTGCGATAGTGAGCCCGTAGTTCTCTGGGGAGAACTTGTTCGACCATGAGCGCAGCTTCAGGCTCTGCTTTTCGTCGAATTCGTCCCCGACGATGAAACCGCCGTATTCCATATTTTCTAGTAAATCCGGGTCTGTGACCTCTTGGCCATTGCGGAGGCACTCCAAAGCATCCATGAAATCGTCGCCGATTTCGGCAAAAGCACAGGTCATCGCATTGAAACAAAGCTTTGTGGCTTGATATTCGAAAAAGAAGTTATAGTTGGACTCTTTCATCTTTTATCCCATTCCTCTCCGATGGCAGATGAGTCTTTATAAGGGAGACTTGTTGTTGGTGAGTCCTTGCGGGCTGAGTTTTGACAAGGCAAAACTGGCAAAAAACCTCCCTGTTCCTTATAGTAGCAGAAGCGCGTGCTTATTGTGCTATTTTNTCAAGCACATTGCTCTNTTATGTCTCGTANAAAACNTACGGGTCAGGCTGCCATGCTGTTTTCATGCAGCAGGCAGACATCAGGGTTTAGCTATTGCACTTAAGGCCCATTAGTTGGTTTTACCTACCGCATACTGCTGAATCCGATATCATAATGTTCTCAGAGTGTTTGCTTGTAGCTCATCGTTTCATGGAGGGATAAATGGAGTTCGTTATTAATGATTTCGCAAAAAGCATTGACCTGCAAAGCATTAATACAAGGTTTCAGCTTTTTCACATAGATTACAGCAAGCCGATCCAGGTCACTTTTTTTACTAGTCGACGTTTATTTACTGAGCGTTTAATCGACGAGGGTGCCAATCCTCCCCCTTGGCTGCTTGCCTACCAAGACCAGCAAGGCATCTATGCTTTGGACCCTGACCTTTGGGATCCCGAGACAAGCAGCGGTTCCTTGGAAGAGGTTATTGCCCATGAAGCAGCGCACATCGTGCTGCAAAGCATGAAGACAGAGATACCTCTTTGGATTTACGAAGGGTTTGCCATGCTTGTGGCCGGCCAAATACCTCTTGATGACGAGCTTGGCCCTCTTCTAACAAACCCCTACTCTTTGGATTACGAGAGCGAGGACCTCTATTACACCATAGCCCAGGCGATGGTGGTCTTATCCGCCCAAATAAACGAGTTCGAGTTGGTGAGGCGCATCCTAGAAGTAGACGACTATGTAAACGACAGCCTGTTCGGTTTTGAGGCAATGAGAGAGGCAGTAAAGAGATGAAGGACGAGTTAAACCAGGCGCAAGCTATTATTACATTGTTAAAGAAGAATATCGTACTGATTGCGATCGGCGTTTTGTTGACGCTTTTTTATACAGTCACGATTTTTCTCACCCCGATCGTCTCTCAGCGCTTGATCGACGACGTCTTGGCTGCTGTTGACGCTAAGCGGGTATACAGCGGCATATTGTTTTTTGTTGTTGTCTGCACCCTGCAGCCTTTTTTCAGTTTTTTCAAGGAACTGGCGTTTATCCATGCCGCCCAACGGATGCTCTTTGACTTGCGGACGCAGATTTTTGACAAGATGCTACACCTTAAGTACAGCCTGATCGAGGCGGGGAACAGCGGGGACTTTATATCGCGGATCACCAATGACGTCGGGGCCATCAGCTTCTTTTTCACGGACGTGATTGCCGCTGTCCTAAACGACGTCGTATTGATCGTCTTGATTGTCATCGGCATGCTCATGCAGTCGGTTTCGATCACCATTGTGATAACGATTGGATTCTTTCTCTTCTACCTGGTCAACAACTATGTCTCCCACAAGTTCGAGGAGCTGTCCAAAATCAGCCTGGAGAATTACGACGCCCTCTTCGGGTCGCTTACCACAACCTGGAGGAACATAGTCCTAATAAAGACATACATGCTTATCAACAGCACCCTGGAGTCTTTCCAAGGAATCATCAATGAAACGAAGAGTATCGGCATCCGCTTTGGAAAATGGAGTGCCATGTTAAGCGGGGTCTCGGGCTTGATCATGGTGCTCTCTTTAGCTGGGATTTATTCCATCGGGACGCTCTACATTTTCAATGGGACGATGACTGTGGGCTCTGTTATCGCATTAGGACTGTATTTCCAGTTGCTCTCGTCGCCGGTGATGGAGCTTAACGCTGTGGTAGTGCGGTACCGGGAGACCAAGCCCAGCATCGAGCGGATCACCGACTACCTGAACCAGGACGAAGAGGACTTTAGCCTGGCTGACGGCCTGGCTGACGGCTTGGCTGCTGAAGCCCCACCCGCCTCGCAGCAGGCGCCCGCCTCCACCCCAAAC
>JGI24702J35022_10002181_pt1 | contig 12051 bp, 12 predicted proteins | sample TergutTh196P4_FD_35022 | JGI IMG/M metagenome (IMG submission 35022)
AAAGAACCTTCGCCCGAACAATTGAAAAAATTAGTCGAAACGATTAAAAATTTGGGAATTAAAACTATTTTTGTGCAACAGGAATTTGACCGGAAAAATGCAGAGACTGTTGCCCAGGAAACCGGATGCAAATTAATTGTTATCAATCCTTTATCCTACGATTGGAACGAGGAAATGATTCGTATCGCCCAAACCTTAGCCGATGACTAAAGTATTAGTTGACATACAAAATATAAGCGTCGGTTACGATGAAAACATTGTATTAAGAGACGTTTCTTTGAAAATTTACGAACAGGATTTTCTGGGAATCGTCGGACCGAACGGTGGAGGGAAAACAACTCTGGTAAAAAGCATTCTCGGCTTACTCAAACCGGTTTCGGGATGCATCGTTTTTCCCGATAAAAACGTGAAAAGCCGGATAGGTTACATGCCTCAAATCAATTTGATTGACCGGAAATTTCCCATTCTTGTATCGGAAGTAATCGAGTCCGGACTGATGGCCGCAAAAAATAAATCAAAATCCGAAAAGAAAGAAAAAGTCCGTGCGATAATCCGGGAAATGAATATCGAAAATATTTCCGGAAAGGCCATCGGCGAGCTTTCGGGAGGACAGATGCAACGCGTCTTATTGGCGAGAGCCGTTGTGAATGACCCGAAACTGCTGATTTTGGACGAGCCGAGTTCGTATGTGGACAAACAGTTTGAATCTCATTTTTACCAACTTTTGCAAGAAATCAACAAAGAGGCAGCGATTGTTTTGGTTTCCCATGATATAGAAACCATCCGGTCGAACACAAAAAACATAGCTTATGTGGAGGAAACTTTAGACTATAAGACATTGATTGTATGACGAATTTTATATTTTCTTTCAATGTAATTGCGCCGCTTTTTGTTTTGATGGCGATAGGATATTTTGTGCGTCAGATTGGTTTTCTTTCCGGCAACTTTTTGGCACAATTGAATCGTTTTGTCTTCAAATTCCTGTTACCGCTCATGCTTTTTCAGGAAATTCGTTTATCCTACAANGGTGATTTCTCGAATGTCAAGTTGATTCTTACNGCAGTAACCGGNGTCGCGGTAACAATTCTTATCTCCTGGATAATTATCAAACTGACCATCAAAAGAAAAGGACAACAGGGCAGTATGATTCAGGGAATTTACAGGAGCAATTTCCTGATTTACGGACTTCCTCTCGCCACCGGAATGTACGGAGATGAAGCCATCGCTCCCATTACCATGCTGATGGGAATTATCGTTCCCCTTTACAACATAGCGGCCGCTGTTATTTTAACGCTTCATTCCGAATCGGAAAGCAACCGGATTTCTTTCAAAAAATTACTTAAAGAAATTGCTACTAATCCCTTGCTTCTCGGAGCTATTTCCGGTTTATTGGGAGGCGCGATTCAATTGAGATTCCCTTATTCCGTGGAAGTTCCACTAAAGCAATTAGCAATGATGGGGGCGCCACTCGCACTGTTTGTGATGGGTGGAGAATTCAGATTCAGNAGTATGCGGAACAATATTTACAAGGTCATTGTTGCCACAGTCAGCCGTCTGATAATTGTTCCGGNTGTCATGTTGTTTATCTGTATTCAATTGGGTTTCAGGGGTATAGAACTCAGTGTGCTGATTAGCCTCTTTGCCACNCCGACAGCTATTGCAAGTTATATCATGGCGAAAAATATGGGGAATGATGGGGAACTTTCGGGACAAATTGTGGTGTTGACTACGTTGCTTTCCTGTGTCACTATCTTTTTTATTGTGTTTTTAATGCGGGCTTGGGAATTTTTGTAAGATAATGAAAACGGATTTATTTTTTCAGCACCTCAAAAAAAGAATTAACCCAAAAAAATAACTATCTTTACAGCCGTTAATAATTTAATATTTGAATGATAATATGAACTTTAAAGGAACAATAATCATAAAAAAAGAAGAAGAATGGTTTGTAGCAACCTGTCTTGAAAATAATATAGCATCGCAGGGGAAAACCATCGATGAAGCAACCGAAAATTTAAAGGAAGCAATAGCGTTATTTTATGAAGATGAGATGGAAGAAAGAATAATGTTACCTTATGAGCAAGTTTATATAACCTTATTAGACATGGCTTTATAAATGAAGTATCCCATATTGAGACCTAATGAAATAATTTCAGCACTATCCAAAAAAGGATTTTATTTCAAAAGCCAGAAAGGAAGTCATGCTAAATATACAAACGGAAGCCTTACTGTGATTATTCCCATGCATGATACTATTGCTCGCGGCACATTAAAAAGTATTTTAAGTCAAGCAAATGTAGAGTTAGAAGAATTTCTGAATTTGTTGTAGTTTTTTGTTTTATTCCAACGGCATTAGCCAATTATGTGGAGAAAAAAGTAAGGTAGTCTATGTAATAGAAAAAACGTTATCTTTGTTTTTTCTTTGAACTATTGACCAAACCAAAAAATCAATTTATCTTTGCAAATTAGATTTCACAGGTTTAGGAAGATAATACTAACATTTAAAATAGATAAATGAACGAAACAAAAATTTTAGTAAACACAATCATTGACGCATTACAAGAAAAAAAAGGAAAAAAGATTATAACAATGGACTTGTCAAAACTTGAAGGTTCTATTTGTCAATATTTTATTATCTGCCAAGGCAATACACCTACCCAAGTCTCCGCTTTATCCGATTCTGTTTGGGATCTGGTGTACGAAAAACTCCATGAAAAACCTATGGGAGCCGTAGGAATGCGCGAAGCGCAATGGATTGCTATGGATTACGGAACGGTGATGCTGCATATTTTCATCCCCGCAATCAGGGAATATTATAATCTCGAAAATTTGTGGGCCGACGCAAATGTAACAGAAATACCCGACGTATTATGAGCGAAAATAAAGACAACAAAAAACCTATTTTCCCGGGTGGACTCGGACCTGATTTCCCGGATGGACTTGGACCTGGAAACAATAAGCCTTTCAAATTCAACATGGGTTGGATGTATGGATTAATCCTCATCATATTGGCAGTGATGTTTTTAACCAATAATTCGACTGCACCCACAAAAGAATTAGGTTGGACGGAATTTCAAGAAAAGGCTGAAAATAATGTATTCAGCAAAATGATAGTTAATTCGTCGGATAGAAAAGTAACGGCAACCATCAAACCCGAATTTGTTCGAGAAATTTTAGGACAAGACAGTATTGCGCCGGCAAAAAATCCGCTGCAAAGAAATCCTAATACGGAAGCAACGGTAACGGTTATGATTCCTTCCACAGATAAATTCGACGAATATTTCAATAGATGGAAAACGCAGTATGAAATTGACGCTACCCTTACTTATTCCGAAGGAAACAGCTTATTATGGACGATTCTTATCCAAGCCGGTCCATTCCTGCTCTTTGTTGTTATTTGGATTTACCTGATAAGAAGAATGTCGGGCGGAGCCGGTGGAATGTTCAGTGTAGGAAAAACAAAAGCCCAATTATATGACAAGACAGGGCAAGCGAAAAAGGTAACTTTCAAAGATGTAGCCGGACTTTCGGAAGCCAAACAGGAAGTAGAGGAAATCGTTGATTTCTTGAAACAACCGGGGAAATACACCGATTTAGGCGCGAAAATTCCCAAAGGCGCTTTGTTGGTAGGCCCTCCGGGAACCGGTAAAACGCTCTTGGCTAAAGCCGTCGCGGGAGAAGCCGACGTGCCGTTCTTTTCACTCTCAGGATCCGACTTCGTCGAAATGTTTGTAGGAGTCGGCGCATCACGCGTGAGAGATTTATTCCGGCAAGCAAAAGAAAAAGCGCCATGCATTGTTTTTATCGATGAAATCGACGCTGTTGGACGTGCCCGCGGAAGAAATCCGAGCATGGGAGCCAACGACGAGCGAGAAAATACCTTGAACCAATTGCTTACCGAAATGGACGGCTTTGGTTCAAACAGTGGAGTCATTATTCTGGCAGCTACCAACCGTGCGGACATTTTAGACAGAGCGCTTTTGCGTGCCGGCCGTTTTGATCGCCAGATTAATGTGGATTTGCCGGAATTAAACGAGCGCAAAGAGATTTTTATTGTTCATTTGCGTGGTATAAAAATTGACGAATCGGTCGATACCGAATTTTTGGCGCGCCAAACGCCCGGATTTTCGGGAGCCGATATTGCCAATGTTTGTAACGAAGCGGCTTTGATTGCCGCACGAAACGGAAAAGGATCCGTACAAAAAGAGGATTTCATGAATGCGGTTGACCGGATTGTTGGTGGATTGGAGAAAAAATCGAAAGTGACAACCCTCGAAGAACGCCGGGCAATTGCTGTTCATGAAGCCGGACACGCTACGTTGAGTTGGATGCTCGAACATGCGAATCCGCTGGTAAAAGTGACCATTGTTCCCCGGGGAAAGGCTTTAGGCGCTGCGTGGTACATGCCCGAAGAAAGGCAAATCACCACCTACCAGCAATTGCTGGATGAAATGTGCGCGCTTTTGGGCGGACGGGCTGCCGAAGATTTGGTGCTTGGGAAAATTTCAACCGGTGCTGCCAATGATTTGGAACGGGTTACCAAACAAGCCTACGCGATGGTTGTCTTTTACGGCATGAGTAAAGATTTACCGAATTTGAATTATTACGATTCCAGCGGTCAGGATTGGGGCACGTTTACCAAACCGTACAGCGATGAAACCGCCCGTTTGATCGACGAATCGGTGAAAGAAATTATCCGTGAACAATACGAACATGCCAAAGAAATCCTAATCGAATATCGCGACCAACATAAAGCGCTGGCCGATGTGCTGTTGGAAAAAGAAGTGATTTTTGCCGATGATTTGGAAAAAATATTCGGTAAACGAAAATGGATTTCCCGTTCGCAAGAAATATTGGCTGAGCAGGAATTGATCAAAATAGACAAACCTGCGGAAGAAACAGGAGACACTTCCGAATCAACAAAAGATAAAGCATGAAAGATTTGCTTGCAAGGTCATTAACGGGAATTGCATACGTAGTACTGATATGTATCGGAATTATGTGGGATTCCCTTTCTTTTTTTGTTGTATTTTCCGCTGCCGTAATGGTCTGCTTATGGGAGTTTTACCATTTAATCAACGCACAAAAACGCACAAAAATCAATCCTTACTATAATTGCTTAGGAGGATTTCTTTTGTTTTTGGTTACTTACTTATATGCTTCCGGCGTTTTCGGTTATTACATATTTTTTGTTTATCTGATTTACATTGTGGGCATTTTAATTTCGGAATTATACGAAAAACAACAAGATCCAATTACTCACAGCGCCTATATTTTTCTCGGACAAACTTATATCGCCATACCTTTTGCATTATTGAATCTGATTGCTTTCAGGGGAATTTCGAGCGAAACCCCGGTTTATAACTCTTTGATGGTTTTATCTCTTTTTGTATTTCTTTGGATAAACGACACGGGAGCTTATATAGTGGGAATAACATGTGGGAAACATAAACTTTTCAAACGCATCTCTCCTAAAAAATCGTGGGAAGGTTTTGTCGGCGGATTGGTTTTTACGATCGCTTCCGCTTTTGTTTTTGCGCATTTTGAGCCTTCTACGCATCTTTATCATTGGATAGGCTTGTCATTGTCGATCGTTATTTTCGGCACTTGGGGCGACCTGATAGAATCGTTAATCAAACGCACTTTGGACGTAAAAGATTCCGGCGACTCGCTTCCCGGTCACGGAGGTTATCTCGATCGATTCGACAGTTTCCTGTTGGCGGTGTATGGTATGCTGTTTTATGTACAGTTGTTTATTATTCGGAATTAAAAATGCCAGCTCAGTGGATTGACGATGAAATAGACGCTTAACCACAGAATCGAAAAATTTAGTAATGAGAACAAAAATAAAACTGAACCAAAGATATGAAGGGCAAAAGATTTTCATTTTAAAATTTAACTAAAGGCAGTGGAAAGCCGTCATTGCACCAAGCGGGGGACAATGAAACACAAAAATGAACGTTAAAAATAAAAGATTAACCGAAAGACTTTGACATGACGCATTGCACAAAGAATAATATTTTGATCGCAATAATACATAAAAAATGTGTACCTTTGCATTCAAGTTATTTTTCGTATGATAAAAGATTCATTATATAAGATAAAAGATTGGATAGACGACCAACAGAAACGTGGTCGAATAACCTTTCCCTATCAGGAAGTTGTAGGACTATTCCCTGTAATAACGGAACAAGGCGTAAAAAATGCTTTAAATCGGCTTGTGAAAAAATCGGAAATTGTGCCTGTTATGAAAGGATTTTATGCTGTAATTCCTATTGGGTACGCTTTGCGTGGAATGATTCCACCCGAACTTTACATTGACGATTTAATGAAATATTTGAATCGCCAATATTATATTTCGTTGTTAAATGCGGCTGTTTTTTATGGTGCTGCGCACCAACAGCCACAAATTTTTTCCGTAATAACTTCATATCCGCCATTGCGTGATACAACAAAAAAAGGAAGTCGAATAATTTTTATTTCCACACGAAAGACAATTCCACAAATATGGCTGAAACCGTTTAGAACGGAGTACGGCGACATTCAAGTTTCAAAACCTGAACTTACGGCAGCCGATTTGATTACTTTTCAAAAAGAAATTGGCGGACTAAATCGTGCTTGTACAGTTCTGTACGAATTGGCAGAATCAATAAATTTTGAACAGTTAGATAAAGTTTTTTTTGATTACATTCCAACTGCGACAATTCAACGTTTGGGATATTTGCTCGAAAACGAATTGGAACAATCTAATTTAGCGGAAATTTTATTTGTAAAATCACAAGAATTTAATTGTAAATTTCAAAAAACACCATTGAAATATAGCAAACCAACAGAAAATTGCGAAACAAATACAAAATGGAAAATTATTATTAACGAAACAATAAAAATAGACGATTTATGATACCTCAACCTGCAATAAAACAATGGCAAGAGACATTTTCGTGGCAAAAAGATTACCAAATTGAACAAGATTTAATAATCTGTCGTGTCGTATGTGCTTTGTTCAACGATGAATATTTGTCTGAACATTTGGCTTTCAGAGGCGGTACAGCATTTAACAAATTGTATTTGCACCCACAACCTCGATATTCGGAAGATATTGATTTAGTGCAAATAAAAGCGGAACCAATTAAAAAAACAATAGACAGAATCCGAGAAGTTTTATCTTTTCTTGGCGAGCCAAAAATCAAACAAAAAGCACACAACAATACGCTGATTTTTCGTTTTAATTCCGAAATTCCGCCAATTATTCCCATTCGCTTGAAAGTTGAAATAAATACTCGTGAGCATTTCAATGTTTTGGGACTGACAAAGCACAATTTCAGCGTAGAAAATCAGTGGTTTTCGGGAAGTTGCAAAGCAACAACTTATCATTTAGAGGAATTATTGGGAACAAAAATACGAGCATTATATCAACGCCGTAAAGGTCGTGATTTGTTTGATTTATGGAAAGCATTGACAATGCAAGAAGTTGATAACGAGAAAATTACTCGTTGTTATTGTGAATATATCGGTTTTGTTGTTGATAATCCGCCAACCCAAAAGGAATATTTGCTGAACATGGAACAAAAAATCGAAGACGAGGAATTTTTAGGTGATACAGCAATGCTTTTGCGTTCCGATGAAAAATATAATCCCGTTGAAGCGTGGGAGTTAGTAAGAAGTCAATTAATAGAAAAGTTGTAGTCTTGCATTGGCTTTGATATAGGTAAATTTAACAATGAAAAATTCTTCAGTTAGTTATTCGCTCATTGATTNNTCACTCAAAATTAAAAGTAAAGATAACCATTCGGGAAACACCTTTGGATAAAGCATTAGAATATTTCATAAAACTGGGATCGGTCAAATCGGATCGGTCTTTTTCCAACAAATCTCCCAGACCAAAACAGAAACGGATTTCCGGAATTACCTTGACGAACGGGAGATAAAAATCACATCCTAAACCGATGGAAATGCCATAATCCTGCGGCTTTAAAAGGATAGGCTCATCTTTCTTCCGTCCCAGATCAATCGTGGAATAAACGCCGGTAAGCACATAAGGCCGGTAATTGTTCAATCGCATCGAACGTAGTTTCAAATCAAGCGGAAGTACCAAATAATTGGAACGCACATTGGTTATAAANCGCGCATCGGTTGCCGGTTCCACAAATTCAAACGCCTTGTCGCCAAAACAAAGCATAGGCGTAAACCGGAGGTTCATATACGGATTCAAATATAAATCAGCCACCAAACCGACGGTGAACCCCGGAGAATAATCCGGAATTGTTCCAAACCAAGTTTCCCCGTTTTCATCGGTCAAACCTGAATTTGTCAACAGCATATCCTGAAAATTCAGACCTACGGTAATCCCGAAGTGATACAATTTATAATCACCGTAAGGTTGATTGCGAACCTTTTGAGTTTGAGCCAAAAGGAGGTTGCTCAACAACAAAAGACCAATAACTATGAATATTTTTTTACCCATTTCGACACTTTTCCGATAATAATAACGGGAAAACAGGCTGCTTATTGTAGATTTTCAATCATTCTCCTCAACGCTTCTTTTTCTTCATTGGACAAGTTTCTCGTGTAAAATCCTTTGTGGACACAGTTAGGATCTTTCCATTGAGGAAAAATACCCATTTGCTCACATTTTATTAGATTTGTTTTTGTCAAGGCCGGAGGAGACGCTTCATAATTATAAAGATCATTGATTGGGATATGGAAATTAAGATTCCCCATCTTTTCCTGTTTGCAAATATCGGGTGGATAATTTTCCGGACGTATCACAGCTTCTTTTGTAAAACCAACCATTGCTTTGGTCAATTTAAATGAAGGAAGCATTTTCTTTCCCAGATTTGGAAAACTCACAAATAACAAAGCAGCTATAAATAAAACGAATGAACCGGATAGTACCGGCAACCGTTTTATGTTTAAGGAGGAAAGTAAAATAAATATCATCGGGTAAATAATATCAAGCATAAACCGAAACTGTCCTGAAAAAGAAAAGACAAGTATCAACTTGAAAATAGCAAGAAAGAATAAGGCAATGTAAATAAAACGTCTCTTCAAAAAAGAAAAAATACCGAAAAACAATAGTGTTATTACGACAGCAAGAACTATAATGGTTTGTAAATCGGGAAGCGTCAGCCAATGATATATTTTCTCAAAAATTGAAAATGAATTGATTGTATCTACATCATAATTTAAATCGTATGTATAAGCCGTGGCTCCCAAATCTGATAATTCCAGTACTTGCCTATGGGGAAGCCAATAAGTATCAATTTTTGTGAAAGTAACCGGATAAAATAGACTGGAAGCAACAATCACATTCTTAATCAAAAAAATAAAAACCAAGATACCCGGGAAAATATAATTCCGAATAGATTTTAATTGGCTTTCGCCGAACGTTGTTTCGCTTTTGTCCTGATACAAAGCAACGATAAAAACCCACAACGGCAGCCAAAAAACAATCGGTTTTATAACAAAGGCAAAAACAGAAATAACGAATAAGATTTTAAAATTATTTTTTTCGTAATGAAAATAGAGTTCGTTTACAACGATTAACGAAAAAAATACAATAGGGAGGTCCGGCGAAGACGATTGAAAATATAAAAAATAAAAAGGAATAAAAAGCAGCAATAAAAAGGATTTTCTTTCAAAAATATAAACCAAGAATAAAATGACAATGAAAATGCCGAAACGACCGTACAAGTCAATGGTTTGGTCGATTCCAGCTTGCATAATATGCATAAACGACATTTGTCCAAGTAACCAGTCAATATTAGCTGTCCCAATAATTAATCCGTATTGGTTTAACCATTTTAAAGTCGGAACATAATACCAAAAATGATCAATCCTAAAATTATAATAAGAACCTGCCAAAATAATCATGAAAGCAAATCCCCAGAACCAAACGCTTTTGAGAATCGTTTTGGGAAAAGGAGGTAGATATTTCCTGAGACTCTTTAAAAAATAAGGAACAACTGCAACACATAGCAGAAAAATCTCTACTGAAACGTTTAATGGAATAAAAAATGCGATAATACAAGCCACCAAACCATACAAAGAAAGTCCGGCTATAACTGAAATGGTAATCGATTCATTTTTAACAGATAATAATAGTTTTGCCCAACAACCCCAACCGGCAAATACTATAAATAACAACGGAATGAGAAATAACTGAACAATCATAATAGAATACAATTACATAAATTTTTCAATCTGAATAAGCCACAAATGTACAAAAAAATAAATTTATCACAAAACAAAGCATGATTAACAATATTTGCCACTTTTTCATTATATTTGCGACCAATATAATAAAAATACGATATTATGCTTCAACAACAACTACGACAACATCAATGGAAGGCTTTCCGGCGAAATCCTATGTTTGAACGGAATTTGGCCGTGAGGATATTCATGTACTTTATGTTCGGGCTTCTGGCATTAGAATTTCTGAGTTTCGGTTTTATCTTTGACACATTCTTACTGAAAGTTGGTCCGTATGAGCGGGCGATTGATACTTTTAATTCGATTCTGTCTTTTCTTTTTGTCTTGGACTTTGTCATTAAATTTTTCTTCAAGACGAATGAATCTATGCAAATTGCACCGTATCTGACGCTTCCGGTTAAACGGAACAAATTGTTCGACTTCCTGTTGCGGAAAGAGTTTTCCAGTTTCTGGAATTTCTACTTTTTGTTTTTGGTTGTTCCCTTTGCGTTTAAGGCAGTTACGCCTTTCTTCGGATTTCCTGCTGCCGTGTTGTATATTTTGCTTTTCCTCCTTTTGTGTGTGGCGAACAGCCTGTTAGTAAGCATCATCAATAATTTTATCAGCAAAAGTTTTTGGTTTTACATTTTAGCTGTCATCAGAGTTGTATACCCTTTTTTCCTGATTTTTGTCTGTAAAATTGATTTAGGCGATTACATCGCTCAATTGGGAGAAATGTTTCTCAGTTACAATTTGTGGATTTATGCCGCTTTCATCGTATTTTTCGCCGCTTTATGGATCATCAACCGTTTGCAGATGCGCGACAGATTATACTACGAATTGCAGGGAGACAAAGTCGATAAGATTTCTTCTTTTTCAAGCCTGTCGTTTCTGGATAGATTCGGTGTAATCGGCGATTTTATCAATCTGGAATTGAGAATGATTCTTCGCTCGCCCCGTTTGAAACAGCAGACTTTGTTTGCAGGCACTTTAATCATTGGGTTATTCTTTTTCATGCTGTACTCCCCAAATAACATTTTTACACAAAGTAGTGGCGGACCGTTTGTGTTCCTTCTTTACGGAACAATGGCTATCGGATTAATGGGAATTATCATGGGACAATTTCTTTTTACGTCGGAATCGTCGTTTTTCGATGGATTGGCTTCACGTAAAGTATCTATATTTGAATTATTGAAAAGCAAATACATTTTATATTGTTCCTATTCGCTGTTGGTAACGCTTTTGTTGTTGATTCCCGCATTTCAAGGAAAAATCAACGGTTTTCTGCTGGTTTCGCTGCTGTTTTACGTGACAGGGCCCATTTATTTTATTATTTTTCAGAATGCCGTTTACAATAAAACCTACTTCGACCTCTTCGATAAAGGGATGTGGAATTGGAAAGGACAATCGGGAAATATGATTGTCATCACGATGATTACGATGTTCGTACCGGTTATATTGGTGCTGATACTCAACGCTACATTTGGAGAAATGATAACTTACAGTTTTATGCTGATTGTCGGATTGGCGTTTACGCTTACCTCCAAATACTGGCTTACGTGGATTTACAACCGTTTTTTGAAACGGAAATACAATAATATGGAAGGATTTAGATCGAATTGAAAATTGAAAATGATATATGGAACTGGAATTAAAGAATTTAGTAAAACGTTTTGGAGATAAAACCGCATTGGACGTCTCCGAATTAAATATCGAGAAAGGAACCCTTTTGGGATTAGTAGGTAACAACGGCGCCGGCAAAACGACCCTTTTCCGTTTGGTTTTGGACTTGCTGAAAGCAGACAACGGATATGTGTTGAATAAAGGCGTTGACGTGAGTAAATCGGAAGATTGGAAAAC
>JGI24702J35022_10002182_pt1 | contig 12051 bp, 6 predicted proteins | sample TergutTh196P4_FD_35022 | JGI IMG/M metagenome (IMG submission 35022)
GGCAACGCACTGGTACTGCGGCGAAAACTTGTACAATTGTCAAAACTTGTGTGCGGAGCCTGTAACCATTGCGAGTTTTTGGACACCCACTGAACAGTAACTCTGACTTCTCACGTACGGTTACAGTTCTCTTGGCAGCCGGCGACTGTGGATTTGTCTACGCCAACGTGCTAGCGCCGCCGTGAACCCCATGCGCGTGGAGCCTGTAACCGTTGCGTCTTTTTGAATATTCTGTGAACAGTCTCACTCACAGTTTGCCATCGCAAATATCGGGATAAATAGGATTAATTTTACTCTTGATTTTGTATGAATAGTGTTATACAATTGGCGACATTCGAGAATACACGACAAGAAGGGGGTGTGGTTGCATGGGTCGTTCAATTTGGATTAAAATTCTCAGCATTATCCTGGCTTTAGTTCTGGCTGCGCTTTTGCTGCCAACTGGCGTAGCGGCGCCGGAGGATGGAGGCGCTGACTTACCAAACCAACCGGGCGCAATTATTGACGAATCGGGTGGAGACAGGTTTGCTACTGGGGACGTACTTGCACCCGCTGATTCGTTGCCGCGCGCGCAAACCATAGCTGATTCCTATGGCCTTGAGCTTCTATCCTATTCATATGGGATAGCGGTCCTGTCCGCGCCCAGCTACACAATGACCGTAAACCAAAGCAGCAGCGCGCAAAGCTTGCCAAAACTCAGCCCTAACAGGCTGTATCATACATACGAAATCCCATATACCGAAAGTAACCAGGATAATTCACGCCGCCTGTCCTCTACCGCCGCTAAAAGACATCAAGGAATCGTTGGCAGTTGGGGTGATTACGGAAGCCAGGCTTATTACGAACCGCTATACGCCGAGTCTACATATATCGCGTCGGCTTATGCCGAACCGTTCGATGTGGACGCGTTACCTAATCCGTTACAATGGCACAGGGTTGAGATCGACGCTGACCGCGCTCATGCTATTTCGACTGGTAAGCGCGTAGTTATCGCGGTGATCGATACAGGTATTGATATCGACCATCCCGCCTTTGCCGGCAGGATTTCTAACAAATCATATAACGTGTACTCAGATAGAATCGGTATTGAATATGTGCGCGACGATTATGGACACGGCACCCACGTAAGCGGTATCGCCGCCGCCGCGCTGGACGCCACTTCCGACGTCTGCGGCATCGCTCCGGACGCGGAACTTCTGGTGATAAAAGCGAACGAACCGAAAAATGGCCGGTTTACGAGCGCTGATTTGTACCGTGCGATCAACTATGCTACGCAAAACGGCGCTGATGTCATAAACCTAAGCCTTGGAAGGGAATATGACGGCGAATCGAACTCAGACGATCTTGAGCGGCAGATCATCGCCAACGCTGTGGCTGCCGGTGTATCCGTAGTGTGCGCTGCGGGCAACAACCGTAACAGTCATGCGGGCTACCCTGCGGCATACCCCGAATCCATCGCGGTTTCCGCAACAAAACAGGGATACAATTTTGAAAACGCTTTCTCGAATTATGGGCCGGAGATTGACGTTGCCGCGCCGGGAAGCGACATATATTCTACGACCTGGGGCGGCGGGTATGGCTTTATGAAAGGCACTTCCATGGCCGCGCCAAACGTTGCGGGCGTGGCGGCACTGGTTTTGGAACTACATCCCTCGTACACCCCGCAACAGGTAAGGGACACGCTACGCGAAACAGCGCGCGATGCGGGCGCCGTAAGCCGCGACGATTATTACGGTTACGGGATAGTCAACGCCTACGCTGCTACTCTGGGAACTGACGCATTATATAGTGTTACTTATAATTTTATGGATGACGTCCGCGACCCTGTAGCCGTGAAGGTTATACCTGGGGATAAGTTGCTTCCTACGGATCCCCCGCTGCGCGACGGGTACTTATTTGAAGGATGGTTCATAGACGGCGCCGACGAGGCGTATAGCTACGACAGGCTGGTTACGGGAAACCTAAACTTACGTGCAAAATGGAAAAAATCCGAGGACGGCATGTATATCCTGGAATTCCCGGACTTGAATTTCCGATTTGAAATACTGCGGCTTCTCAACAATCGCGACGGCGGGTACAGAAAAGACAGTAGCTTTATTGAAAATGATCTGACTACTATCGCTTTGATCACTAAGTTGGACGTCGTGGGCATGTCTATTCGGAACATGTCGGGCCTGCAGTATTTTTCAGGTTTGGAATCCCTTGTCTGTGACTATAATTATATAAACGAGTTGGATGTGTCGAAAAACACAGCGCTTAAATGGCTTGACTGCTCGTATAACGAGCTACTTGCACTCGACGTGTCGAAAAACACAGCGCTTGTCAGCCTCAAATGCGGCGGGAACAAACTGTCTGTGTTGGACGTATCGAAAAACACAGCGCTCACGGAACTTCACTGCCAATACGCAGTGCTGTCTACGCTCAATGTGTCCGCCAACGCGGCTCTTGAGTGTCTTGAGTGTTTTGGCAATCAACTGACACAGTTGGACGTTTCCGGAAATGCGAAACTTTCCGACCTTGAGTGCGATATCAATCAGCTCAAAGCACTCGACGTGTCAAAAAACCTCGTGCTGGAAATTCTTCGATGCGAAAAAAACCAACTGGATAAACTGGATGTATCAAACACCACCTATCTCCGCACCTTGTCTTGCGGCGAAAATCCGCTCACTAGGTTGGATGTGTCCAAAAACAGGGATCTATTGATATTGGATTGCTCTTTTAGTCAACTTGGGTCGCTGGATGTATCCGGAAACCCAATGCTTGAGTCGCTGTACTGCTGGGATAACCAACTTGCCCGGCTTGACGTGTCCAGAAATATTAAGCTTACCCAACTGTGGTGCCACAACAACCAACTGGCTGCACTTGACGTGTCGCGTAACACCGCGCTTGAGGTACTTGTTTGCCACCATAATAAGTTGACAAGTCTGGATGTGTCGCGTAACGCCGCGCTTGAATGGCTCGATTGCCAGTATAACCAAATGACGTCCATTGACAAAGTTGCCGGTTGGTTAACAAACCCAAAACTGGCGCCTGATAGGACATTCTATTTCTATCCACAGCAAGAAAAACAACAAGATGATGAAAATGCAACCAAACAGGATGATAATCGTAAATATGGCGGCAACGCTAACTCGGTTGTTATTGAACCGGTTACTCTGACAGAAGAATCGCCGCGCTATGAAATTTCTGGAGTAAAAACGATACTGACGCCCGATGGGCACGATCCGATAGCGAACCCTGATGGATCGTTGACGCTACCAGGCGGTGGGACGATCATTACAAATGGGGGATCTGAAATTGAGGTTCCCGGCGGGACGGCAATCAGCAACGACGGGATCATCACCATACCAAACGGAAAAGTCGGCGGTAAGATCAAAATATCCGCCGATATTGTCGTTGATTTCGGGCCGGGTATGAGCATTAACGTCCCCGTTGGAGATGAATCGCTTAGCGCTTGGGATATCAAATGGATTAACCCTTTCGCCGACGTCAGCGCAAATGATTGGTTCTTTGGCGACATTCAGTACACATATACGTTTGGTCTGATAAATGGCGTGAGTGCCAACGCTTTCAGCCCGCATGCGACATTGACGCGAGGCATGCTAGTTACGATTCTTTACCGTGACGTCGGGCAACCGAGTATAAGTGGATTTGATAATCTCTTTAGCGATACAGGGAACGCGTATTTCACCGAAGCGGTTATATGGGCGTCGAAAAACGGAGTCGTCAAAGGGTATGAAAATGGCACATTTTGCCCGAATGATGAAATTTCACGGCAAGATCTCGCGGTTATCCTGTCGCGATACTTGCGCCTTATGGAGCATAATCCTCTTCCAATACGCCAATACAGCGGTTTCAAAGACGGGTCTATTATCTCAGGTTACGCAAAAGAAGACGTCATAGCGTTGTATGAAGCCGGCGTTGTCAACGGCAATAGTGAATACCTGTTTAACCCGTTTGGAAGAGCCACGCGCGCGGAAGCCGCCGCCATACTGCATAGGCTTTAGATACTGTTCAGACGGCATCCAAAAACACAGGTTGGTTACAGCCAACGCACTAGTACATTGGTGGAAACCTGTAAAATTAGCCAAAACTTGTGTGCGGAGCCTGTAACCATTGCGAGTTTTTGGATACCCCCTGAACAGTAGTAGGCTGTAAATTCTAACTTTTCGGCCAGCTACTTTATGTTGCGAACTTGACCTGCCTTGTGTTATTATAGTTACACTAAAATTCACAGTTTTCGCAGGTTGGGATATGGACGACACAACTGAGAACACAACATACGTAGCTTTTTCGATACCACGCCGCGAACCGCGCCCGCAAAACGGCGCGGCTGTGTCACGTACGCGGGAGGGCGCAACGGACATGATCTCGCCGGGCGGCGTGAAATTCGCTGAAATCGAATTTGAGCCCGGCTCTATCCGAGCTGCTGCCGCAAATGTAGCGTCCCACCTATTCCCGCCATCCGCGCCACCCCAAAAAATCACGCGACGGACAGCCGACCCAATCCGCCAGAAGTTTTACGACATGCGATCCATTTCCGTCAGCAGACCTTTCATTCGGGACGACTCCGAGCTTTTTTACAGACAGGCAAAGTTTATGGAAGACTTCTCGGACGATTATGAGGACAGCGCGGGATTCTTCATGTACTTTCCGAACTACCAGCAAATGGGATACGAACAGCTCCGGACATATTTCACTTGGCGCACACGAGCCAGGCGCGGTGAGATGCGGACTACCTCCGTATCCTATGCCTTTCTCTATGTCTACGAATTGCTATCCGGAATAGGCGTAGGCAGCGCCGCCGACGGACTGGATAAACTCGTCGCGTTATGGCAAGGGTTTGGAGAATACGGCCAGGCGTTCGAAAACTACATGCCACTATGGCTCAAGGATTACCATGTGTACTATGAACTCCCTCACAGTTTCATCGATTTTATAAACGAGCATAACCTGCAAAAGTACTATTCCCTACCCCTCATTTTTGCCACCGACACAAAAAACAGCCTTGAACTCTGGAACGCCATATCGAGTTACGACATAACAAAATCGAATTTTTACAGCGGAAAAAACGTACAACTGCTCAATGATTGTTTTGACGTAGTGCTCGACGCGATCCGCCAATTCTGCGCAAATCGTGGCGCGCGTTTCGAAGACCTAATTATCTACAGCATCAGCAGAAAAGCGCCGTGGGCCCCGTTTAGGCGCGCGCTGTTTTATGACTGGCTCCGGCAACCTGACCGTCAGGTAACCTTTCCCGGGCAGGAATACTACTACTGTAAAAACGGTAGATGGTTGGCTTCTTTGCCTATTTACTTTTCGAGCCAGAAAGGTTTTGTAGGACATATAATCAAAAAAACTGAATCGTGTTTGCGTAACGTGATGAACTACAAGTACAAACTTTCCGTCGGCACGAAATATAGCGATAATGAGCCGTTTCGTGAACTGAAAGTGATTTCTGCAAAACTCGCCGATCTTGACAGCGTGATAGAACACGCTGTAGACTGTTTTTACAGGAACTTGACCCGCGCGGTCGTCACTGTCGATCACGCGAACCTTGAGCGAATAAGGAAAGAAGCCCTAGGGACGCAAAGTAAGCTGACCGTCCCGGAAAACGACGGGCAGGATACGGCGGTCAGTGCGCCCGAATATCACGATCCGCCGGTCAGCGTAGCGCGTGTTGGCGACAGTTGGTCGGGTTTGAGAGATGCGCTGAGCGTAATAGAGCTTGAAGCTTTAACCATAGCGCTCCGCGACGGGGCGAGCCTGAAGGCTTTTGCCGACGGCAACGGGATAATGCTGGAGGTTCTTGTCGACGGAATCAACGAAAAAGCCTCCGACCATATCGGGGATAGCATCCTGGAACTCGACGGCGGGGTGACAGTATTCGACGAATACATACATGATGTAGCAAGAATGGCGGATGGAACATGACAAATGGTGTACCGGCGCGGGTCGCCAACATACTGATAAACGCGCTCAAAGGCGGCGTCGTGCCAAGGGTGGGGCTTGAGTACATCACTGTGGGGCGCGCGCAGGAAATAGCCGCCATACTGCGCGACACTGAGATGGTCGCGGACGGCGGCGCCTCGTTTCGCTTTATCGTAGGCAAATACGGCAGCGGCAAGAGCTTCCTGCTACAGACAATCCGCAATTATGCGACCGCGAAAGGCTTCGCTGTCGTCGACGCGGATCTTTCGCCTGAGCGGCGCTTTTCCGGGACAAAAGGCCAGGGCCTCGCCACATACAAAGAACTGCTCCACAACCTGTCGACTAAATCCAAGCCCGACGGCGGGGCGCTGCCGCTGATTCTGGAGAAATGGATTTCCGGCATCCAGGCCTCGGTAAAGATAGATACGGATTTAGACGGGGAAGCACTCAACCGCCAGGTGGAGAAGCAGATATACGAGGTCGCAGGATCGCTCGAAGGTATGGTAAATGGTTTCGAGTTCGCCAAAGCGGTCGTCACCTACTGGCGGGCTTACCGGCACGACGACGCCGTGATGAAAAGCCGCGTCCTCAGATGGTTTCGCGGGGAATACGCGACTCGCCGGGACGCTAAAGCGGAACTGGACATCAATTTCATCGTGACAGACGAAACATGGTACGACTTTTTGAAAATATTCGCGGTATTCCTCGTCGGCGCGGGTTACAAAGGACTTATTGTGCTTATCGACGAACTTGTGAACATTTTTAAAATCCCCAACTCTATCACAAGGCAAAACAATTACGAAAAGATACTCACGATATATAATGATGTGCTTCAGGGGAAAGCGACTCATATCGGTTTCTTGATTAGCGGTACGCCGCAGTGCATCGAGGACAAATATAAAGGCGTGTTCAGCTATGAGGCGCTACGGTCGCGGCTTGCTGAAGGCCATTTTTCAGGCGGCGGGCTCAGGGATCTGTCAGCCCCGATCATAAGGCTAGAAACTCTGACGCAAGAAGAGATGTACGTGCTTATAGAAAAGCTGCGGGACATCCACGCGCAGCTATANANCTACNCGCCGTCGCTCAAACACGAAGATCTGCTTTATTTTCTNACCGTTGAGTATAATAGGGTCGGCGCGGGTACACATATTACGCCGCGAGAGATCATCAGGGATTTCATAGAACTGGCAGGCATACTCTACCAGAACCAGGACAAGAGCGTCGCCGATATACTGGGCAGCAACAGTTTTGAGATGGCAAAGGGCGGGTTGACCGACGAGGATATCCACGCGGACTTTCTTGAATTTGAGTTATAAGGAGAATTATTTATGTACCGATTTGTCGCCGTCGATATCGACGGGACGCTGCTTAATAATAGTAGTCAGGTTTCCAAGCGAAACGAGCAAGCAATAAAGGATGTTATAAACGCCGGTATAATATTTTCGCTATCAACCGGGAGGCCACTACAGGGCGTGTCCGCCTTCGTCGATATGGTCGGCGCGGACATGCCGTTTATCATATATAACGGCGCGATGGTGGTTACCAGCAAATCAAAACAGGTTTTGCACGAAACAACACTTTCTGGCGAATTGGCAAGCGGCGTCGTTCGCTTAGGCCAGCAACGCGGCACGAATGTATTCGTATACAGGGACGGGAAGATGCATGTTACAGAAATATCCCAGCCTGTTGAGCATTATATATCATATTTCAAAATCTCGCCCTTTGTCGTTGAGGATTTGGTTGAACTCGCGTCGAGGGGCGTTACAAAAGTGCTGTTCCGCGATACGCCGGACCGGATCACTGATCTGCAAAACGAGGCGGCGATTCTTTTCAAGGATAAGCTGAACTATTTCACATCGCAGCCGAACCTTCTGGAGTTCGTTGATTCCGCCACCTCTAAGGGCGCAGCCATGCGGGTAATCGGCGAACGCTACGGCATACCGCAGTGCGAAATGATGGCGATCGGCGACAGTTACAACGATATCGAAATGATCCGCCACGCTGCGCTCGGAGTGGCGATGGGCAACGCCCCGCAAGAGATAAAAGACATCGCCGACGCCGTCACATCGACAAATGAAGAAGATGGAGTAGCGGAAGCGATCTACCGCTATGTGCTTGACAGACCCCCTTCGACCAACTCAGACGCAAGTAGTGGTTAGTGTTTAGTTGTTAGTTGTTAGGAGACGAGGGATGCGTGTGAAAATAACTTGTTTTTTATTGAAGTTAGCGAGATGATAGGTTCTATGGATGTTTTCAGTAGGCTGGCGCCGTTTGTACAGGATTTCATCTATCAAAACAAATGGGAAGAACTGCGCGGTATACAGGTAGCCGCCTGCGAGGTCATATTCGACAGCGACAGCAACCTGCTCCTATCCTCCGGGACAGCGTCGGGCAAAACCGAAGCCGCCTTTTTGCCGGTACTTACCGAGCTATACTACAAACCTTCAAAGTCGGTCGGAGTAATGTATATATCGCCTCTAAAGGCGCTGATCAACGACCAGTTCAAGCGGCTCGAGCAGCTGCTTCTCGACTCGAACATCCCTGTGTGCAAGTGGCATGGGGATGCGTCTCAAACCGCGAAGGATAAACTTGTCAAAAACCCCCAGGGCCTCTTGCAAATCACCCCGGAATCGCTTGAAAGCTTGCTTACAAATAAGCGAGGCGCCTGCCTGCAAATGTTTTCCGACCTGCGTTTCGTCATTATCGACGAAGTTCATCAATTCATGCGCGACGCCAGGGGCATCCAACTGCTCAGCGTATTGGAGCGCCTACAGAAACTGACGGGCGTCTTTCCTAGGCGGATCGGGCTGTCCGCCACAATGGGCGACATTTCGCTTGCGCAGACGTGGTTAAATACCGGCACAAAGCGGGCTTGCGCGGCTCCAGTCACGGAAGAGGGAAAAAAACGCATGCGGTTGTATGTCGAGCGCTTTGTCGATTACGCCGACAAACGCGATTTCATTGAGCGCGACGGCAGTGGCAATGTAACAAACGTAAGCGCTGGAGGGGATATCGGGACGCGCGAGCATTTCGAGTACCTTTTTAAAATGACGCTCGATAAAAAAACCATAATCTTTGCCAACAGCCGCGAGGAAATCGAGTTCATTATGGCTAATCTGCGCGAAATCGCCATCAAGAACAAATCGCCGGATGTATACAGAGTACATCACGGCAACGTGTCGGCTCTGATAAGGGAGACTACCGAGGACGAAATGAAGGCCGAAGACGAGAAAATTGTCACTGGCGCCACGGTTACACTCGAACTCGGTATTGACATCGGTTCACTGGATCAGGTAATCCAGGCCGGCGCGCCCCTGACAGTTTCCAGCTTTGCCCAACGCTTAGGCCGCTGCGGCCGGCGCGGGCAAATACCGCAGTTGTTGTTCACTTTTGTGGAAAGTCTTCAGATAAACTCTTCAGATACGCTCGGGCCAATCAANTGGGAATTCATCCGGACAATAGCCATAATCGAGCTTTATACGAAGGANCACTGGCTTGAGCCGGTGTACCCCCATGACCATGCCTACAACATGCTTTATCATCAGACCATGAGCTATCTGAAAAGCTGTGGCGAAGTTTCGCCTGCTGCGCTCGCTCAGGCGGTGCTGACGCTAGGGTGCTTTGATAATGTATCGCAGGACGATTATAAACGGCTCCTGTCCTGGCTTGTCTATACCGAGCAATTGGAACGTACCGAGCGCGGCGGTTTGATAATAGGCAGAGAAGGCGAAAAAGTTGTAAACAGCTACAAGTTTCTGACTGTGTTTCTCTCTACGGAATATCTGCTCGTCAAAGACGAAAACCGCACAATCGGCACCGTGGACAAAGTCTACCCTGTCGCCACACGTTTCGCCCTCGCCGGTCGCGCTTGGGAGGTTGTGGAAGTCAACGAAGCTTCAAAGGTCATATTCGTCAAGAGCGTACCCGGTATCTCGCTTGTCGATTGGGACGTGGACTTCGAAGTAGATCTGCATACAGTGCTTGTGCGCAAAATTCAAGCTATCCTGCTATCCGATGAATCCTACCCATACTTGAGCGACCGGTGCGTCTCGCGCCTTTCTGAGATACGCTATATAGCAAGAAACAGCGGCATTCTGGAAAACTTGGTAACTCCGTTATCTGATAAAAAATTCGCCGTTTTCCCCTGGGTCGGGACGCGGCAGCTTTTCACCCTGCATTACGCACTATTGGGCAGGAAGATAAAAAACAGGTTGCTGTGGATCAGCACCGTATATCTCGAAGTCGTCTTCAACGGTACAGCCGACGAGCTCAATGCGATCATCCGCGACATACTGCAATCGGATCTGGATCTGTACGCCCTCCCCTTGCCGGACAACATACAGGTCAGGGGAAAGTACAACGAGTTTATCCCAAAAGATCTTCTCCGCAAACAGTTTATTGAAGATTACCTGGACTTGGAAGGCCTACGCGAGAGTTTGGTGTAGTTTATAATAGTCAAAATGGAAGGAAATGAGTTATATGAAAATTGGTATTATTGGAACCGGGATAATAGCATCGGCGATTGTGAAGGGCTTCTGTACAATGAAAACGGGGCATGAGTTTTTTCTGTCGCCCAGAAACGCGGAAAAAGCCGCCAGCCTTGCCGCGCAATTCAGCGAAGCGAGAGTTTGCGCGTCCAACCAGGAAGCTGTCGACAATTCCGAATGGGTGTTCATCTGCCTACATAAAAAGGACTTTGGCGCGTTGAGCGAGATCAGCTTTAGGCGCGAGCATAAAGTCTTGAACATGTCGGCGGAAATGAGGCTGCTGGATTTAAAAGAAATAGTCGGCGAAACTGCGCTCCTGGCGCATGTGATCCCGCTACCGTTCATTGCTCTGGGTGTCGGGCCGCTGCTCGTGTACCCCGAAATAGCGCAAGTCGGCGAATTGTTCGCGCCGGTAAGCGACGTCTACTTCGTCGACAAGCAATCTGACGCGCATACGTTGCAGATCGTCACGGGGCTGATGAGTCCGTTTAATATGCTCTTAAATGAAATCGCGCAGTTTTCGGATGAGCAAGGCATCGAGCATGACTTGTCGGTCAAGTTCCTGTGTTCGCTGTTCGGCGCGCTATGCGCCCGCGCGTCCGGCACACCGGACTGCGACCTCGTCGAACTAGCGCATGAGATGACTCCCGGCGGGTACAACGAGCAAGCGATGAACGAACTGATGGCCAACGGCGCGATTAGCGCGTGGCGCGTGGCGCTCGACAACTTGCTAGGGCGACTGCGGGAGAGCCGCTGAGCAGGGTACAGTTCATTTGACCGTTTGATATCTGGTTCAGGCTACATCGGAACCACACAGTGCCATGTATGTGTTAATCTCAAGAAGAAACGGAACCACACACAGATGCTTGAGGTTATGCCGCAGTTTTCGGATCTAATAGTCCCGTGGCTAAACAATGCGACCATTGAATTCAAGTCGAGCTCAACAACCTAACCGATCTATAACCGAAACAATGCGTTCAGATTTATGGATTTATGGATTTATACTGGTTTTGTCTTGCTATATTAGGGTTGTAAATCAGCATGAAAATCCATGATAATCAAGATTAGTTTTCTTTAAAGCGAAAAGACCTTCATGTGTAACCACTGGCATCACCCCCTAATCAGAGAGTGACCGAGCCGCCAAGCGACAATTCTCGGCTCATTATAGACCGCTACTTTATGTGCTGTCAATCAGCAGATTATACAACAAATTGTAATCTCCATCATTGAAGAAATCAACACCGAAATCACCAAAGCGCGCTCGGCGAGGAAACCGCGACTGGATGGATGGTAGATATCCTCCAGTCGCGGGCTTTTCTTGTTTCGCGTGGCACTGAGCGCGCTACAGCGTTTGCGCGCGCTCCCGCACTGTGTTGCTGAAGTTTATTACCTGGTGTTGGTATTCCTCGGTCATCATTGGGGACGTGATCATAAAATCAGCCGAGGCGCGGTTGGTTGCTATCGGGATGTCATAAACTAAGGCTATGCGCAGTAGCGCCTTTATATCGGGGTCGTGCGGCTGGGCGGTTAGCGGATCGGAGAAGAACACGATGAAATCGACAGTTCCTTCTACTATTTTTGCGCCGATTTGCTGATCCCCGCCAAGTGGGCCGCTGTTGAAACCTCGCACAGG
>JGI24702J35022_10002184_pt1 | contig 12049 bp, 5 predicted proteins | sample TergutTh196P4_FD_35022 | JGI IMG/M metagenome (IMG submission 35022)
AGGGAACTCCATTGGGACCGGCAGGTAAAATCGAGCGTTGTCTGGGAGACCAGGCTTCCATCGGATCGAAGGTGAAATAAATTCTGCCACCGTCAGATATGGCTGAAACCACGTTATTAGCATCTACTGTGGGCGCTCCTAATGCATACGTGGCATCTGTGGAGCTTCCGGGCAATACTGCTTCTACGATATCTTCTGCTTCGTTGATACGTAACATACAGTATGGCACNCGCCAATGAGATACAAAAAGGTTTCCTTCGGTATCCATCGTGATGGTGGAGGGGTAGTGAAATTCAGCCTCCGACAGTCTNCCGGGTTTGAACTCGCCCGTACCCTTTCTCCCTGCGATGGTTCGGATCACGTACATGGTTTTGTACAGAAACTTCTTTTGGGTATAACTTGTGGAATTGCCATCCACAGTAACTGTGATGATGTTCTCCGTGCCTGGTTGGCGCGGGGTAGTCACATAAAGGTGCGTTCCGTCAGACCCGATGACAGGGGCTGGCGTTGAATTGAAGAACACCTGGATCTTTGATAAGTCCGAACCAAAGTTGTTACCGGAGATAAACACTTTGGTTGACAATCCTCCTGAATCCGGCTCAAAACCGGTTATCTCTACCGGTTTTTTCGGATCATAGGGCGTACGGCCGAAATCATCGGCCTTGTAGTCATCGCATGACCAGAAAAAGATCATAGCAGCAGCGATGAGACACATCATGCATGGTTTTTTGATTTTTTTCATTTACTTCTCATTTTTAAAAACGTTAATAACTTGATAAACAGATATATAATTAGTCCTATTCTANCNATATGTAGTACCAAAAGGGACAAATTGTTTCTTGCGTAACGTTAAATGGTCTAAAATCTCGCTTACCTTATTCCTCCTACTATCAATAGGAGGTACTGACGTCGGCATCTCATATAACTTGTTGTAATCCAGCAGATAATGATAAGGGTCATGGATGATTTAAAAAAAAATTAAACAATTTGTTAAACAATCTCTCTGAACGGTTTGGAGTGATTATCTAACACGTTGCTATTCAGGTGATTATTTTTCATTAGCCACAGAATAGCCTAAAAAAGAATCAACAAACGAATAAACATCCATATAATTAATGTTTTACGCATGGCTTTTTATTTTTTTTGAAACAAAAGCGCATTTTTTTTTGATTTTTTATTTGGTGATTTAAAAGGATTTAGTAATTTTGCAAAAAATTTTGCCGAGCAGTACCTCCTATTGATAGTAGGAGGAATAAGTAAGCGAGATTTTAGACCATTTCATAGAGAATCATACATTAATACACTATTGTCCGCATAAGGAGGCGGACGTAATAATGAAGAGCGAAACATGAGTAAAAGTTTTTATTTAATACTAATTATATGTCTATTTATCAAGTTATTAACGTTTTTTTAAAGAGAAGAAAATGAAAAAAATCAAAAAACCAAGCATGATGTGCATCATCGCTGCAGCTATGATCTTTTTCTGGTCATGCGATGACTACAAGGCCGATGATTTCGGCCGCACGCCTTATGATCCGAAAAAACCGGTAGAGATAACCGGTTTTGAGCCGGATTCAGGAGGATTGTCCACTAAGGTGTTTATCACCGGTAGCAACTTTGGCTCGGACTTATCTAAGATCCAGGTGTTCTTCAATTCAACGCCCGCCCCTGTCATAGGTTCGGACGGATCGCACCTTTATGTGACTACCCCGCGCCAACCGGGCACGGAGAACATCATCACAGTTACTGTGGAAGGCAATTCCACAAGTTATACCCAAAAGAAGTTCCTGTACAAAACCATGTACGTGATCCGAACCATCGCAGGGAGAAAGGGTACGGGCGAGTTCAAACCCGGAAAATTGTCGGAGGCGGAATTTCATAACCCTTCTACAATTGCGATGGATACCGAAGGAAACCTCTTTATTTCGCATTGGCGCGTACCTTACTGCTTTTTGCGACTCAATGAGGAAGAAGATATTGCTGAAGCGTTATTGCCCGGAAGCAATACAGATACGAAATATGCATTTGGAGCGCCTACGGTTGATGATGAAGGAACGGCATCAGCGATTTCTGACAACGGCAGAACCTTTTTTACCTTTGACCCGTTAGAAAGTTGGTCGCCCAGAGAACGTGCTATTTTAATCGGAGACCCGCCGTTTCAATTCAGTACGGCGCATAGTCTGGCGGCTCAGCCGGGAACGGGAGACTTATATACCCGTTTTTATGGCAACGGACATCTTATTAAGGTTGATCCATTGACAAGGTTAGGCGTATTGGTATCAGAAACGTTGACCGGTAGCGATTCTTATCAAGTTTTCGACCCGAAAGACCCCAATATTATTTATTTAGCCTATCACAGCTTGCATTGCATCGCCCGGTTTAACTTAGAAACGAAAGAGCATATCATATTTGCAGGTAGAAGCGGAATAGCAGGTTGGCAAGACGGACCTGCTGCCGATGCGCGGTTAAATACGCCCAACCAGTTGATCGTGGCGCCCAATGGTAATCTGTATTTTGCAGACAGGGGCAACCATTGCATTCGTATGATTACGATTGACGACAACGGGAACGCTATTGTATCAACGGTGATCGGGAAAGGCGGCGTAGCCGGCTATCAAGACGGGAACCCGGAAGACGCCCTGTTCAATAATCCAAGAGGGGTTGCCGTATCCCCTGAGGGCGACATCTATATCACCGACTACGAAAACAATGTCGTCAGGAAGCTAACAATTGAGTAATTAATCATTAAATCAATCATTTATGCAAAAAATTAGAAAAAATATTCTGATCATTGGTTTGCTGTGCCTGTTTCCATTGCTGTCATTTGCACAGACGTATAATATGGGCGGCATAGTATCCGACGAAGAAGGACCTCTACCAGGGGTTAACGTATATTTAAAAGGTCGAGCTACCGTGGGCATATTAACCGATATGGATGGTAAATTCAAGATCAAAGCGCAAAAAGGCGAAGTCCTTGTATTTTCCTTTATTGGTTATCGGACCGTTGAATTTCTTGTAGACAAGGAAGACGATAAAATTGAAGTGACCATGGTCGTGTCAGCCACTGAGCTTGAAGAAGTCGTCATCACGGCTTTAGGAAACGTCGAACGTAAAATCAGCGTGACAGGCGCTATTTCGACGGTAAAAGTAGAGGATTTACAAGTGCCGGCAACCTCCATTGCCAATATGTTGGGAGGTCGTGTAGCCGGTGTGTTCACTTCGTTGGCAAGTGGCGAACCGGGTCGAAACATATCCGAGTTTAATGTTCGCGGTATCGGTACTTTTGGGGCGAACTCAGCCGCATTAGTGTTCATTGACGGTTTGGAAGGCGATCTTAATTCGATAGACCCTGCCGACGTGGAATCTTTCTCAGTACTCAAAGACGCCGCTGCCACAGCGGTTTATGGCGTTCGAGGAGCCAATGGCGTGGTATTGGTGACAACCAAACGGGGATTAGCCGGTAGGTTGAGAATCACGGGAAGAGCAAATTTTGCCATATCCAGCATCAATAAGATGCCTAAATATTTAAGGGCATACGACTATGCACTTTTGGCAAACGAAGCAAGGGTTGTACGAAATGAAGAAATCATGTATAACGATATGGAATTGAGGCTTATCAAAAACCATTTGGACGACGACTTGTATCCCGACATTGACTGGCAAAAAGAAACCACGAAGAGAAACAGCTTCCAACATACCTATTTTCTGAGTGGACAAGGCGGAGCCGAAGCGGCGAGGTATTATGTCAGTTTAAACGCTTCTATCCAAGACGCTGCCTACCGCGTAGCGCCGGAAAACACAATCCGATCAGGCGTAGGGTATAATACCTACGGTTTTCGTATGAATTTGGATATAGACCTGACTAAAAATACCAAACTATATTTTGGTAACGACGGTTATCTCACTATGTTAACAACGCCGGGTCGTACAAACACGAACGCACTTTGGTCGGCTCAAGCGAATCTTACGCCTATCACTGTTCCTATCCGGTATTCTACCGGAGAAATTCCGTCTTACAATGGTAGTGATGGAGGCATATCTCCTTACGTACAGTTGAATTATACGGGAGTAGCCAAAACGCAGAATTACGCCGGCAAATCAACATTAACCATATTTCATGACTTTTCCTATTTATTAGATAATCTAAAATTTAGACTACAGGGGGCTTTCGACAATTCATCTACTTTATATGAGGTGCGTACTTGGCAACCGGAACTGTATTTAGCTTCCGGGCGTACGATATGGGGTGAGTTACAGCGATCAAGAGTATCAGATGCGGTCAATCCATGGTACGGTTCAGGATCTAATCAGTCTCGGAAATATGTTTTGGAAAGCCACTTGACATGGGATAAAATCATTGCTAACGATCATCGCGTAGGCGCACTGTTCTACTATAACATGAGCGACTACAAAACAACCGCTCTCGATAATATTAATGCGGCAAATTCTGATCTGAGAGCTTTGCCGATAAGGTATCAGATGCTTTCGGGGCAAATTAAGTATAGCTTCCAGGATACCTATTTTATTGATTTCAACGCTGGATACACCGGATCAGAGAACTTTGCACCGGGTAGGAGATTCGGCTTTTTCCCGTCTGTTTCGGGCGCTTACAATCCTACCCAATATGAATGGGTGAAGGAAACGCTCCCGTGGTTAAGTCTTCTGAAAATACGCGGCTCTTATGGATCGGTAGGTAATCCGCTTTCTACTTACCGTTTTCCGTTCATGACGATTATGCAAACAGGTCTCAATCTCGCTGGATCTCCGCAAGGATGGGGATCAACTCTTGACGGGGTGACCGAACTACAGTTTGGAGCTAACAACCTGATGTGGGAAAGAACGATAAAATCCAATGTGGGTTTTGAATTGGAACTGTTTAAAAGCCATTTCAGACTTGAAGTAGACTTTTTCAACAGCCATGCCGATGATATCTTCCAACAGCGTGAGACCATCCCCGGTTACGTTGGATTAATCTATTCCGCTCGTCCGTATGGTAATGTGGGGAGTATGCGCAGTTACGGTTCTGACGGTACGATTTCTTATACGCATGATTTCACGAAAGACTTGAATTTTACGATACGCGGTAACTTTTCTTATGCTCAAAATGAAGTCATCAATTGGGAACAGCCACCTTCAAGGTATCCGTACCAACCCCGTAATGGTTATCCGCTTTATTCAGTACAAGGTTATATTGCTGACGGACTGTTTGCAGACGAAGACGACGTAAAGTTTAGCGCTGTCCAAACTTTTGGCGGTTACAGGGTCATGCCGGGCGACATTAAGTATAAGGATATTAATGGCGATGGAGTGATCAATTCGGACGATAGGGTCTATCTTACCACCAACCCCTTACCGAATTTGGTATACGGAATAATGGCAGATGTGAAATATAAGAATTTCTCCTTAGGAGTTCGTTTCTATGGAAGAGGCAATGTTCCATTCTTTCATGTAGGATCTGGCTATAATACCGGTTATTATCCATTTGTCAATGGACGTACAGGTAATGTACTCTCTGAAGTCGCCGACCCATCCAATCGTTGGGTACCGAAAGAATATGCCGAATCGGTTGGTATAGATCCATCTTTGGCTGAAAATCCCAACGCCAAATATCCGCGTCTTTCATACGGGTCGAATAATAACAATACGCAATTGTCGACCTTTTGGCAGAATAACGCCCGTTACTTACGCTTAGCGGACGTGACGCTCAACTACAACTTGAAGGCATCTTTCTTGAAGACATTAGGTTTGTCGTCGGTTGATGTACAGTTATGGTGCGAGAACCTCTATGTATGGAGCAAGATTAAAGACTGGGATCCGGAGCAGGCTATGTTTAATGGTCTCGCATACCCGATTCCGTCAAGATATACGTTGCAATTTTATCTAAACTTTTAAAATGAATTGAAGTATGAAAAAAATATTCAAACATACCATTATTGGAGCTTGTGTGGCTTTCTTGACGATAACGTCATGCAATTTTTTGGATGTTGCGGAGAGTTTCACGGAATCGTTAAAATATGATTCTGTTTTTACCAATCAAAAAGACCTTGAACGTTATGTATGGGCTATTCCTGTACAATATTTCCGCGATGAGGGTTCCAAATTCTATCAATTGGGATCGTTTGCTTGCGACGAGGCTTTTTCGATAATGCTTTCCGACTACACCGCGTTAGATTTCATCCAGGGGAATATAACGCCTACCTACCTCAGAACGTTCAATTATTGGAACTCTATGTACATCGTTATTCGCAAAGTCAATACGATTCTTGCCAACATTGACCAGGCAACCGACTTAGTCGGAAGAGATAAGACCGAACTGATGGGTTATATCTATTTCTTGCGTGCTTTTGCTTATTACTATTTGGTCATGCATTATGGACCTGTTGTAATAGTAGGCGACGACGTATTGGAAACAAATGAGGTAGAAGAATATTACGACCGACCACGGGCTACATTCGACGAATCTGTAGATTACGTTTGCGCCGAGTTGGAACGTTCGGCGTCAATGATGCCTCCGCTTGTTTCAGCCAGTTATTTCGGACGTCCTACCGCAGGCACTGCTTTAGGACTGTGCGCCCGTTTGCGATTGATTCAGGCAAGCCCGCTGTGGAATGGAGGTAATGCCGCTCGCAGAACATATAGTACTTGGAAAAGGTCAACAGACGGCGTGAACTATGTATCCCAGACCTACGACGAAAAGAAATGGGCGCAGGCAGCTATGGTTTGTAAACGGATCATAGAAACAGGCAACTATGACTTGCACACGGTTAAGAAAATGCCGGATAGTCCGGAATTGCCTGACAATGTGCCGATGCTTGATTTTCCGGATGGAGCCGGCAATATTGACCCGTTCCGTTCATATCACGATATGTTTAACGGAGAATCACCTTTTGCCCGTAATCCCGAATATCTGTGGGCGCAACGGTCGCCCGGATTAGAGAATTACTCGCGTCACGCATTTCCTTACGAAATATACAACGGTTATGCCACAGTATCTGTNCCGCAAAAGATAATTAACAATTATCGGATGGCAGACGGACGCACCATCGAAAACTCGAGCGAAGAATATCCCTACGAAACAGACGGGATTGCGAATGTACAGGACAAGGTATTTTCAGGTTATACATTGTGTGGAAATGTGCATAAGATGTTTATGAATCGTGAATTGAGGTTTTATGCCAGCATCGGATTCAGCGGAGCGCATTGGCCTATGCTTTCAACGTCGAACACAGGCAAGCGCAACATTCAGTTTTGGTATAATTATAGCGGTAATGCAGGTCTTCAATCTGTCCGTAACTTGATTTACAACGTCAACACGACGGGTTACTCGTTGAAAAAGTTCGTACACCCCGAAGATTCATGGGGAACTCCCGGAGACACCTATTACGAAAATTCCCGTCGTATGGAAAAAGCGTATCCGATTATTCGCTATGCAGAAATCCTGCTTGCATACGTAGAAGCCTTNAACAATTTGACCACTACGCATACCCTNACNGGTTCGGATGGAAAAAGTTATACCGTTTCGCGCGATGTNGCTGAAATGAAGAANTATTTCAATATGATTCGTTACAGGGTAGGACTGACGGGGTTGACCGATGAAGAACTTGCCTCAGTCGGAACAATGCAAGAGTTGATCGAACGCGAACGGATGATAGAATTGCTCCACGAAAACGCCCGTTTTTGGGACGTTCGTCGCTGGGGTAAGTACGAAATTACGGAAAGAGAACCCGTTCAGGGATTGGATATGAACGTTGATGGATTGGCATTTTACAATATCGTTCCGGTCAATCAACCGATAGCCAGAAACAGGATCGTAGACAAAAAACTGATCCTTCTTCCGATAGAACTGAACGAGGTGAGAAAATCGAAGATGATGGATCAGAATCCGGGATACCAGTATTAATTGAAAGTTGAAAATTGAAAATTGAAAATTTATGGAAAGAATATTTAAATTATTAATTATTGGCGTTGTGGCGTTCAACCTGAAGCGGTTGTAGCGTTGACGAAATCTATCAGGCGGAACAATATAAGCCCGTCGTTTACCTGCTGAGTGGTGCGGATAACATTTTTGGCGTATCCTTCACGCTTAACGAAGCAGAACCTACGCGGTATGTTTCCATAGGTTGCGGCGGTTCCACTGCCAACGAAAAGGAAATCGTGGTGACGCTTGAGCCGAATCCTGAAATGGTAAATACTTATAATTATTTGAATTATGATTATGAGTATCAGTATGCCAAAATTTTGCCGGCTGACAGGTACACCATTTCCTCTTACACGACAACCATCCCTGCCAAATCTGACTATCATTATGCCAGAATACCTGTCAAGGTTCGCACATTAGGTCTATCGCCCGATACAATTTATTTCATCCCGCTGAAAATCAAAAGCGTTTCGGAATACGAAGTGAACGAAGACAAACAGGACGTATTGTTTCGGGTGGCGATTGAAAATGATTATGCCGGGCAGTTGACAGCTACTTATTATGCGAAGAGCGGTACCATGTCTGATCCGCTTACAGTGTTGAGCGGTTCCAAACAAGTGTTTCCGTTAGAGAAGGATAAAGTTCGGATGTTTGTTGGCAACGAGGCTTACAGCGTTACAACTACTGCTGCCGACGTCTTGCGTCTTTCGGTAGTGGTACAGATCAAACCTGACAATACGCTCGAAATTACGCCTTATGGTCCTACGATGGAAGTGGAAATGTTGGACGAGGTCAATGGGTCTAACGTTTATGTCCCGGCGCAAATGCAGGGTAATACGAGACAGCGCGTTTTCTACCTGAACTACCGTTTTCGCTACATCAATGAAGATGGTACATTTACCGTTTGGAGAAATGTGGAAGAAAGGTTGATACGGGTTGAGGAATTATAATTCATTATAACATCATAAAAATGAAAAAAAATATGAATAAATTATTTGTTCAAACGTCTTGCATCCTCTTATGTTGTTGGATGCTGGCAGGTTGCGCCGCGGAAGGTCCTGAAAGGAATATACCGCAATTACTTTATGTAACTCATGCTTCGTTAGCAATGATTGAAGGGGAAGAGATTACAGTTGTAGCAAGTCCGACCAATCAAACGTTTACATGGGAAAGTTCCAGTACGGCTGTGGCAACAGTCAGTTCAAACGGTTTGGTTCGCGCAATCGGTGATGGGGTCTGTGTTATCACAGTCACCAGTAGTGAAGGTTTAAGCAGAGAGATACCGGTTGACGTCACCGAATATAGACCGTTAACAGGAATTGAAGTTATCAATACGCAAAATCTCCAGACTGTGACTTCTTTGTCTTTATCACTCGGACAATCTATGAGTGGATTGGAAGCCTATCCGTCGCCTGCCGATTACAATGAAAAGGTTCCTTTTAGCGTAACTTGGTCGTCTTCTGCTCCTAATATCATCTCGGTAGACCCGGAAACCGGCGTTATCACGTCTCTTGATTTCGGAGATGCTATCATCACAGTTAGTGTCGTAGACAAACCGACCGCTAAATTGGAGATTCCGGTATCTACGGCTGTCATTCCAATAACGGATATTCAAGTGTCTGTTACAAGTCTGGATTTATTCCAGTATGAAGTCAAAAAGGTATCGGCTACGCGAATTCCTTCGAATTATAGCGTTCCGGATGCGACGCTCAATTGGACATCGTCAAATGAGTCAGTTGTGGCTATCGTTGACGGTCAGTTGGAGGCTATTGGCGGCGGTACCGCTACCGTTACGGTTTCACTGAACAGCAATCCGTCTGTCAGTAAGACGATTACTGTAAACGTGGAAGCTGCTTCGGGTACTACCATGTCTATGGACTTCTCGACTTTTGCCGCAACTTCATTTTACGCTGGTGATGAATCATTTAACGATTTCGTCTATCAGAAAGTTGAATTTGAAAAGGGAGGCATCGTTGAGATAGCAGGCATGACTGCGGCACAGATTCAGGCGATTTATAATTATGATTTCTTCGTTTATAATCCGATGAAAAACATACTTGTATTCATCGCAGAATCCGGCGCATGGGATGTATATTACTCTAAAAAGTATAATTACATCTGGGTTAGCAGAGACAGTGATTTACGTCCTGACGCCAACTGGATGATGGGAGCCAATATGGCATCGTCTCGCACATGGCATGACGACTATACGTTGCATAACTACAGCGGCCAAAGATTGAATCCGAAGAATCGCTGTTATATGAGGAAGATAGGCGAAAATATCTATCAAGCGCATGTATTGCTGAGCCATTCAGGTTTTGTCATTATGATTATTAGAGGATGGGAATTAGTGAATGGCGATTGGGACAGCAAAGTCTCTGCCGCAAATTTGTCTTTTGTTGGAGGGACGTTAACCCAACCGTCTAACAACGAGATGGGTCCGGCTGCCGGCTTTGATCTGGGCTATTATAAGATTATCTACAACGCCAATACGCAAGTTTTGCAATTTGAAAAAGTAGATCCGTAAGGGGCGATGTGCCCTGAGCCTGCCGAAAGGTTCATCTCATCAGGTGCGGACGGGACGTTCGCACACCTAATAGAACTTAAGGTTTGAAGTGAAAGGTTTTCCTTTCCTTCAAACCTTTTTTTTATGGACGCACAGGTTAAAAACCTGCGCGAGCATGGGTGATGTTGTTGTAGAGACGTAGCCACGCTACGTCTCTACGAAGGGGTGACACTCAGGACGACGTCGAAAATCTTTTTGCCTTCACATTCTACCCATTGGCAATCGGCGAAGCGGGTGTCGGGGGTTTTGCGGAAGTCGAATGTGAGGAGGTAGCCGCGGTCTTTGTTTTTTGATTTCAGATAGCCGGCTAATTGGGTGTAGGCTTCTTCGTGTTGCTTGTCGCCGTACCAGAGTTTCATTTCGAGGATAAATTGCTGTTTGAGGAAGTCGATTATCATGTCGATCAAGCCATGGTCGCGCGTTTGCGTTTCAAAATGATAGAAGCCGATGCCATTGATTAAAGGTTTCAGATAGGTCAGGAAGATGAGTTTGCCGTCGTGTTCAAGGAATTTGAGGTCTTTCTCGGTGTATATCTCTGCATAGTGGTTTTTGAATTTTCTCAAACACAGTTCCATGTCGAAAACGCCGTCTTTGACGATTTCATTATACATCACGCCTCTTAGATTGTTTTGTTTTGGCGTGGTGATGTTGCGCGAAATAAAATAGTCCGTAATGGCTATCTCGAATATCTTATTGTGAACGATCAATCTTCTATCTCCTTTAGCTAAAAAGCAAAACATCAAACCTAATTTGATAACCGGGTCGTGGGCGTTGAAGGGAATATCCTTTTTGCCGACGGTCAGTTCGAACAGCAGATTTTGCAGGTCGTCATATTCTTCGATCTTCTTCATCAAATCGTCAAACAACGTACTGTTATCATCCAAAATCTCTTTGATCGCTTCCTGAATACCTTCGAGCGTCCAGTTACGGTCTAATTCTGTCTCTATCAGCCGGCAGATGCACGAAACCAAATAAGGATAACCGCTCGTATAAAACCGTATTTCCTGAGCTATTTCGCTGATATTCATGCCGGTATGGTAGTCGTTTTCATATTCGACAAGCATGGTCTCGATTTCTTTAGCCGAAAACGACAAGTCAATCTTGAAATCTGCGGCAATATTCCAATAAAAATCTTTACGGTATGTTTCCTCAATTCTGCATTCTCCATTCTGCATTCTCCATTCTCCTACTCCTGCCAGAATGACGCTCTGAAATGTAAAATCCTTTCCTACATTCCGAAAGAGGAATTTGTCGCGCAACATCTTCAGAAATCGCACGAAGAGTTCATTGTTAGACGCCTCATCAGCTTCGTCTATGATAAGCACGATTTTCTTGTCAGTACATCTTTCGGTAATAAAACGGCTTAAAAGGTCAAAATCGGTAATTGTAACATCCTGCCACCGATTCGCTTCTTCTTTGTCGAACTGGAGTAACGCTTGATGAATTCGTTTTAAAAATCCCTGACAAAAGCCTTCTTCGTTATCAAACATTTTGTCGGAGGCGAACTGGAAACTGATACTTATACAGATAAAACTTCCGTCATCAGCAATCCGGTTTTCTAATCT
>JGI24702J35022_10002185_pt1 | contig 12048 bp, 7 predicted proteins | sample TergutTh196P4_FD_35022 | JGI IMG/M metagenome (IMG submission 35022)
GCGTTATTGTATTTGAAACCGTCGTAGTAAGACTGTTGCCGCTTCCCGACGCCTGTCTGAAGATGGGTGAGGCGCCGGTATACGGAATAATATATTCTGCTCTTACCGTATAATCGCCGTCGCTACCTGCATCATATTCCGTCCCTATCCCCACCTGTACGCCATTCCGGTACCATGTATAGTTGACATGGGCGAAGGCAGGGTCTGTCACGCTCAACCTAAGAACACTGCCCTGACAAAGCTGCGTGGTAGGCGACGTAATGGCAGGAACGGGAAAAATTAGCGTAAGACGAATCCGTCCGTCTCCGCCGTTTCCGCCGTCCGCTGTGTATGGCATAGCTCTTTCTTCCTTTGCGCCAGCGCCGCCGCCACCCGGTCGATCACCATCACTGCCATGACTGTCACCCTGAGTAGCAGGCGCGCCGGCGCCGCCATTCGGACAGTCTCCGCCCTTCGTAGAATCGCCGCCTGTACCGCCGTTTTGGCCGGGTGTTCCCACATCATAATTACCGCCGGGCGCCCCTCCGCCCCCTGCGTTTCCTGCGGATCTTAGCCCGGGATCTCCACCTTCGCCACCACCGGCAGACATGTTTAACATAAACGCCGGTACCGCCACAGTAGTATTACCACCTGCCTCCCCGCCATAGCAATGAAAAATACCCCAATCCAGATTTGCATCTCCACCGTCGCCCCCTTTTCCGACAGTCAGATTAAAAGATATTGGGTTTGAGTGGGATTGATTGGTTATCGCAGTATAAGCGCCGCCGCCGCCGCCACCACCCCATCCTCTCACGCCCGAGTCCGACCCTGCGGAGCCGCCACCACCGCCACCACCCCAGGCTTCAGCTGTATTTACCACCCGCGCCGGAACGGTTATCGTATAAGATCCCGGAACCACATAAGTGATCTCCATCACATTCGGACTAATCGCCTGCGCCTGTAACTTCTGAAAAGGCGCTGTCCAACATGCCACCCAAAGGCATGCCACTACTGTAAAATTGATTGATTTTTTCATGTTGTTTTTCGTTGAATTTTTGCTCCAAAAGTATAATTCAACAAAAAAAACTTTATGCCAAATCGTAAAAACTTTATGCCAAATCGTATAGATTGCTGATAATGAGGGCGTCCAAAAAGCGTTTTTTTTGGGTGAAAAGTGGATTTTTTTCAGTTTTTCATGTACTTCACCATAATTCTATCTTTTCCTCGATATCGGTATGGATGAGCATAATCGCAGCCACATCAGTGCTTTTTGAACATCTTTACGGTTTCACCGTTCACTTTTATGATATACATGCCTTGAGGTGATACGAAAGTTTATTTACTCCTCACGAAATTTGAAATAGCTTTTATCCCATGTCCTTTTCGCTAGGGTCAGCCTTGCTGTAAAACCGATAGCAAAAGGTTTTACTTGCTTGGCAAAGGAGTTGACGGCTGTATTGTAAGCAAAAATGGCTGGGGTTTCCGGTTGGTATACTACTAAGTTTGGGCTGTTGCCGGATTCGGGTTTTCTTTTTAATATATCATTCAGTCCGTAGTCGAAATAGAGACCTAAGTAAAGGTTCATCCTGTTGACTAAGATGCGTTTGACGCCTAACTCGGCTGAAGCCATGAAAGCAACTTTCAGGTCGAAGTCGGCTTTGTCTTTTGGAAAGGGTTGGTCGAGAACAAAGCCTTCTTCGGGCATGTCTTCTAACATATCCAAATTCTCGTCATAGGCTGCAGTGTTTATATGTCCTTTCGACCGCACTTTGGCCGAAAGCGGAATACCGGCTTTTGCTCCTACAGCGCCATAAATAATTGTTTTCCCCTTGCTTTGATATTGCAACATCAAAGGAATAGTCGCCATTGTGACTTGTTGTGTTTCCTTATAGTCAGGTACGTAAACCTGAAAATCCAACACTTCATCTGTCTGTTTGTTGAAAGTCAATTGATTTTTTGCATATTCGGGGATGGATATGCCGCCGTTGTAAACGGCAAAGTTTAAGCCCGTGCCAATACCCCAGTTGGGGTTAAAGAAAAGATGGTAGCCAGCTCCAAAAGTGGTTGTCCAACTTTGGTTTTCACTGCCTCTGGTCGGCTGGGTCTGAAAGCCGGAAACACCGGCCCCGAGATTTACAGAGACCTCGCTACGGTTAAATTCTTGCGCCATTGTTCCAAAACATGTCAGGCTAAGGGTTAGGATACTAATAATTTGTTTCATGTCTATTATTTTATTTATTTGTTTTTCATTGTTTCCCACGCATATTACATTTCGTTCGTCAATTTTTATAGTAATAATTTTTGCAAAGGTCGTGATTTTTTAAATTTTATACAATCATATAAATATATGATTTTTATTTTTTTTCAAGTATAATTCGTAGCTTTGCACAAATTAAGTGCAACATGGACATTAACAATAAGTACAGTACCTTTATAACCAATTTAGTATGGCACATTCATCACGCCGAAATTTTATTAAAAAGAACGCCTTAACTTGTGCAGGTATCATAATGGGTGGCTCACTTTCGGCCGCAGCAAAAGGAGAAGCCACCCTATCCACAGTGAATAACCGTTCTTTGCGTGAACAAAAAAAGACACAGGCCATCTTTGTGCAGGGTGAAACAGGCTGTACGGTGTCGCCTACCCTGTCGATTGCCGTAAGTCGCCTGTGTGCGTATGGCGGTAATTTCGACGTGCTTTATGGAGACCCTAAGAAGTATGATGTAAGGCAATGGGACCTGATCGTACTGCTTGGCGACTGTACGGTTCCCTGGATAAAGGAACAGCTGCCAAAAACCATACTTCTCGATACAACGGATGCCTTTGCGGTAGCTACCGTCAAGGATCAACCGTTAACCATCCTGACTGTCGGCAACAGCATCAGGAGTATCCTCTATGCTGCTTACTGTCTGGCCGATAAACTAAAGGCAGGCGAGGAACTGAATAGCCTGCATATTAACAGGTCGCCGCTTATTGAAGACCGGATCGTATCGGTTACCTCTACCGTACTGGCCGGTATTGAGTATACGCCGGGGTTATTTTACAAGACAGTCAACGAATTGCCCCGTTACGGCTACACCGGTATAACGATCATCCCCGGCGGACAATGTGGTTCGCCTGTTTCGCGGGATGAATTTCCGGTCGTCGTCGGCGAATCAGACAAGATACATGTCAATAAGTTCAAACTCAGAGAATGGCAAGATTTATTCGCATGGTTAGCAGGCTACGGGTTGGACACCTACATGGGTATACCTCCGCTGATACCCTGTGGTTTCGACGATGCGGAAATAGATGCTTATTACTTGGGCGGTCGGGAACCTGAAGGTTTCTTATCCGCTTTGGCCGTTCATTTTGAGCATTATATGACAGTTATGATGGATACATTTCCTAATTTTACCGGTTACTTCACCAGTTCTACCGAGGGCAGCGAGTTTGGCCGACATAAGCGTTATTTTGTGACCCCTGAGCATATTAGTAGTGATACACAAGCGCTCAATGCCATGTATCAAACTAATGAACAGGCGCTTCGCGTCTATTTGGAGATTTTTCAAAGGATGTGCAGGGAGCGAGGTAAAAAAGCCATTTTCCTGACCCATATTGCAGGCCTTGTCGACGGCGGCATGTATGTGATGCGAAAAGTATTATATGACTTCCCTGAAATCACCTGCGTTGAAGACGATTACTGGAACAATAACCTGTGGATATATGATTTACCTGTTATGAATTACCTGCCGGAGAAGGCTAAGCAGGAAGCTGTTAAGCAGAATTTCGGCTTATGTCAGTGGTGTACGGATGCCGAGTATTATGGCGGCGCAAGTCTTCCCAACGCATATCCCGATTCGTTGATATTTTCCGCCCAAGAGGCCGTCCGTCTAAACGCCCGTATGCTGTTTCAGCGGCTTAACCTCCACGACCGCACGCCTTACGGCACGTTGTTTAATATGGCGGAGATCATCCCTTTCGCTTCGATGCGGCAGGTATGGTCGGGGGCGGAACCGACAGACCGGCTTTGGGATGAGTGGGCGGTACGCCGGTGGGGACAGGCAGCTGCCCCTACTGTTGTCAAGCTGTTAAAAAATTCAAAGGACATCATCTTCAACGGCTTACAGATCAATGGTTGTTATCTGCTGATGCACAGCGCCATTCAATCTTATTTTTGGGTAACCGGGGGGCTATTCTTCCGCTTATTGGGCAAACCGGGCGTCAGACTTGTGGATTACAAACCGGGAGAACCTGTCTTTGGGGGCGTACAGTTCCTTGTGCAAAACAAAACGGTCTCCATTTCCATTACAGCGTTCAGAGAGCGCAATGCGCTGGCGCAAAGCAAAGTGAATGAATCGTTAGTACTTCTTCGCGGAATAGAAGCGTCATTAGACGCCGCAGATTATCAAATGCTCAAAGAACCTTTCGATGATGCGGTCATTGTGCTGGGCATGCTATTAAGGTTAGGCGAGGCAGCGTATGCCGCCAACCTTGTATTAGATAACTTCGACAAGGTAGACGCGCCAAAAGTATTGCTGCAACAGCGACTTGACGAACTGGAAGTGTTTAACGAAACGGTCATTTTACCGCGTGGGCATGACCTGATGAATCCCCCTCTATATGAAGAACTTGGTACAATAATAAACTCCTACAAAGCATTATTTGAATAAAATTTTAAAATATTACAGACATGAAAAATTATCTTTTATTATCCGGACTTTTATTGGTCCATGCAGTTACATTCGGTCAGGAATTTCCAAAGATGGATGAAGTGGTTCGTCTCCATCAATTGACCCGTCAGGAAGGTGTTGTGAGAATGGTTTTTGATACCGACACCTATAATGAAGTGGATGATCAATTTGCTTTATGTTACGCTTTATTATCAGCTGATAAAGTCAAGCTCGAAGCGGTCTATGCCGCCCCGTATTTTAACGATCGCTCTACCGGCCCCGCTGAAGGGATGGAAAAAAGCTATCAGGAAATTTTGCGCTTGCTTAAAATGCTAAAGAAATCGCCCGACGGTTTTGCTTTTAAAGGATCGACGGACTATTTAAGGGATGTCGCTAAGCCACATAGAAGTGAGGCGGCGCTTGACTTAGTACAGAAAGCGTTGAAAAGCACTCCGGAGAATCCGTTATACGTCGTTACTGTGGGATGTATCACCAATGTAGCGTCTGCGCTGCTCATTGAACCACAGATTATTAACAACATAGTTGTTGTCTGGCTTGGAGGCAACAGTTTGGATTGGCCCAGTCAAAAGGAATTTAACCTAATGCAAGATGTGTTAGCGGCACAGGTCGTTTTGAACTCCGGTGTTCCGTTAGTGATAACACCCTGTATGCCCGTCGTTTCACATTTTCATACCACAATTCCTGAACTGGCTCATTATTTGAAGGGTAAGAATGAATTAGCGAATTATTTATATGAAACAGTCGTTGAATATAACAGTAGAAATCTGGAGGCGTGGTCCAAAGTATTATGGGATGTAGTGGCAGTTGCCTGGGTGGTCAACCCGTCATGGGTACCCACCAATCTGGTGCATAGCCCTATCTTAACCGATCAAGTTACTTATAGCGTTGACAGATCACGTCATTTTATTAGAATGGCCACCTCGATCAATAGAGATGCCATCTTTCGTGATTTATTCTCAAAACTAACCCAATAAAAATTCTCAATTCCTAATTCCTAATTCTTAATTCCTAATTCCTAATTCCTATTAATGGTTACGTTTAACGTCTCCGGTAGCCATACTCTGAAGCGAATACCTGCTTGCCAGGTGTTGCCGGCAGATGCAAAATCACAGAAATGAACCGGCCTGCTTTTGCCTTCCAAGCTAATTCCCATCACCATCGGCGCCGTAAAAGCCATCCATACATCCTTCGGCTTTTTGTCGGAAGGCGTTAATTCCACATAACCATTCTTTTCAACGATTTGTGCCGTTTCGTCTACAAACCCGTCCTCAAAACGGGTATCGCGCGCCAAAGCCACCGGCCCTTTTACAATGGCTAAATAGCCGTTTTCTCTTACTACTCGTGCACGCACATCTAAATTCATCGTTATCACATCTCCTTTTTTCCAAGTGCGGTTGATCTTATAATATGCTCCGGACACAACACCGTCTAATTTTTCACCGTTCACGGATACGGTGTTTTCCTTGCTCCATGCAGGAATACGCAGAGATACGGTAAAATTTTCGGGTTTTGTTAATTCAAAGGAGATAGTGACCTTTCCATCAACGGGATAGGAGGTCTGTTGGTTGAGTTTTATTTGGGTCTTCTTATCCAATGTCACCGTTGCATCCATATCGGTATATAGATTGACGACAATTTCACGTGCTGCTTGCATGACGGCAAACTGGGGCAGCAAGGCAAATCCCCTCGGACCGTTGGCATTACAGCAGTTGATTTGCATACCGCACTGTCCCATGCCCGGATCGCGTAGTCCTTCTAACGGACTGTATGAGCAAATTTGCGAGCCATCACTAATCATCGCAGCCTGCAAAGCATTATAGGCCGTAATCTCTATTTGGTCGGCATAGACCGGATTACCGGTAATACTCAATAACTTCTGACACAGTTTCATCCACGTTACCGTAACGCAAGTTTCCATTGTATGCCAAGTAGGACGTGTCTGAAGGGCTTTACCATGATACCAGCACTCATACGCGCTGCCCGAACCGGCGATATTTATTTCTGTGTCGATGATACTTTTTGCTGTTTTTTCCACCGCCGATAAATAAAGCGGATCATTCGTCGCCTTATACAGTTCGAGCAGTCCCTCGTAACACGACATCATCTCGTAAGCCTTTTGACCGTTTTTCGGGCCGTACCATTGCTCATGTATGGTCATGGTATGCGGAAAACGGTTGGCAACCGGCGTCCCTGCTTTGCTGATCAGACGCGAACCGGCATCGGTCTCCATTTGCGCCACAATGTATTTGGCAAAATCGAGATATCGCGCATCGCCTGTGCGTTGATACAGAAACATTATCGGCTCAAGCACACTGCTACTTGCCATCCCGAAATAGTTGCCCGTAGCAACGATGTCCGTTTTGTCGGGGCCTACCTGCGTCATCAGGTGGTCGGCTACTCGCCTTACTGCATCCAACACCTTTTTATCGCCCGTCAGGTCGTAATAGGTCAACAACCCAAGCATCGAATATTTGCGTCCCCATACGTCCCACTGTTGCAACTGTGCTGCTTCGGAATAGTTGCCGATATATCCGTTAGGCAATTGAGAACCAAGTAACCCATTCACGCCCGTCCGGATGGAATCAAGCAACGCCGACTCCGGTGCATAGCGATAAGACAATACTGCTCCTAATAACCACTTGCCAAGAAACTCACTCTGCCAGGCCCTGGTTTCAGTTTTGTTATAAAACGGCGCTACCAAATGATGCACATCCTGCGGTTTTACACGACCTTCCACACAGGCATGGATTCTCTCACCTAAGTAACCGTTGATTGTGATTGCAGCCGGATCACCGTTTTGCAATGCTTCGGTTAAAAACTGTTGTTTTACCTGCGAAAAACAACTGAACGAAATAAAAAGGCATACGACAGCCTTAATCAGTCTTTTACATTTTTTCATAACAGATTATATATATAATAAATAAAAAAATATTCTCCCAAGATATGAAAAATATCATGCTTGATGTTGAAAACTTTCCGCAAAAATACATCATATTAGTTAATATTTAACACTACTTTTGCGGAAATTTTTGTATTTATGAGAATCTTCGCGTTAATACTGCTGATATTCAGCGTTCAATTTATATCTGCTCAAGATGGTATAGTTCCTTTTACCTTTGATAACGGGACAACACGTATAAAGGTAGGAGGATACGTACAAAACGTTGTTGCTTTTGATTTTGGAGGCGCGATAAACAACCACGACTTCGTTGTATCAACACTGACAGCGCCCGAAAAGTGGGACCTACAGTCGCGTTTCGCCTTTGACGCTACTCCTTCACGAATCAATTTGAACGTCATCCACAAAACCGGTGTTTTCGGGGATATTCGGTTTTTCATGGAAACCGATTTTAAAGGGGCGTCAAATGTTTTAAGACTGAGACACGCCTTTATTTCCGTATTAGGCATCATGGCAGGCCAGACATGGACTTTCATGTACGACGCCGATGCAACCGCTCCCACAATTGATATTCAGGGCATTAACTCTCGTTCCTTTTATCGTACACCTTTGATAGGATACATCGGCAAAATTGGGGAACTGTTTAGCGCCGGTGTTTCCCTTGAGTTTCCAAATGCAAAAATCACCACCTCAAGCCCTATTGGTCCCGTCAATCAAACAGTACCTGATATTCCTGCTTTCATTCAATACAAATCGGGAAAAGGACATTTAAAATTAGCCGGTGTCTTTCGGAATATCAATTATGGCGATTTTGCACAAGAAAAAATCAAGTCTAAACAAGGATTAGGAGTGCAGTTAAGCGGCTCTTTTAAACCTGTTCCGGCTATTTCCATACTTGCGCAGAGCATTTATGGAAAAGGGATAGCGCGGTATATCAACGACTTGGCTGCCTTGAATCTTGATTTGCTGCCCGAATACGCTAATCAGGGAAATGCGGATGTGCCGGTCATGTTTGGAGCTTCCATCGGTATACGGGCGGATATTTCAAGAAAAATATACATGGCTTCCAACTTCAGTATTGCACAATTGGATAAAAAAGAGGGATTTATAAAAGATTCCGATTATTGGAACAGTAGATATTTTTCTGCTACCCTGTTTTGGAAATCCTATCAAAACCTCCTTGTTGCCGCTGAGTATTTACATGGATACAGGCAGAACATGAACTCCGTTTCAGGCAACAGCAATCGAATACAAGCCATGTTGCGCTATAGCTTTTGAAATCATTCACCTCCTTATCGAAAAGACAAACTCCAACCCGCCGCCCGGACGTTGTTTGGCAGTGACTGCGCCTCCATGAAGCAAGATGGCATTTTTCACTATGGATAGACCTAATCCGGTGCCGCCTACTTTACGCGAACGGCCTTTGTCGATGCGGTAAAAGCGTTCGAAGATTCGATCGAGGTGCTCGAAAGGTATCCCTACCCCGTTATCGCTATAGGAGAAAAAGTAAAATGCGGGGTCTTCCGTATTGCATTCAATATAAACATCTACACCTTCGCCGGCATACGCCACTGAATTATCAAGTAAATTACGGAAAACCGAATACAGTAGCGAATGGCTTCCTGTACAGACAAGCGACAACGCCGCCGTTTTATTATGGACGCTTATCTTCTTTTCTTTCAGAGCTATTGCTGTGTCTTCAAGGATGTCGACGATAAGTTTTGACAGTTCAATCCGCTCTTTCGAGACAAGTCCGGGCGCTTCATCAATACGTGTAAGCGTCGAAATATCATGTAGCAGAGACGAAAGACGGGTGCTCTGCTGGTAACATTTTTCTATAAAATTATCTAACCTTTCGGGGGTAATGCTTTTGTTATTGATAATGGTCTCTAAATAGCCCTGGATACTGCTTACGGGTGTTTTTAATTCATGAGCTATGTTATAAGTTAGTTGCCTCTTAATACGTTCCTGCTCCTCACGCTGTTTTAGCACAAGCTGTTGCTCGGCAACCAACGCCTGTTTTGTTTTCTGCAAACGCGAATAAATCTGTACTACATGGCGTGAGATATTACCTACTTCATCGTTAGAAAAAGGTGTCGGGAAGTCGTCGTGTTCTTCATTCGCATAATCGTCAATATCATCATTCTCTACTTTTGAAACAAAATCGTGCAGTCGGTTTATATTAGCGCCCAGAAGCCGCATAACGTTGTAAAAAACTATGATAAAAACGAACAATATCAATGCTATTATTAAAATATATAGTAAGGAAATTTTAAGGTTCATGACAAGCTCCGAATCATAAAGAGCTCCGATTCGAATAATACAGGTATCGTATTTTTTTGCTGAAAAGAAATAAACCTCTCCCGTTGATACCGAACGTCGTCGCACATCATAACCGGCTCCTTTTTCTATCGCTTGCATGACTTCCTTTCGTTTTGAATGATTCTCAACATTTTTCAGGTCTCTTACTTCCGAATCAAACAAAACATTCCCTGAAAAATCAATAATGGAAATACGGTGCGGGTTTTCCGGAATAAGGCTATCTATCAGGCTATCTATCAAGTGAGCGCATAACAGGTCTCCTGACGGCAGACAACGTAACAACTCTACATGGACAGCATCTGCTTGGGCTGTCAGTTTGGCGCTCAGCAGTTCGACACGGTATTGTCTTTCTCGTATGTATTGAACCCCTGCAAAACAGATGCTAATAAGCAAAAGAACGGAAGTGACCGACCAAAAAATCCGTAAATGGAATTTTGTATAAGGCTTTCGGGTATTCATTTTTTCAACTCTCAAAACAGTATCCATACCCCAGGCGGGTCACTACGTTTTTATCGTAAGGCGCAATTTTTTTGCGTAGGCGCGTAATATGTACGTCAACTGTCCGGTCTGTCACATATACATCGTCGGGCCACACTTTTTTCAAAAGTTCTTCCCGCGAAAACACTCTTCCCTGTTTTTGCAGGAACAACGCCAATATCTCAAACTCTTTCTTGGTAAGCAATACGTTTTTGTCGTTTATAGAGGCTTTTTTAGATACCATGTCAAGTTTCATTTTATCATAATGAATGGTCGATTCGATGATTACCGGCGTATCTGTTTGCTGACTTCGGCGAAGTATGGCATTTACACGCGCCACAACTTCTTTTATTGAAAAAGGTTTCGATATATAGTCATCGGCCCCGATATTAAATCCGCGTATCGTATCTTCTTCAGCATCCCTTGCAGTGCAGAAAATGATCGGAATCGCCGCTATACTTTTATTTTTCTTAATGATATCCGCCAACTGAAATCCCGAAATGTCGCCCATCATCACATCAAAAATAAACAACTTGTATTCAGACAAATTCATTGCCAGTGTCTCTTCCGCCGACAATGCTGTGTCTACTTCATAGCCGGCGTTCTCAAGGTTGAATTTCAGTATTTCGCACAGACTTTCCTCGTCATCAACCACCAAAATCCGATTTTTTCCCATAATAAATCATTTAAAATTTGGAAGCAAAGTTAGAAAAATATCTAATAGATTTTTTGATGTAACGGAATTGTAACAGAAATGTAACGGTATTGTAACAGAAATGCAATAAACATTACAGAATTTTGCGGCGTTAAAGTTGCCATCGTCATTACGAGGTACGAAGCAATCTAACGAATATCAACAAATTATTAAATCAAAAATAACATATTATGGAACTTTTTTATCTCGGACTTATTGTTTTTATTTTTCTTCTCGCTATCTTTGATTTGATTGTAGGAGTTAGTAATGACGCCGTTAACTTTCTAAATTCAGCTGTCGGCGCTAAAGCGGCTCCTTTTAAGTTAGTGCTTAGTATCGCAGCGGTCGGCATTTTGTGCGGCGCGATCTTTAGCAACGGCATGATGGAAATAGCGCGGCATGGCATTTTTCGTCCCGAACAGTTTTTTTTCGCCGAGTTAATGTTTCTTTTCATTGCGGTCATGATTACCGATGTGTTGCTTTTAGACACTTTTAATTCGCTCGGTTTACCGACCTCAACGACCGTTTCACTCGTTTTCGAATTGCTCGGCGGTTCCTTCGCCTTAGCCATGCTCAAGATTTTTAACGATTCCACCGGTACTTTGTCGTTTGCTGACTTGCTCAACACGGAAAAAGCGCTCTCTGTCATTTTCGGTATCTTTCTTTCTGTGGCTATCGCGTTTTTCTTCGGTATGCTTGTACAGTATATCGCGCGAATCATATTTACTTTTAACTACAAAAAGAATCTGAAATGGTCTATCGGACTGTTCGGAGGCATAGCAGCTACTTCTATTGTTTATTTTATGCTTATCAAAGGCGTAAAAGATACTTCCTTTATGACACCGGAGTTTAAGGCATGGATAAGCGACAATTCGGGTAAGATTGTGACGACATGTTTTGTGTCGTTCACAATACTGATGCAGCTTTTACACTGGTGTCGCGTCAATGTATTCAAAGTAGTGGTACTCATGGGCACTTTTGCGCTTGCTTTGGCCTTTGCCGGT
>JGI24702J35022_10002186_pt1 | contig 12046 bp, 10 predicted proteins | sample TergutTh196P4_FD_35022 | JGI IMG/M metagenome (IMG submission 35022)
CAAGTTCCCTATCATCTGCCTCTACAAGTATATCTACCCTATTGAATTTATCTTCTTTATCTGCTTTGTTTCCTTCGCTTTCTGCAATGTTTTTAATTTTGATTTCTCGGCGAAGCAGTTCACTCAAAAAGCCTTCCAACACATCAAAATTCGCCTTGCTGCGAAGCAGGCGTTTCATCGCCCAATCGAAAGATATCATACTGCGTGTTGCCATATTGTTGTATTTTTATGTTTTTACAAATTTACAACTTCCTATTTTTAATTTAAAACGAAAATCCGAATTTAAGGACAAATCCAAACGGAAAATACGCATGCCAATCGTTAACATAATAACCGTAGGCGGGAACATACCCACGTTCACGCCGCGTTACCATCATCCAAGATAATCCTGAATCGAACGAAAATGCTCCTGCCTTAAATCCTGCGGTAAGGGTATTGTAAATTCCGCCGCTTTCTTCCATGATAATTCCGCCCAAAGCGTAATTTACGTGGGGCGAAAACGTCCTTTCGGGGTGAAAATAAAGGCGGTAATTAGCGAATACGGGCATATAATAGCCATATTCCAAATTTACGCCCATACCAATGCCCAAACCCAAATGGTGTTTTTTGTTTATGGAAAAACCTTGTACAGTCGTTCCCTCAAACGCAAAACTCTGGGGATTTACCGTAATAAAACCAAATTCGGTAATGTTTGAATACTTAAATTTGCCTTCGCTTTTGTTTTCCTGTGCAAATAACGAAGCCGATACTAACAAAATGCTCAATGCCAATGCTGTTGTTCTCATGTCTAATCTATTTTTATGTTTTTAAAGATATTTTTCTGTTTTAGAATGTAAATCCGCATTTTACGACCAATCCAAAGGGGTGAAACCATTTTTCTTTTTGTTCTCTACGCTGTCCCCAATAGCCTTCAATCCACCAACCTTCAATCCAATTGCCGTTATACCAATAACCTTCCCTCCAATAACCCTCGTTCCAATAATCTTGATACTCAACTACTGTGCGGTTTATCGCCATAAGAGATAATCCTGAGGAAAACGAAAATTTTCCTGCCTTAAATCCCATGGTAAGAACGGAATAAAATCCTCCGCTCATCTCTTCGCTTAAAAGTCCGCCCAAGGCAATATTTATGTGCGGAGAAAACACCTTGTTGGGCTTAAAATAAAACCGATAATTCAAAAACACAGGCATATAGGGAGCGGTTTCGGTGTATGAATAATCAAGTCCATACGATGTCTCCGTGTAGGGATAGAAATTTTCCCCCATTCCGAGACCCAATCCCAAATGATGTGTTTTGTCAATGGAAAACCCTTGAACTGTTATTGCCTCTAAGGAAATCCCCTTAGGGCTTGCCGAAATAAATCCAAATTCGGTAATGTTTGAATACCTGAATTTTTCCTTGTTTTCGTTTTCCTGTGCAAACAAAGAAACCGATGCTGCTAAAATGCTTAATGCTAATGCTGCTGTCTTCATGAAAAATTTATGTTTAATTTATATTTTATTTAATTTATATCTGATAACGCTGTTTTGAATATTATATTGTTCTAAAACGAAAATCCGCATTTTACGACCAATCCAAACGGGAAAAACCATTTATCCTTATAAACAACATAGGGAGAATAAGGAGGATACCATATATTAGGGTCGTAATCTCGCAGTTCTCCTACTTGGCGGTTTATTGCCATAAGAGACAGTCCAGAAGAAAATGAAAATTTCCCTGCCCTAAATCCCATTGTAAGAACGGAATACGCTCCGCCTTTGCCGTCTTCATCTACAAGTCCGCCCAAGGCAATATTCACATGCGGAGAAAATACCTTGTTGGGCTTAAAATAAAACCGATAATTCAAAAACACAGGCATATAAGGGGCGGTACGGAGTTCAGAATAACTGCCTGAACCATAACCGAAGTCATAAACAGTTCCACTGTAAAAATTTACTCCCATTCCGATGCCCAATCCCAAATAGTGCGTTTTGTCAACGGAAAATCCCTGAACCGTTACCGCCTCTAAGGAAATCCCCTTGGGACTTGCCGTGATAAACCCGAACTCGGTAATGTTTGAATACCTGAGTCTTTCCGTGTTTTCGTTCTCCTGCGCCGACAAAGAAATCGCCGCCAATACAAAAATGCTTAATGCTAATGTCGTTTTCATATAAAATGTATTTTAAAATTACATTACTATAACGTACCTGTTTTTCTAATATTGTGCTGTATTTTTTTTAAGGTGATTTTTTTTGCAAAATACACAATATTTCAGAATATTTTCTGTTGTATTGTTATGTATTTTCAACAAATAAAAAGTCAAAGATGAAGATTTTCAATCAGTTTTCGGTGAGGTGTTTGCTTGTCTGTGCGTTCGTTGTTGGTTCGGCGGATTGTTATGGGCAACTGTTTAAGGGCGAGGTGCTTATGGGCGGAACTTTCAGTCAGGTGGAGGGCGATATGGTGAAAGGCTATAAGAAAATAGGCTTTTGCGGCGGTTTGGGAATACAGTTTCCGTTTCATTTCAGTCCGAACTCCGAAATAAAACCGTGGGACGTTACGATGGAACTGCTGTTTGTCCAGCGGGGTGCCAGAGAAAAAAACCGCAATTATATCCCCAACGATACGATTTACGGATTTGCTACCCAATACAAATTCAAATACCTGCTGAAATTCAATTATGTGTGCCTGCCTTTTATGGTTCATTATACCGACAAGGAGCGGTACACTATCGGCGTGGGCTTGTCGTACAATCGTTTGGTTGCTTTCGATGAAATTGAGTTTGACGTGCGGCAAACCTACGATACGGTGGCTCTTTTTAAGCCCTACGACCTTATGTTTGTGCTTGATGTGCGGGCAAAAATTTGGAAACAGTTAAAGGCGGGATTTCGTTTTGAATACTCCGTAACTTCCATTCGGACGCGGACGTTTCAAGAGGCTGTTTTCTATGATAGAACGACAAGAAGGCAGTATAACAACACTTTGTCGCTTTATTTGACCTATATTTTCAACGAAAAAATAAAGGATACGGAGAAAAATAAGGAACGAAAAGAACGAATTTATTATTATTAAATGAAAATCCTGATAATCCGTTTTAGCAGCATCGGCGATATTGTGCTGACCACGCCGATTGTGCGTTGTGTGAAAAAGCAAATTCCGCAGGCGGAAATCCATTTTTTGTGTAAATCGGAGTATAAAAATTTAGTGGAAACCAATCCGTATATTCAGAAAATACATCTTTTTGACAAAAAGGTACATATTTTTGAGCAGTTACAAACGGAAAACTTCGACTATATCATTGATTTACAGAACAATCACCGTTCCCGCAAATTATGCAGAAAATTAAAAACACCTCACGCCCATTTTCCAAAATTAAACATTCAGAAGTGGCTGCTTGTCAATTTCAAAATAAACAGATTGCCCAATATACACGTTGTGGACAGGTATTTTGCGGCAACAAAACGGCTTCCTGTTTCAGTTAAAAACGACAATCAAGGTTTGGATTTTTTTATTGAAAACGAAGATTATGAAAAAATAAACGCATACAACATTCCGCAACCTTTTATCACGATTGCGATGGGCAGCCGCCACAAAACCAAGCAGTTGTCCTTGCCGATGCTGGCGGAAATTTGTAAAAAAATCAATCACCACATCGTCTTGCTGGGCGGAGAAGAAGATGTTGAAGCGGCAAATTATCTTTGTTCGCAAGTGGGAAAAAACAGTACCAATTTATGCGGAAAACTTTCTTTGCGGGAATCGGCTGCCTGTATTGATTTGTCGAAAACGCTTTTAACGGGCGATACGGGTTTGATGCACATCGCCGCTGCACGCAACAAACCGATTGTCAGCGTTTGGGGAAACACCGTTCCCGCTTTTGGAATGTATCCTTATATGCCGCAATGTCCTGATAATTACCACATTATCGAAAACACAAACCTAAAATGCCGTCCCTGTTCCAAATTGGGATTTGAAAAATGTCCGAAAAAACATTTTAAGTGTATGAATGAGGTTGATATTGAACAGATTATAAATTTATTAAAATAAAAAGAATAACAGATATATACCTTTAACTCCTTAACTCCTTAACTCCTTTTAAGAAATAAGTGTATCTTTGCAGACCAAACAGCAAAAATATGTTTTCGTGGAATAGATACCCTTTGGTTCGCATCGCAATTCCGCTGATAGCGGGAATTATCGCTTGTTCGTATTGTTCCATTCCCGTTTCGGCAGGAGGATTGTTGCTTGTTGCCGTCGTTTTTATGCTGATTCTTATTTTGTCGGGGAAACACAGAACCTACCAAAACCGCAGCCTGAGCGGTATGTTAATTTTCTTTGCGATAATGTTGCTATCTATTTGTTATACATCTGTTTACGTAAAATCGCAACAGCCGCCCGAAGAACTTTTTCAAGAAGAAAATCAAGCGATAATCGTTAGCATTGCCGAGCCGCCTGTTGAGAAGAGCAAAAGTGTGAAATTGGTGGTGAAAATCAATCAGTTTGTCCACAACGACAGCCTGAAACCTTGCAGTACAAAGGCGATGCTTTACCTTGCAAAAGATGAAAAGTCGAAAAAACTCGTCTATGGCGATAGATTAATCTGTTACACAAGACTTTCCGAGCCGTCTTCGCCAAAAAATCCGCACGAATTTAACTATAAAAATTATCTGTTTCGGAAAGGGATACATTTGCAGGCTTATCTCAATGCGGAGGTTTGGGACACGATGGGCAAACAGGAGGGGTTTTCTATTTTCCGCATAGCCAACCTGATGCGGAACAAATTTTTGGATATATTCGCCGCTGCCAATATGGACACCGACGAATTGGGCGTAATTTCTGCCATTCTGCTGGGTTGCGACGATAAATTGGACTCCAACCTCGTGCAAAGTTATGCCTCTACGGGCGTTAGCCACATTTTGTGCGTGTCGGGAATGCACGTCGGGATTATTTATATGATACTGTCTTTTTTGCTTAAATTTTTAGACCGAAACAAACGGCAGCGGATTGTCCGCTCCTTGATATTGGTCTCGGCAATTTGGCTGTATGCCTGCATTACAGGCTTGTTTCCTTCGGTGATGCGGGCGGCAACTATGTTTACTTTTGTCGCTTTGGCGGGTATGATTGGGCGAAATACCAACAGTTACAACAGTTTGCTGGCTTCGTTGGTTTTTCTTTTGCTGTTAAATCCGCTTTTGTTGTTTCAGGTCGGATTTCAGTTTTCGTATCTCGCTGTTTTTGGGATTGTTTGGATACAGAAACCGCTCAAATCGTTGTATGATGCCCGAACAAAGGTCGGCAATTATGTTTGGGATATTATTTCCGTATCATTGGCGGCTCAACTGCTTGTTTCGCCTTTGTCCTTGTTGTATTTTCACCAATTTCCCAATTATTTTTTACTGACCAACGTTGCCATTATCTCGCTTGCTCCCTTTGTGGTGGGCGGTGGAATTGCCGTTTTGCTGTCTTCGCTTTGGGAGTTTGCGTATCACTGGGTTTCATTGGCTTTGATTTATCTTATCAAAATAATGAATTGGATTATTGTGCATATCGAGGCTTTTCCGTATTCGGTAACCGCCAATATTCAAATTTCCGCTGGGCAGGTGCTGTTGCTTTACGGCGTGATTTTAACTGTTTTTTACGCTTTTCTGTACAAAAACAAAACGGCATTGTTTTTATCCATTTTTTTTGCGATAAGTCTCTCTGTTACAGGGATTTACAAACACAATCAAACCAATTCGCAAAAATTGCTGCTGTTTTACCACACAAAATCAGGCTGTATTATTGATTGCATAGACGGCAAAACTTCCGCACTATTTGGGGACAGTACAGCGGTTTCCGATGCGGAGATATACAATTACAATATTAAAAACAATCATATTTTTCACCAAATCCGTAACGTCGAAACCTTTCAAAATCAGCGGTTTATCTCTTTTCACGGGAAAACGGTTTTCACCCTTTCCGAACCGCTTTATCCGCAGCGAACCAACGACAAACTAAACATTGACTACCTGATAATCGCCCATAAAAACTGTTCCCTCGAAGCCATCAAAGACCTGTTTGATTTCCGACTGCTCATATTCGACAGTAAACTCCCCTTTTACAAAAGCAAACAATTGAAAGAATTTTGCCAAAAAGAAAATATTCCCTTTCACGATTTGCGGGAAGACGGGGCGGTTTGCGTGGAATTGGGGAAATAAAAAGGTGAACTTCTATTTTGAGACGGTATAAAAAATTGAGTTTTGTCCGAACAGCAATTCATTTGATTTTTCTGAAAACTGAAAACTGATAACTCCTTAACTCCTATTTAACTCCTTAACTCCTATTTAACTCCTTAACTCCTATTTAAGTCCTTTTAAGAAAAAACTGTATCTTTGCAAAATGATAAAAGTAGGCGTAACGGGAAATATCGGTTCGGGGAAGACAACGGTTTGTCGGGTGTTTGAGCATTTTGGGGTAGATGTTTATTACAGCGATGCAAGGGCAAAACAGTTTTACGGCGATAGTGCAGTCAGGCGGGAAATAAAAAAACTGTTCGGCGAAGGCGTTTTTGATGCGGAACAAAGTGTGGATACAAAAAAATTGGCAGAGATTGTGTTCCAAAACGAAAACGAATTGCAAAAATTAAACCATTTGATACACCCTCTCGTGATAGACGATTTTCAAAAATGGTGCGAAGTACGTGAAAATCAGCACGTTGTATTGTTTGAGTCTGCGATAATCTACCAGTGCGGATTGGAGAAGTTGTTCGACAAAATTATTTTTGTAGATGCTCCTTTGGAGGTACTGCTCAAACGTGCTGCACAAAGAGACAAGGCGGATGCGGAAACCATAACGCACCGATTGGAAAACCAACTAAAAAACAACACAAAACATTCTGCTCCCGATTTTGTTATTCTCAACGACGAGAAACAATCTCTGTTAGAGCAAGTTATGAGGATTTATACCTGTTTATTTTAGTTGTTCAGTCAAAGGGTTTACTTTATATGGAGTGATAACTATTCCATATTTATCCAATATTTCCGAATTAACACAGTTAGCGTAATAACTTGTCATAGAATTATTTATTTTCGATACGCCATTCCCGCCAATAATAGCACCCGGAAGATAAAAAGCCCACCAAAGTGGATTAAGAACTCCCCCAAATGGTACAAATATCATTGAAACAGTAAGTAAACTTGTTCCAGTAATTGTCATTTTTTTCCCTTTGGTATAATCATCATAAATTTCAGGATAAATTTTTCTTACGTGAGCCAAATTAGACATCCCATCAGTACCGAAAACTACCCAAGTATTATATAAACCACGATATGCGGGCAAACTTGTAAACTCTTGCAAGTTCATACGTAATGGATAGATTTCTTGTTTCGCTATTTCATTAAAAGATAGCGTATAGGCTACATGTTTTACCTTGATTTTTTTATCTTTTTCTTTTCCGTTTTTTTTGAATTTTATGTAAAACATATGCTTATTGTCTACACCTGTAATTTTTGTTTGAAATCCAATATTCCCAACTTGTACTATAACATCTTTTCTGCTTTGCATATTCTCAGGTAAATATACTGTCTCTTTATTTGTTTCAATACTTTCATTGTTTTTCGGACTTTCTGATTCTGAATTAAAAACATCTTTTGTTTCAATAGCCTTTTCTTCCTCTGAAAATATATCTTTACTGCCATTAGCGTAACGAATCATTAAAATTTCCGATTTTTTCAATGTGTAGTTAGGTCCACTGGGATTCTCGATTTTTTTATACTTAATATCCACATCGCCAATTTCTTGTACTAAAGCCTTGATGTCATCGCCGTTTTTCAGTGTAATAACGTCCTGTGCATTTGCAAAAAATCCAAAACCAATCACGGAAATCAAGATTAAAAAAACGTTCTTCATTTTATGAAAATTTACATTGTTTCCCCTACTCGTATGGTCTTTCGAACTAACCCGTTTTTCAAATGGTCTCTGCTCCATTGCCCTACAACCCTTTGTTGCAGCGGCTTCTCTTACATTAAGATGTTCATTCATAAATTAACTCTTGTATAAAATATTACTACTAAAAAAACTACTATTTACTTTTCTATCGGACAATAAAAATAGCGTGGAATCAACCTTATCTGAAACTCTGGTTTCCACGCCTATACACTCCGATAAATTATTCCACGCCGCACAAGCGACGCTTTCTAATTGATTCTTGAGTGTATTGCCCCAATTGAGACAAAAAGTGGAAAAGAGTTTCAAGAACAAATAGCAAACCGCTATTTTATTTGTCTTTTTCTAAACTGTCAAAGAACGTTATTTGACCGCATCACCCGCAAAACCGCAGAGACGAAATCAATTTTTGCAAAGATACACTTTTTTTGGAATTACTTCCATGTTACCAATTTCAGATTTGGAATATATTCAAAATCACGGTCAAAGGTCAACAGCGGTAAATCTAAATAAATCGCAGTTGAAGCAATAATGGCATCAGGAAGTTTTATGGCATATTCACGCTTAATTTTCCTGTATAAGTGTTTGATTTCTTGATTAATATCTATAATAAAACAATTTTCAAGTAAAGATTCTATTATTTCATTATCTGCAACCGAAAGGTTTTGTTTGCCAAACAATTCCAATTCCGTTATGACAGACACATATATCTGTTTACTATCAAGAAATCTCGCAACATTCCTGTTGCCATCAAGCAAATATATCAACGGATTTGTATCACAAACAATGCTAATTCCATTCATCTCTTATCTTTTTTTGGTATTCTAGGGCATCTTCCTCCCATTTTATTTTACCTAAAAACTTTTCTGAACAAAACACTTTACGAGTTCCTTTCAATCCCAATAATATCTTATCAATTTCTTGAAAATCTGTCTCTTTATTGATTGTTATTAGCATAATACATTTATCTTTTTCACAAAAACATACTTTTTTTTATTACAATTTCCCCTCTCATTGAGCATAGATTGCCGTTCTTTCGATGAGCGGGTCGAGCATTTTGCCGAGATTTTCGTCTAAATTCGATTTCAACATAGTGCATCGCCTGTTAATTTCGTTCAAAAACCGCATATTTTGCGACAATTCCCTTTCAACATACGCCGCTTTTTTGCCCCTAAACTTCTGATAATACGTATTTTCCAAAAGTATTTGGTCAATAATTCCGTTGTAAAGTTTAACGCCTTTTTCAACTCCCTCTTGCGTTTCAGACATAAAATAAGCATAATATGCAATGAAATTATCTATATCGGAATAAGGAATAATCGGATAGGGAAACCATTGATAGCACTTATCCAAAACAACAATTGCCGAATCTGCCTTGCCCTCTCTTACCAAGGCTTCGGAGAGAGAGAAAAACCGCATTTTGAGCATATGTACCATTTTGGTGTAATCTTGACTTAAGAAAATGGTCGGGTCGGCAAATTGGGAATAATCGTATCGGTTCATCATAATATCGTACAAAATGGAAGTATTTATTCTTCCCGGAATTCCATACGGCATTTCCTCCTGCAAAACAGGGACTAAACGATAGGCAAGTCCTTCCGTTTGGAAATATTTTTCCAATCCGAAGAATGTTTCATCGCCGGTAGTTCCGCCGAAGTAAATGGGTCTTTCCCAATTGTTGTGTGCCAAAATATCCATCATCGCAATGTATGCTTTTGATATCGCCACCACCGTATCTACTCCGTTGGTTTGATGTACTTTAGGCAATTTCCAAACCACTCTATCTACAATTTTATCCGCATCTTCGGGGGAAACCGTTCCGTTTTTCAACACTTTTTCCTTATCCACGTCTAAATAAAAATGAATGGTGTTAATCATAGGATTGCGTATATCGTTTTCCTGTTTGTAAACTTCCTGCATCACGTTTTTCAAGTTTTGCGGTTCTTTCAGTTTATTGATAGCGAACATATAATCTCTCGTTCCCGATTGATACATTTCTTTAGTCATTTTGATAGGAACGGGTTCGCCGTCGTAGGCTTTGCGTTTTGCTTGGTCAATATACCAATCGGCAGACATCAGGCTGAGGTTGCATATTCGGACATCGGTTCGATATTCCTCTACTTCCTGCAAATACCAAAGCGGGAAAGTATCGTTATCGCCCAGCGTAAACAAAATGGCATTGGGGGCGCAATTATCCAGCATAGATTTGGCGATGTCCCGCGTCAAAAGGCGTTTGGAGCGGTCGTGGTCGTCCCAGTTTTGAGCAGCCAAAATCGCTGGAACGCTCATACAAATCAGTGTAGAAGCCGCCGCAATTGCCGTCGGGTTGAAATATTTCTTTGCCCATTCGTAAATTGCATACACGCCGAAACCTATCCATATCGCAAAGGCGTAAAACGAGGCGGCAAAGGCATAATCCCGCTCTCTGGGCTGATAGGCATACATATTTAAATATATGCCTATCGCAATGCCCGTCATAACGAACAGCGACATCACCACCCAACCGTTGTTTTTATCGTGTTTGAACTGAAAATACAAGCCTATTATTCCCAAAATAAAAGGCAGGAAATAATACTTGTTATTCCCCTTGTTTTGCATGTGTTTAGGCATATCTTGCGGACCCAAACGGGCTTCGTCAATAAATTTTATGCCCGATACCCATTCGCCTGTGCGTTTATTTCCAAATCCTTGGTCAAGCGTCTGCCTGCCCACGAAATTCCACATAAAATACCGACCGTACATATACCACATTTGATAAGAAAAGAAAAATTTCAAATTCTTTGAAAATTCTATTTTGACAGGTCGTCCGCTTGCATCGTAATCTCTTGTAATATCAGCCCAATGCCTGTATTGTCGAACTCTTGCATCGTCCGAACTCCACATACGCGGGAAAAAAGTACACAAATTTCCGTCAAACTTGCGAATGCTACTCTGTTTATCGTCTCCTATTTCGTAACGTTCCACAATTTGCATATTTTCGTACTTGGCTTCGTTTCCCTTTATAAATCGTTCTGCGTCAAATTTTTCAAAAAAACTTGTAATTCGCTCTCCGTTGGATTCCACCACGTATTTCGGCACGTAAACAGGGTCGCCGTCTTCGTAGGCTGTAACGGGCGTATTGTAATATTCTCCGTAAACCAACGGATTGCTGCCGTATTGGTCGCGGTTGAGGTACGCCAACAACGATACCGCATCTTCAGGATTGTTTTCGTCTATCGGCGTGTTGGCATTGGAACGAATCGGCAATATCAAAAAAGTAGAATAGCCTATCAACAAAAATACAAGGGACAATAAACCAACATTCAACAAACGTTTGTTTTTCTTCTCCGAATACCATAATCCCCAGACCAACAAGCCCGCTATCAGCAAGAAATAAACAATCGTCCCGACGTAAAATCCTGTGCCGAAGGAATTTGTAAACATTCGTTCAAAAACACTCGAATATTTCACAATTCCCGGTATAATTCCCCACAAAATAACGCCTACTACTGCAAAAGAGATTAAAAGTGCGTAAATAAATCCCTTTCTTGTCGGTTTGTACTTGCGGAAATAGACAACCAACACCATAGCAGGTATGGTCAGCAAATTCAGCAAATGCACCCCGATAGAAAGTCCAATTACATACGCAATAAAAATTATCCAACGATAGGAATAATTTTTCTCCGAAACCTCGTCCCATTTCAGTATTGCCCAGAATGCCAAGGCGGTACAAAACGACGACATAGCGTAAACTTCACCTTCCACGCCGGAATACCAAAACGTGTCCGTAAACGTGTATGCCAACGAACCCACCACCGCACTGCCGAAAACGGCTATCATCTTGGCGGGATTGAGTTCACCGCTGCGAAGGGCTAATTTCTTGCCCAACATCGTGATGCTCCAAAAAAGGAGCATAATGCACAAACCATTGCACAACGCCGACATACTGTTCACACAGACGGCAATTTTAGTAACATCTCCACCCGCAAAATGCGAAAAGATGCAGCCCAGCAACTGAAAAGTCGGCGCCCCGGGCGGGTGTCCAACTTGCAACTTGTACGCCGTGGCAATATATTCGCCACAATCCCAAAAACTAACCGTGCCTTCCGCCGTCATCAAGAACACCGCCGAGGCAACCGCTCCAATTATCAACCCCAAAACGTTGTT
>JGI24702J35022_10002188_pt1 | contig 12042 bp, 12 predicted proteins | sample TergutTh196P4_FD_35022 | JGI IMG/M metagenome (IMG submission 35022)
TAACGGCGGGGGGATGTCCGAGCAGCTTATCCAAGACGCCCTCGTTCAAGAAACGACAGGAGCAGCCATTGCCGTTTATCAGGTTGGCGAAAGCGACAACCTTGCTGAGATAATCAACGGCATAATTGACGGATCGCAGGGAATCCCTTTTGAGCAAGGTAACTGCAATATCATCATTATCGTGCCAGCCCAAGGTCAAGGCGCTGTTGACGATATGATAGCAACCGCAACTTCAATAGCTGCGCCACCGACAACCCCCGCCCCGGCGCCGCCAGTGCAAACCGTTTCTTCGGCGCTGCAAGCAGTTTTACCGACTACATCCCAAACCACCGCAACACCGATTGAAACCAGCCAACCGCAAAACCGTGTGGAAATCATCACGAGAGCGGAACAGTCCGGCAATCCCCTTGACGGCGCTTCCTTTACGGTTTATCGGGCGGATGACAAGCAACGAGTGGGCGAAGTCACGACCGCCACGGACGGCAGAGCCTCCATATCGCTTACGCAAGGGGAATACTATTTACGGAATGATTCCGTTCAGTACGGTTATTTATGTGAGCGGTCAAGGATATTCTTTGATGTTGGCACAAACGGCGACGTCACCGCTGAAATCACCATCCAGCGTGACGCAAGCATCCCAGATGTAGAGGACGGCAACGTCACCGTGCCGAAAACCGGGGAGTTGCCGCCTGTTCTGAATTATATGCTGGGAACGGTTTTCTTGGCGTTTGCCCTGTTCTGCGGCATCGTCTTGTTGCGGGAGCGAAAACGATACTCGTATAAAAGAAAGGGGGCTTTAGCCTATGCTTAACCTTGTAATCGCAGAGAAACCGTCTGTTGCCAAGGCTCTGGCTGACGCGCTGGGAGCAAAAACCGGCCGTGACGGAAGTTACGAGGGCAACGGATATGTAATATCATGGTGCGTCGGGCATCTTTTAGGGCTTGTCGAGCCGCAGGATTATGATGAGAAGTTCGCCAAGTGGCGCTATGAGGATTTGCCCATAGCCCCGAAGGAGTGGAAATACACCGCCGCTTCCGGTACGAAGAAGCAGCTAAAAATCCTCGTGGACTTGATGAAACGCAATGATGTTGGGACGATAACAAACGCCTGTGACGCAGGGCGAGAGGGCGAGTTGATTTTCCGTTTGGTCTATGAACACGCTAAGAGCAAGAAATCGCTGAAACGCCTCTGGATTAGCAGCATGGAGGAATCCGCTATCGCCGACGGTTTCCGAAGCCTCAAAGACGGAGGGGAGTACGACAGGCTGTTTTATGCGGCGAAATGCCGACAGCAAGCCGACTGGCTGGTGGGGATGAATTACTCCCGCCTCTGGTCGGTGCTGTACAACACCCAACTTCGCGTGGGACGTGTCCAGACCCCGACACTCGCCATGATCGTGGAGCGTGAGCAAAAAATCGCCGGGTTCATCAAAGAACTGTTCTATGTGGTAGAGGCAATGGGTGGCGACATCAAAGCCGAGCGGGAAAAGGTCAAGGACAAAGCAACCGCAGAGGCAATCGCCGCCGATTGTGACGGCAAGACCGCCGTTGTTAAATCAGTTGATAGGAAAGACAAATCCGAATCAGCCCCTAAGCTGTATGACCTCACCACCCTGCAAAGGGAGGCAAACAGGCTTTTCGGCTATGCCGCCGCCCAGACATTGAGCGCCGTGCAGAACCTCTACGAGCAAAAAGCAGTCACATATCCGAGGACTGACAGCAGATTTATCACCGAGGATATGGTTGGCGGCATACCGCCGCTTGTGCGGACGGTATCGGCGGCTTTGCCCTTTACAGTTGCCGTGGAGAGCATCAATGCCGCCCAAATAGCTAACAACGCCAAAGTCAGCGACCACCATGCCATAATCCCCACGCCGACAATGCCGAAAGCTAATATATCTTCTCTGCCGACCGCCGAGCAGAACATCCTTATGATGGTATGTGCCCGCCTTATTACAGCGGTAACGGATAAGCATTTGTACGCCGAAACGGTGGTAACGCTGGACTGCGACGGCGAAGTGTTCACCGTCAAAGGCAAGACCGTCACGCAAAACGGATGGAAAGACGTGGAGCAAGCGTTCTTCGCCAGTATCGGCAAGGCCAAAAAGGACGAAGATGCGCCTTTGCCCGAACTGTCCGAAGGGCAACAGTTTACCGTCAATGCCTCCGTCCGGGAGGGATTCACTAAGCCTCCAAAGCACTTTACCGAGGACTTGCTTCTTTCCGCTATGGAGACGGCTGGAGCGGAAGATATGCCTGATGACGCAGAGCGCAAAGGGCTTGGCACTCCCGCTACCAGAGCCTCCATCATAGAAAACCTCGTGAAGTCGGGTTTGCTGACCAGAAAGGACAAGCTGATGCTCCCCACCGACAAAGGCGTGAATCTTATTAAGGTTTTGCCCGACACAGTAAAATCCCCCATGATGACCGCCGAGTGGGAGCATGACCTCAAACGCATAGAACGCGGGGAACTGGCGGCTGACGCTTTTATGGAGGCGATAAATCAGCTTGTCGCTGACACGGTAAAAGGCCACAGCGCCGTGCCTGACGAACTCAAAGCCCTGTTCCCATCCAACAGACCGCAAAATGGCGGCGCTGGCGAGGTCATCGGCAAATGCCCCCGGTGCGGCGGCAATGTCGCCGAATCCCCCAAGGGTTTTTTCTGCGGCAACATAGCCTGTAAATTTGCTTTTTTCAAGGAGAGCAAGTATTTCACCAACAAGCGGCTGACGCTCACAAAAGATATTGCGACCGCCCTTCTGAACAAGGGGCGCGTCTTCTTGAAAGGGCTTTACTCTGAGAAGTCGGGCAAGACCTACAACGCCACCATCATACTGGACGATAAGGGCGAGGGCTACCCCGGCTTTTCGATGGAATTTGAACCGAAGGGGGGCAAGGCCAATGGCTAAAAAGAAACCCAATTCTTTGTCCGCCGCCGAGATTGAAGTTGAGGGCAACTACAACATGGTTGGCGATGGGTTGATAAACAATGTTCCCAAGCCCTCCCTGCTGGAGCGCCTTGAGGAATTTGAAAGGCAGAAGCGGGAGCGCCAAATGGACGCATTGGCTGATGACAAGCGGGAACGCCACATGGCGGATTACCTCCAAAACAAGGACGAACGCTGATAACGCAACTATATCCGAATACCCGAAAGAGCCGTCTGATGCGCACAGGCGGCTCTTTCCGTACCGCCATATGAAGGGAGCGAGGCTGATGTACAGATATAAATACGCTGACTTGGATTGTGATTACTGCCTTTACTGTAAAAAATGTGTGTTTGAGATTTGCTGCCCCTCTATCATGGAATTTCTTGATGATTTGAAAAGTGACCGTGCTTTTCATGAAGCCGTAATAAACGCCGAAGTCTGTGACAATCATCATAAACAGACCTTGCTCATGTTAAAAGGCGTGTGTCATCGGATTTGACTGACAATATCACGCCTTTTATTTTTTTGGTCACACTTCACTAAGACTCATAATTACGGCGTAAGGCGATTAATGAGCAACAATGCTACAAATGCTTATACTCCCGCTCGCTGAAATATTCTTTGGCATAGATAAGTCAGGTAGGGTGATGGAGTCTTTTTTTGCCCAAAGTCCCAACCTTTACATTTAGTGTATATGGATTCGGGTGTGAATAACCCGTTCTCATCTTGTTTCGATTTTATCATCCCAACCATTTCAAGAAATCTGTTATCGTTTTTCGCAGATTCATATTTCCCCAAGCAGTCGGTGACGCTTACAATGTCATACCACATGGCGGGGGCTTTTAGCTTTCGGAAATCAGTACCCATGTAAAACATATAAGGATGTCTTTCCAAACTGTTTTCCCATAAATCGAGGATACTTTTAATACCATTGATAGCAATGCCACTGCCCTTGTATTCATCAATATCCGACATTAGGTTAAGCATTACAAGCGTTGCGTAAGGGCATGGGTCATCTTTTCTTCCCGGTCCTCTGAACTTGCCTAATTCTTCTGAAACCGAACAAGCGAAGCCATGCGGTTGATTAAGGGCTACTAAAAAATCTACGCCCTGTTTTATGTACTGTTGGTAATCCACGTTAGCTTTCAGCATCGCCATCAGCAATAAGGGAGCGTCACACAGACACCAACCCAATATATCCGTACCCGTTCCTCCGAAGTGTTTAGGTATGTTGGTCAAGGATTGATATATCCCACTTTTATCCTTGTGGCTCATAAGCTGATCTATGGCGTTTTGAATTTCAGGTATGTCCGTATCGAAACCAATATCAAGTAGAAATATTAGTTTGCGGATAGGTAATTCGGGGTTTTTGTGATTGCTTACTAACATGCTATGAAAGTCGGATATGTCATTTAGGTATGCTTGGATTTTTTTGTCCTGCAATGCTTCATCACGCAAGCTGGATAAATCCGCTTTGCTTTCGTCAAGCAGATTAACCCTGATTGCATATTGCAACCACGACTCACTTATGGATAAGAGCTTTTCAAACATGAACTATTCTCCCAGTAGTATTCAGCATTTCACTCGAAGATAGAGTATATAAATACTGTCGCACATACAGCTTTACAGTCGCCAGCGCAATTAACTATTCTAACCATAGCCAGTATATCACAGTAATCAAATATTGCCCGCCATTTTTGCACTATACATAGCGTTGCTCGTCAAACGGGCAACGTATTTTTATGTAAATCAAAGAAAGAGGTGTAATCTATGCCGTCACTCAAAGACAATAAAACCTGCGCCCTGCTTGAGCAGTACCTAAGTTACCTTACCGTTGTAAAAGGGCGTTCCTTCCGATATAGACATTGACTTCATCAAATCAATAAGCGTTGCAGACCTATACGCTTTCATCACCTATTGCGGCGAGGAGCGAAAAGTTACAGCCGCCACAAGAGCAAGAAAAATCGTGTCTATACGCCAGTTTTGGAAGTATCTGAAAAACAGAGCGCATCTGCTGGAAACCAATGTCGCTGACGAACTGGAATCGCCCAAACTCCCCAAGCGTATGCCCAAGTACCTATCTCTTGACGAATCCATCAGGTTGCTCATTGAAAGTGAGAAATCACCGCGTGATTACTGCATTTTGACCATATTCCTGAATTGCGCCCTACGCTTGACAGAACTGGTAAACCTAAACTTGGAGCAAATGCAAGCTGACTCGATACAGATAATCGGCAAAGGCAACAAGGAAAGACGGATTTTTCATACCCCCGCTACCAAAAAAGCTCTTGCTGTTTGGATGGAGACGCGAAAAACGATGCAACCGCAGACAAACGCTCTGTTCATAACCAAGCACGGCACTCGCGTGACCAACAAAGGGGTACAGGATATTGTCAAAAAATATTTGAAAAAGGCGGGCTTGGGCGACAGAGGATTGTCAACCCACAAGCTACGTCACACCTCCGCTACAACCATTTTCAAGTACGGCAATGTGGATGTACGCACCCTTCAGCAGCTATTAGGGCATGAATCCCTGAATACCACGCAAATTTACATGGCAGTGGACAATGACCAACTCCAGGCTGCCGTCAATTCAAACCCTTTAGCCAGTATGTTCGGCAGATAATGAGGGTTTCCCTGCACCACCATAAATAATCATTAGGAGGTAAAATTATGGCTGATACCGCAACAGCAACCGCCGAGAAACCGTCTTGGCAACAGGAGAACGAACTCCGCACCAAGGAACTCACCGACAAGCTGGAAGCCGGGATTAAGGATTTGTTTTCAAGCGACAAGTACAAGGAATACCTGAAATCCATGTCCCACTTCCACAACTATTCCAGCCGGAACGTCATGCTCATCCACCAGCAGATGCCGAACGCGACGAGGGTTGCATCATATAAACTGTGGAATGACAAATTCAACAGGCAGGTCAAGAAAGGCGAGAAATCCCTGCGGATTTTCGCGCCCATCGAAATCAAGCCCGAAAAAAAGCTGATGGAGAAACTTGACCCCGAAACGGGAGCGCCAATGGTTGATGAGAACGGCAAGGTTATCATGGAGGAAATGACGGCGCTCACTTCCCGCAGCATCGCGTTCAAGTTAGTGCCTGTTTTCGATGTGTCGCAGACCTATGGCGACCCTTTGCCCCAACTTGCCGAGAACCTGACAGGGAACGTTGAGCATTACGAGTCGTTCTTGGACAGCCTCAGAGCCGTATCGCCTCTACCCATCGAGTTTGAGCCGATGGACGAAAGCCAAGACGGCTACTGCCATTTCGGGGTGAAAATCGGCATCCGCGAGGGCATGAGCGAAATACAGACCATTTCCGCAATCATCCACGAAATCACCCACGAACGCTTGCACAACAAGGACAGAGCCGCCGAGAACGCCAAGCCTGTGCCTAAAGAAGTCATAGAAATTGAAGCCGAGAGCGTGTCTTATGTCGTGTGCCAGAAGCATGGCATAGAAACAGGCGGCAACTCATTCGGCTACCTTGCCACTTGGGGCAGCCACGACTTGAACGAGGTCAAGGCATCCCTGGACACCATCCGCAAAGAGGCGAACAACCTCATCATCGCCATTGATGAACGCTTCAAGGCAATCTGCAAGGAGCGCGGCATCGACCTGAGCGCCGTGGAGCAAGCCGCCGAAGCGCAACCGTCGCAACAGGAAGCGGATAAACCGTCCGAGCCGACCTATGCCACCGTATCTACCACGGAGAACATCGCCGGGGTGGAATTTACCGTGAGCGAAGTCGTGCCTACCGCCGCCATGACTATCGAACAGCGGAATTATGAAAAACTCTCCGAAATGTTCCCTCAAATCGCAAGCGGCGAGTATCACTATCAAAGGAACGAAGCCGGAGTTGGCTTTATGCCTCTGTCGCTGGAATGGATTGGCACGGATAAACTCTCCGTCATGCACACCTACACCCAGAACGGCGATTTGATGTACGACCCCATGATTGTCCTTCAAGTTGACCAAGAGGCAAAGGCCGCCACCGTCATAGAGTTTCAGCAGTCCAACCCGCCGCTGTACCAGCAGATTGAGGACGGCATAGGCTACAGCATTGACGGCAATGGGAATCAGAGGAACACGGATGCCGCAAGCCTGCAAGGGCAGATTAACAGCTTCATATCCCAATGGTTTGAGAATATCGGCAATCAGGGTTATGAGCCTATCAGCGCCGTGCTTCGGGATGCCGGACGCGCCGATGCGTCTGTGTTCTTCAATGAGGACAAAAAGCCGTACAGCCTTTTGTTTGAGTATAGCAACTATGGTACGACGGCGTACAACAGTCTTGACCGGGATGACAACGGCGATATGAAGAAAATCGCTTATGTGGACTCAACCCGATATATCACCTTCTTTGATGAGAAGCTGCCCTCCGATGTGATGTCGATTATATCGCGGGTGAAGCTGGTAAACGAAAAGGAGCAGCAGCCCGAAACCGCGCAACCGCAAGAAGCGGAAACCGCAGAACCTATGCCCGACCCGACCATCACCGCCGAAGAGCGTGATGCTTTCGGTTATGACTTCGAGGGTATGCTTCCGCTGAATATGGACAGGGCGGTGGAATTGTTCAACAACGACCACGCCATTTTTCTGCTCTACCCGGACAATACAGAATCTATGGCATTTGAGGTTGCCGAAATCAAAGCCCATGACGGCATATTCGGCATAGAGCGCGAGGACTGGCAGAAGTCGCAGGAGTACAGGGATATGGGCAATGCTGCCAACAGGCAGCAGGAAGCGGAAATGGAATTTGTGTTTATCACCGCCGAGGATGACGCCTTCGCCATCTATCAGATTATGGACGATGCGGAAAAGGCAAGGGATTACCGCTTCGAGGGGCTTGACTATTTGCAGCAGCGGGGCTTGGAAGTGAATCGCAGCAATTACGTCATCGTCCGCACAGAGCCGATGCAGCCGGGGCAGACCTTGGAGGGCATATTCCAGAAGTACAACGACCCGCCCAAGGATTTTTCGGGGCATAGCCTGTCCGTAAGCGATGTTATCGTGCTGAATCAAGGCGGCGAGATAACTTCCCATTTTGTGGACAGCTTCGGTTTTGCCGAACTCCCCGCTTTCCTTGGGATAGAGAAGTCCAAAGAGCATAACGACCCCGCCATCGAGCGGAGCGTCAACGAGCCGCCAACACCGCAGACTGAATCGCCAGCCCCCGATTTGCCTTATGTTCCCAAGAGCGAACAACCAATCTACAGGCTCTCGGCAGATCGTGCCTTGGAAAATGACGAGATGCAAGCATGGCGCGACAGCCGCAACCTCAACGAGGAGTGCGGCAGAGCCATTGACAAAGCTGTTATCGACAGCAACTACGAGCAGTACCGATATGATCTGAAAACCGCCGCCAGAGCGGTCATAGATGAATTTGGCGCTGACCGTGTGGCTTGGGTAATTGCCGGAAACATCAACTACCATGATTATGACGGCAGACTGTCAAGCAGCAACAAAGCATGGGCGAAGGAGTTTGACACGCCCAAGCCCGATATTTATTTGAGAACGCACCTCGCCGTGCTTGATGGTTTTGTGGACGCCTTCCGCAAGGTGGAAAAGGAACAACCCTCTTTGATGGCTGCCATCGCCGCCGCCGAGAAGAAAAGCAAGGCGGAGTTTGCAAGCAAAGCGCAGCCGGGGCTTGACACTCCCGACAAGTCCGCCCGCAAAAAAAATACAGGAATGGAGGTTTAGCACTATGATGATAGCATTTGACAGGTTCAGCGCCGAGGAAATCAACCTTATGGGCATTTTTGACACGACAAGCCGGGAGGCTCTGCGAAATGACCTCTTGACAGCCCTCCATGATGTTTATGACCCGGATGTGATTGAGGTCATCGGTGGTTCGTTGGAGAAGCTGGACAGCCTCACCGATGACGAGTTTGCGGAAATCGGCATTTATATCGCCGATGACGATGAGTTCACCGATGGGGATTTGGAGTAGTCACGTCATAGCAAACAGCGACAAGCGCCTTCCGTTCCGGCAGGCGCTTGTCGCTAACCATGTATTAGCTTGCCGATTATACAGTCATTCTTTCCGTCAGTTCATGTTCGACAAACGATTTAATGTAAGGGTTGCTCTCGCTGGTCATTAGAAACTCAAAACAACTGTATCGGCATTTTTGAAAACGCTCCCTCCCAATCGTAAAGTCATAGCCTCCGCACTTCGGGCTGCATTCGTTTAGCACCAGCCTTTTGCACATACTCGCATCTTTGATGGATTCCACCATCACGCTTGACAAAGTGTTGAGAAAATCAGGGTAGTTGCCTACCCTCTCACCATATATGCGGGTCAGCATACCAGATTTTCTAAAAAGAAAGTTCATAACTGCCTTTTGTGGTTTCCCATACTTGTAGGAAGCAAGGTAGCCGCTTTTCTTTTCTTCAAAAGCTGCTTTGCACCCGTTGTCCAGTAAATATTTATGCAAATCCTGAACAAACGGCTTATTATCCATGTCAACAGCTTCGATAAACTGGTCAAAGTTGATTTTTGATTGTGCCATCGGTTGCTACCTCCTGATTCACGATTCTGTTGGTTGAAATACAGGGATGTCGGATAATGGTCTTGAGTTTATCGGACGCGGTTTTGCGTGGGTCATTCAAGTAAATCTCGTGATGGCGGCGATTGCCTCTTATATCGCTTACATAGCCGTTATCGGCTATATACTGTTCGATGGCGGCGATTGTTTTCGGCTCATCGTCATATGAGCCAATGTGCATTGCTTGAACGCAAAGCCCCTCGTTAAACACTTCAAGCCTCGCTCTTGAACTATCAAGAAGCGGTTTTTTCTTAGCCAACTCGGTCTTGACGGTTTCAAATACCGCTACGTCAACAAACTCAGGCTGGCGTATCATCGAAGTCCAGCAATATCGGTCTTTGTCTTTATACCAAACCTCAGAACCGTCACTTAGCCACCATAAGCCTTCAAGCGGCGGCACGACAAAATCAAAATAGCCGACTGGCTGGTTACTGCCCTTCTTGCTCATTTTGATTGCATAGGACAGCCCATAGAGGATTTCGACCGCAGATTGATATTCCTCGCTTGTGTTCGGGTTGCCTATACCGTCCACCATGATGAAAAGCATTTCGGGAACGTCAATCACGCTCGGCGCAGTTTTAGGTTGATATAGGTCTTTGTATTCTTTCTTAAAATCAAATGGCATTTTATCCCTCGTGTTGCTTATCGTCAGAATAGGTAAACCCGTTGTTGCGGCGTTCATCTTGCAACTTAATCCAAGCATCCATACCTTGCTCCCGAAGCAGGGCGTTGTCATGCTTCATTGAATTAAGCGCAGGATATTTCTGTAATGACGCGTCAAAATGACTACAAGGATAATCTTTACACAAAGCGCACATATCTATTTCTTTTTCCTTTGCGCATAACCGAATGACGCAACTGGGGTCTCCGCCTCCATCTTTGCATGAAACACATAGACCATCCTCCGCTATGCCCTTTAAGAATGGCCAGAACCCGTCGCCGCCGGGAATATAGTTGATTACATTCTCAAACCCTGCTTTAACCATTTCGTCATACAGCGTCTTTGCCGCCGGAGCAACTTTCGCCATGACAACGCAGTTTTCACAGTACAGACCGCAGTAGCAGATATACTTTTTATTCATTAGATGCTCCTTTTGCTCCGTTCAACTTTTTCAGCAACGACACGTTGCTCTCGATAGCTTTATTATGCTCCTCGTCGGACATAGACGGGTCTTTCCAATCGTAGAAAAGCTGGCATGGCACTTCGGCGCATTCGCCACAGGTCTTGTACCCTCTTTTATTGACCGCGCAGTCATAAATCGGACACCGTTCAACACCAAAATCCTTTATGTAGAAAGGTTTGCCTCCGCAGATTTGGCAGCCGTCACCGCACTGCGCTTTCAAGGGACATACGTCACAATTAATCCCACAAACTGAAATGTTCATTTTGAAATCTCCTATCTGTTTTTATTCATCCTACCACAGCCAACACGACAACAGTGTGTCGTGTTATAAATAGCGGGAATAAATATTTTTAGCTGTTGTTTGAATCTCCATTGCGAGTTCGGTAGGCTCAAGCACTTTGACGTTATCGCCAAAACTGAGAAGCCAACCAACGATGTAGCTTTGGTTGGTGTACCCGACTTCAAAATACAGACCGTCATCTGTTTCCCTGAAACTCTTTAATCCATAGGATTCAATCAGCAAATACTTGACGGATTTATCGAACAGGGCTATCAGCTTTTTATCGTCTGTTAGCTGCCAGTTGAAGTCACGCCTTTCCGGCGGTATTTCACGCATGGTAAAAGGCTCGTTGCATACAGACAGATTCCATAGGCGTTGTAGCTTGAACATCCTCCAGTCCATACGCTCCAAGCAGAAACCGAACACATACCATGATGACCATTGGAAAACTACGATATATGGTTCTATGCGCCTATGGCTCTCGCCCTTGTCGCTGATGTAATCAAACTCAATAAGTCGGTTTTCAAGGATGGACTGCTTTATCGTTTCGATTTTGGCGGTCAAATCCCCTTTGTAGTGGGAGGCAAGGTCGATGACCACAGGCTCTGTCATGGACACAACCGCTTCGGAGTTTGCCCCCAGCTTATCCATGGTTCTTTCGATATGCGATTGCTCCGATACGCTGCCAAGACCTTTGAGCGCGGCGATGATGCCCGATAACTCAGTCGTGGTCAAAACGCTTTTATCCAATTTAAATCCCTCGGCGATTGAAATACCGCCGCCTGTTCCCTGATGGGTAATAATAGGTATCCCCGCTTGGCACAGGGCATCAATATCCCTGCCGATGGTGCGGCGGTTGACTTCAAACTTCTCAGCCAAGTATGGGGCGGTCACTCTGTCGTTCTGCAACAGAACAGTAAGTATGCCTATCAATCGGTCAAGTTTCATTAGTGGATATTCTCCCTCATGCGATTATACGATTGTTTTCCATATTATACACATTATAACACGGCAACTGTATGTCGTGTTTGATTTTGAAAATAAAAATGCTTTACATAACGCCTCTCGTCAATGAGCGGCGTTTAATTTTGGAGAGGAGGTAGAAATTTGAGCAGCAAATATCAATTCTATTCCGCACTCGCTGACCAGC
>JGI24702J35022_10002190_pt1 | contig 12032 bp, 8 predicted proteins | sample TergutTh196P4_FD_35022 | JGI IMG/M metagenome (IMG submission 35022)
TAAAACCGTCGCTAAATAAACCGGAAAACAGAAAAGAAAAAGAAGTCATACCTTCGCTTTCTTCTGAAATTACCATCCTCGAAACCGATGAAGAAAAAGGAAACCCGCCTTTTTCTTTTGAAGGAGAAGATGATGTTATGAAAGCAATTATATATGCGGAAATAATTAACAAAAGAGAATATTAATAATTAACAAAGTATTATTATGAGTTTTAAGAAAATGACAGCAGAAGAAGCTGCATGTCTGATAAAAGACAATGATGTGATCGGATTCAGCGGCTTTACTGCAGCCGGATGTCCCAAAGCAGTGACAGTAGCATTAGCAAAAAGAGCGGAAGAAGAACATTCAAAAGGTAATCCATTAAAAATCGGTATCTATACCGGAGCGTCAACCGGCGATACGATTGATGGAGCATTGGCCCGGGCGCATGCCATCAAATTTCGTACTCCTTATCAATCAACCAACGATTTAAGGACCGAATTAAACAAACGGGATGCTCATTATTTTGATTTGCATCTTTCGGAATTGCAGCAATACCTCCGTTACGGATTCCTTATTAAACCCGATTGGGCTATATTGGAAGCATGCGATATTACTGATGATGGAAAAGTATATCTCACTTCTGCTGTTGGAATTTCTCCGACAGTCGCTCGTTTGGCCGATCGAATTATTATTGAACTAAATAAATACCATCCGAAAGAATTAGCCGGAATTCATGATATTTATGAACCGGCCGATCCTCCTTTCCGCCGCGAAATTCCGGTCTATAAATCAAGCGATAGGATAGGGGTTCCTTATGTTCAGGTTGATCCGAAAAAAGTAGTAGGCATTGTGGAAACCGATTTGGAAAATGAAGTTGGCGCTTTTACTCCTACGGATGATGTAACCGAGCAAATCGGTCAAAACGTTGCCGAATTTTTATCCATAGAAATGAGAGCCGGGCGAATTCCTGCCGGATTTCCACCGGTTCAATCGGGAGTAGGCAATGTCGCTAATGCAGTCTTAGGCGCAATGGGAGCGAACAAAGATATTCCTCCGTTTGAAATATATACCGAAGTCATTCAGGATTCGGTTATTGCATTGATGAAAGAAGGCAATGTCCGGTTTGCCAGCGGATGTTCATTAACATTAAGTACGCCCGCTTTGGAAGAAATCTATCATAATCTTTCCGAATTCAAAGGAAAAATAATGCTCCGTCCACAGGAAATATCCAATTCTCCGGAAGTTGCACGCCGGTTAGGACTTATTTCCATCAATACGGCTTTAGAGGCCGATATTTTCGGAAATATAAACTCGACGCATGTATTGGGAACGAGAATGATGAATGGCATCGGAGGTTCGGGCGATTTTTGCCGGAATTCATATCTATCAATCTTTACATCTCCTTCAACGGCAAAAGATGGAAAAATCAGCGCCATTGTACCTATGGTTTCTCATGTTGATCACAGCGAACATTCCGTCAAAATCCTTATTACCGAACATGGAATAGCTGATTTGCGCGGAAAATCGCCCATTCAGCGTGCCGAAACGATTATCAATAATTGTGTTGATCCTCAATACAAAGATTTGCTTAATGGATACCTTCAATTAGGACAAAAAGGACATACACCGCAAAATATGGCGGCAGCGCTTGCTTTCCACGATACGTTTAATAAAACGGGCGATATGCGGAAAGTAAATTGGGGGGAGTATAATAAATAAAGGTAATCAATTCTGTTAAAAAAAAAAAGAGCTACGGGTTACATTTCAACAAACGTAGCTCTTTTTCTTTGGAGATTTCTTGCTATCCGTTTTTACATTTCAAAAAAAAAATGTATTTTTGCGAACACAATAAAGAGATAATTATCGGATGAGACAAAAATACCCTTCCGTTTTACTGGAAAATGCTGTAAATGAATTCGCTAAATTACCCGGAATAGGGGAAAAAACAGCGCTGCGCTTGGCGCTATATACGCTGAAAAGAACTCCGGAAGAAATCGCTTTACTGGGAGAAGCAATAATTAATTTACGAAATAATGTCAATTATTGTAAAATTTGTCATAACATTTGCAATGAAGAAATATGCGCTATCTGCAACGATCCAAATAGGGATACTACATTACTTTGTGTAGTTGAAAATATTAAAGAAGTGATGGCGATCGAAAACACCGGACAGTTTCATGGATTATACCATGTATTAGGTGGTATTATTTCACCGATGGAAGGCATTGGACCGAATGATTTACAAATTCCGGATTTGATCCGGCGCGCTCAAAGCGGTAATTTTACCGAAATTATTTTAGCCTTAAGTACGACAATGGAAGGAGATACTACTAATTTTTATATTTACCGGAAATTAGCCGGTTTGAATATTAAAGTAAGTCTCATTGCCCGAGGAGTTTCAATAGGAGATGAAATCGAATATGCCGATGAAATCACATTGGGACGTTCCATTTTGAATCGAACAAATTTTAATGATTCATATAAAAAGTAAATATTATGGTAATAGCAGTTGATTTTGATGGGACAATTGTTGAACATGCATATCCTAAAATAGGGAAACCCATTCCTTTTGCGTTGGATGTTTTAAGAAAATTGCAAATGGAAGAACATCATACGCTTTTGTTATGGACAGTCAGAGAAGGTAAACTGTTAGACGAAGCCGTTGATTATTGCGCTAAAAATGGAATTGATTTCTATGCGACTAATAAGAATTATCCTGAAGAAGAAGACGGAGATTCCCCCCGTAAATTGACGGCAGATGTTTTTATTGATGATAAGAATATCGGAGGGCTTCCTGATTGGGGTATTATATATAAAGCCATTAAATCAGGAAGTAATGATTTCCAGAATATAGACGATTATATTTCGGATAATAAACCCAAAAAGAAAAAAAACTTATTCATCCGAATAGGCGAAGCATGGGAAACCGCACAAAAATATAAATAATTCATAATTCATAATTCATAATTCTTACATGAATTTTCCTGTCGAAAAAAATATAATGGAAGCAGCAGCAGAATCGCTTCACATAAAGAATCTTGAAAATGCAACCATACGCGAAGTTGTAGCCATAGCCGGAATAATTGAACAGCAAACCGGACTGGAATTTATCCGGATGGAAATGGGTGTTCCCGGTTTACCGGCGTCTTCCATTGGTGTTGAAGCTGAAATTGAATCCTTGAAATCGGGAGTTGCATCTATATATCCTCCCATTGACGGAATACCCGAATTAAAAACAGAATCTTCCCGTTTCATTCGAGCTTTTGTGAATTTATCTATTGATCCCGAATGTTGTGTTCCGGTTGTCGGTTCGATGGAAGGAAGTTTTGCTTCTTTTATCATTGCCAATCAATGTGATCCGTCAAAAGATACCATTTTATTCCTTGATCCCGGATTTCCCGTACAAAAACAGCAAGCGACCGTATTGGGATACAAATATCTTTCTTTTGACGTATATGATTTTCGAGGCGATAAATTAAGAGCCGAATTGGAAAAATACCTTTCTACCGGCGCTATTTCTTGCATGATTTATTCGAATCCCAATAACCCGGCGTGGTTTTGCCTCCGGGAAGAAGAGCTTCGAATCATCGGAGAATTAGCAAACCAATATAATACTTTGGTTATTGAGGATTTGGCTTACTTTGCCATGGATTTCCGTAAAGATCTGGGCAAACCGTTTGAAAGTCCATTCCAGGCAACTGTAGGAAGATACACAGATAATTACATTTTATTGATTTCCGGTTCCAAAATATTCAGTTACGCCGGTCAACGCATTGCGATTGTTGCTATGTCTAATGCCTTGTATCGAAAAACCATGCCCGGATTAACCCTGAGATACGGAAGCGGAACTTTCGGAAGTGTGTTTATTCACAGGATTTTATATGCTATCTCAACGGGTACCGGCCATTCGGCGCAATATGCATTGGCTACCATGTTTAGGGCGGCAAGCGACGGGCAATACGCTTTTTTAGAAGAAGTGAAAGAATACGGACGAAGAGCCAAACGGATGAAGCGGATTTTCTTAAAACATGGATTTGAAATTGTTTACGATAAAGATTTGGGAGAAGAAATAGCCGACGGATTCTATTTCACCATTCGCTATCCCGGAATGACCGGAGGCGAATTGATGAAAGCGCTGATCCCTTTCGGAATAAGCGCTATATCACTTTCTATAACAGGCAGTAAACAAGAAGGCTTGCGCGCTTGCACCTCTTTTATTAAAGAACACCAATTCGAATTATTGGATCAGCGATTGAAAGCATTTAAAGACCTAACCACATTTTAATAACAGAAAGCGTTTCCCTGCAATAAGCCTGCGGATAGAGATACCAAGCAGTTTTTGAATTGTAATGAGAAACATTTAAATTCGTTTTTTTTGATAATTTGCCTGCTCTGTATGCATGAAAGCCACTGGTAATACATACCACGGAATAATTGCCGGAAGGAAAAAAAGCGTCCAATATGGTTTTTGAAAACTGCATATTCTGACGGGTATTCTTCGAGCGGTTTTCTTCTATAATTCGACCTGCATTCACTCCTTTGGAAATAAGGTAGCTTTTCATCGCCTCCGATTCAGTAATTGTTTCGCCTCTGCCTTGCCCTCCGCTTACAATAATTAGTGCATTCGGATTGAATTGCAAATATTCGAGGCACTTATCCAAACGGTATTGCAAAGTTGGAAGTATTTTATCCCCACGAAGGCCGCTGCCAAGAACTAATACGCAATCTTCGGTAAATGTAGTCGTGCTTTTTGCAGCTTGAATTCCGATGACGGTTATCATACTAACCATATATAAGCATACAATACAGGTAAAGAGACAAAGAAGACGAAAGCGGCGCATCTTTATTAAAATTGGAAAAAGTTTTTAGCATTATAATAACTGATATTTTCTACCATTTGACCCAGAAAATTTAATTCTTCTACCGGTAAGTAACCGTTTTCCACATCATTACCGATTAAATTACAGAGTATCCGGCGGAAATATTCATGTCGCGGATACGAAAGGAAACTACGCGAATCGGTCAACATTCCGACGAACCGGCTTAATAATCCCATCAACGACAAGGTATTCAGTTGTTTTTCGATACCGTCTTTTTGGTCGAGAAACCACCAACCCGAACCGAATTGGATTTTTCCTGCAACGCTTCCGTCCTGAAAATTTCCAATCATAGTAGCAACCATTTCATTATCTATCGGATTCAGATTGTAAATAATAGTTTTGGTTAATTTGTTATGTTTATCAAGTGTATCCAAGAATTTCGACATCGCTTTCGCTGTCAGGAAAGTACCCATGGAATCGAAACCTGTATCGGCGCCTGTTTGATTAAAAAAACGGGTATTATTATTCCTTATAACGCCGTAGTGAAATTGTTGCGTCCAGCCTTTTTCCCAATCCATTTCGGCAAAAATTACCAGCATAGCTGATTTGAATTGCAGAATTTCCCAATAGCTTAATTCTTCTCCTCCATACACCTTATTAAATATAACTCTGATTTCTTCTTCCGTATATTCTTCGGCATAGAATTCTTCAATTCCATGGTCGGACAGCTTACAGCCTTGTTCTGCAAAAAAATCATGCCGCTTCCTGAGCGCTTCAATCATATCGTCGAAAGAAGAGATAGATACGCTGGACGCTTCCGACAATGTTTCTATGTATGACCGGAAAGCCGCCGGATTTTCAACCGCCATTGCTTTATCGGGGCGCCAAGCCGGCAACATTTTTATTTCAAAACCATCGTTTCGGGTTTTAATATGATATTCGAGCGAATCTACCGGATCGTCGGTCGTACAAACGACTTCCACTTTGTATTTCCGCATCAGGTTACGAGCTGAATATTCAGGTGTTTGTAGTTTGGCAGTACACTCTTCATAAATTTCCCTGGCAGTGCGTGGCGATAATAATTTTTCTATACCGAAACCGGTTTTCAACTCTAAATGCGTCCAATGGTAGAGCGGATTACGCATAGTATAAGGAACTGTTTCAGCCCACTTTTTAAACTTCTCCCAATCGGAAGTTTCTTTTCCCGTACAATACTTTTCGTCAACCCCGTTGGCGCGCATGGCTCGCCACTTGTAATGATCGCCTCCCAACCAGAGTTCAGTCAGGGACCGGAACTGATAATCATCAGCAACCATGGACGGAACCAAATGACAATGATAGTCAATAATCGGTTGATTTTCCGCATGTTGATGAAATAGCTTTTGCGCCGTTTCCGTTTGCAGCAGGAAATTGTTATCTAAAAATTTTTTCATGATGAATTGCTATTTATAAAAATATAAATTGTTTTTTGTGTGCCTGCAAAAGTAGAAAAAAATTTGGAATATTTCGTTATCCGGATACATTCTTCACAAGCGTTCGTCGTATAAAAAGCCTGAAGCCTTTCGGAAATGAAATTATTCTATGTTTTGTAACGTTTTTGTAACGTTTTTTTGGTCTTTTCTCTTGCAAAATTTTAAATACTCCCTGTACCTTTATTGCTTTTTAACACTTTTACTAACTATAACATTTTGAATTATGAATTTAAAAACAGCAACAGTTTTACTATTGTTTTGCCTTCCTTTTATAATGAAAGCAGAGCAGCCGGTGACGAACATTACCGGCGACATTTCCGGTTCGGAAAAAGAAACGGAAGATCAAAAAATAACATGGGTACATCCGGGAACTCCGGGAAACTGTCAGGTCTGGAACTATAGCCATGTGGATCCGGCCAATAGTCGTTATGTCGAAAAAAACCGGGGAGACAGGGATGAATGGTTAACCGGCAGGGAAAAAGAAACGGCCCATTATTATTTCTTTTCGGGTGATTCGCTTTTTTGCTCGGGCTATGAAAATGAGATGACTTTGGTAAAATACAGCCAACCCCAATTATTGATCCATTTTCCGCTCAATTACGCAAAATCTTCTAAGGAAGCATTCAGCGGCCGCGGTCAGTTCGGCGACCAATCAGAATTAACGCTGACGGGCAACATATCAACAATGGTAGACGGTTGGGGGGAACTGATTCTTCCCGGAGGGCGGTCGTTGAAAAATGTTTTCCGGGTACATATCGTCATACTGAGCCGGCGTCAAATAGCTCCCCTCAGTTCCAATTTCGATCTATATGCTCCGGTAGATGAAAAAGCCGGTGCGACGGATGGAGAAACGGCCGCTTTCCGTGACGGGGCTTGGATTGTAGAAAGCATCTATCAATGGTATGTCGCAGACAGCTGCTATCCGGTATTCGAAACGCAGGAAACCCGGATAGTAAATGAAAACGAAAACGATCCGGTCGCCGTTCAACGTTCGACATTCCTGTACAATACAAGCGGAGAAGGGCGTTTTCAAACGAATTCCGACGAAAACCAATTGTATCGCACTATGAACCGGGTGCAATTTCAATATTTGAATCTGCATGCCAAAGACCTGCAAATTTCCTATCAACTTTACCCGAACCCTGTACGTGACCGCCTACAAGTGACAATCAATCCCACGGGAAAAGTAAGCGTTACCATCAGTCTGTATGATATGCACGGGCGTTTGCTGCGTCAATTACCGGCAAAAGAAGCATCAGACGGCTATACGGAAACCCTTGACATGACCGGTCTGGCTAAAGGCAGCTATTTACTCCGGATACAAACCGGAAACGATACGGTGCATGAAAAGATTGTAAAACAATAAATAAATAACAATATGAACAAGCTTAAGATATTTCATTTAAATTCTTTCAAAAAAGCAAGAATATTATCTATATATATGTTGTTTATCGGATTCCTGATAAACAGTCATAGCGCATTTTGCCAACCCGGCATTCCCTCATTACCCGTCGTAACCGCTCCTTCTCCCAAAGCGACGATGATGAACCGTTACGGAACTTACCCCGTCAGTCTATACACCGGATTGGTTGATATCACCATACCCATTTTTGAAGTCAATATCAACGGGTTAAAAGTACCGGTTGAATTCAAATACCACGCATCGGGTCTTAAATATGATGACCATCCCATGGAACTCGGTTATGGCTGGACGCTTATCGCCGGCGGAACCATTTCACGCGGTGTAAGGGGAACTCCTTATGACAGACCTTATTCCGGATCCGCAACGCCCTACTTCTGGGTAAAAAATAAAGACAGCATACAAAGATTTCTCAGTACCGCGTCGGGAAATCAAAACGACCAAACAAAACTAATTGACATCAATAATGGAGTAAAAGTTCCACTTACCGACTACAGCGTCAGTTTTGCCGATTCGGAATCGGATGTGTTCAACTATAACTTCCTGCACCATTGCGGCCAAATGTATTATCACGATGGAAACAACTACCCCATCAAAGTTCCCGCCAACGGTTTGGATGTAACGGCTGTTATGAGTTACGGAAACATCTTTGATAACGAAGGGATTAACTATTTTTTCACCAAAATGGATCAGGATGATTTTGGTTTCAACGAAGTCTGGTACCTGACCAAAATCATATCGGCTAACAAAGCCGATACGGTAATTTTCGATTATACTACTTTCAGTCGTGTAAGTAATAATGCTATACACAAAACGGTAATTGACCAGCGGTTTGAGTTTAGAAATAAGGTTTTGGGCAGTAGTGGGGCTGCTATAAATGATTGGAGTGCTACGGGCAGCGGAAAAACCGTAAAACTGTATTATCCGCCGCGGTTGAACTCTATCCAATACCGTGGAGGAAAAATAGAGTTTGTCTATACCAGCGCCACCGCCTCCCGTAACCTGTCGGAAATAAAAATCTACGACAACAGGAATATTCTTTACAGAATCGTCAAATTACAAAAGCCGCGTACCGACTGGTTAGACGGAATCGAATTCAGGGATATTGCCAATGCCATACAGGAGACTTACACTTTCGGCTACAACGGAACCCCGGCTACAACCTATGGGATAGACTATTGGGGCTATTACAACGGCAACCCTATAGGATCGGGTTATATCTATATTCCCAATTTTACAGTTTTTTACGCTGATAATGGAGGCGGCAATTCGTACACCATTCCGGGAACCAACCGGACTCCGAATTTCACGTATATGCAAGGCGGCGTGCTGAATAAAATTACGTATCCGACTAAAGGATATACGGTTTTTGAATACGAGGCACACAAGGCGAGTAACCAGGTCTACGGCGGATTACGAATCAAGGAGATACGGAACTATAACCACGACAACACGCTGGCAGAAAAGAAATGGTACAAATACGGAACGGGAGAATCGGGTAACGGGCGTGCTGTATTCCCAATTTCCGGTACCGTTTCATCCGTCTACCTTCCCGATTTTTACCGTGAATTCTTTCTCTTGGAAATAAGTAATGGAAGTGTCCCCGATAAATCGTATTTCAAATATTTCTATCCATTTCCCCTGACCGATTATTTTTCTTTGGGTAGTACGGTAGTATATCCGGAAGTCGCCGAGTATTCCGGTACGGGTTCGGTTTCCAACGGTAAAACTGTCTATAAATATACCGATAATGCGGATGTGATACAACCGACTTTCCGGGTAGGATCTCAACCCCAAAAGCATAAATCCTGGCCCTGGAAAAACGGGCTTCTGACCAGCAAGGAGGTTTACAACAGCGGCAACCAGAAAATTTATTCCCTGACCAATACTTATTCTTACCTGTCAACCTCGGAAACTATGAATCTCGGTGTTGTACAGTATGGAGATATAACTGATGAATCTTATCAGGGCAATAGCCAGTATTCTGCGGAATATGCGAAAAACAACCTGAACGACCTAAGTGCTTATTACGGACAATTTTCAACAGCTCTTGACGGATCGCTTTTCGATTACTCCAACTACTACATAACAACCGGAATACCCGTTGTCGCTTCTAGTGTGGAATACTTGGATGGGGTGACTACAACCACTACTTATTCCGGTCACAACAACCTGGGACTGCCCGGACAGATGCAACTGACCAACAGCAATGGCGATAACCTGATTACCAAATACAAATATCCGACGGATTTAAGCTCCACAGCGCCCTATAACACTATGGTAACCAATAATATCCGAACTCCTGTTATTCACCGGGAACAGTATAAGGGAGCGACTTTCCTTTCCAAATCGGTCAATGAATACAAGAATTGGGGTAGTAATATGTTTGAACCGGAAATCCTGAAGCTTCAAGCTACTGCCGGCGCTTCATTAGAGAACAGGATCACGTATCACAACCGGGATTCCCGCGGAAATCCGCGGTATATTTCCAAAGACGGTGCCGACCATGTCGTTTACATCTGGGGATACAACCAGCAATATCCCATCGCTGAAATCACGGGGGCGACTTATTCCGAAGTTATAGCCAAAATCTCGGAATCAGCCCTGAATACTATCGCGGCCAAATCCGAACCGGCTTCGGGAGATTTCATAACAATTGATAACCTGAGGACGCAACTGCCCAATGCGCAGATCACCACCTATACTTATAAACCTTTAGTAGGCGTGCTGAAAATGACCGACCCGCGTGGCGTGGAAACAATTTATAACTACGACAATTTCGGGCGGTTGACGGGAGTAGTTCGCGCCGGCAGGCAGGAGGAAGCGGTTAATTACAATTATAAAAACTAAAAACTAAAAATTAAAAGTTATGAATAGAATAAAGATAAAAAATAGAATAGCTATGGTGATGATCGGGTTCATTGCGCCTTTTGTTGCAATTTCCCAGAGTGTCAATCAGAATTATATTCTGACGAAAACCTATACAAGCGCCGGTACGACTATTGACCGTATTCAATATTACGACGGATTGGGACGGCCGGTAGAAACCGTAGATAAACAGTTCACTCCGTCAGGCAAGGACTTGGTGAGCCGGATCGAATACGATGCTTACGGCCTGGAATCCAAACAGTGGCTGCCCTCGCCCAACGCTAAAACGGACGGAACCTACAACGGTTCGACCACAGGAGTTACCCATTATGTTGACAACAACCCTTATTCCGAAGCCATTTATGAACTTTCGCCCCTGAACCGGATCAAGGGTCAATACGGGCCGGGAGCGGCCTGGCGCAGCGGCATCGGGCATAAAGACACGGTGGAATACCTGACCAACAGCGCTACCGACCCATTAATCTGCCCGGTTTATTATGCTACCGACGGTAATAATTTTCACAAGAACGGAAATTATTCCGCAGGGCAGTTGTTTGTTACCAAAACGACGGACGAAGACGGGAATATTTCCTACGAATTCAAGGATAAACAGGGGAAGGTGCTGCTTCAACGCCGGATGTCGGGAAGTACAAAATACGATACGAATTATGTCTATGACAATTACGGAAACCTTATATTTATGTTGCCGCCTATTGCTTCGGATATTTTAACAGCCAATCAGTCGTATTCAATTTGGGGCGCATACTCCGGTACCAACCTGTCGGATTGCGTATATTCTTTCAGCCATGACTACCGAAATCGTGTGGATACAAAGTTAACAGGCGTTTTTGTGCCTTGTGTCTATGATAAGGCCGACCGTTTGGCCATGACTCAGACTCCTGCCATTGAAATTCCCGGCGGAGCGGGAGGACGGGGCTGGCTGTTCTATAAATACGATGTTCTGGGAAGGATTATTTTATCGGGTATCTACCATGGCGACGACAATAGTATGAATGATTCCAATTTGCGGATTTATTTGATGAGGCAGCAGTACGAGACCCTTGTCTCTAAAGAGAGCAAAAGCAGCGTTGCAGGAGATTATTATTACACATGGAACACTTTTCCGTCGAAAAGTCAATCGGAAGTAACGCGCATCTATTTTTACGACCTCTACACCTATGCCGCCGACAACAACGGAATCAGTGTGAACAGCGGCAGTTTGGCTTATGCAGCCAAATCGGGATACGGAACGCAACACAGTTCGGCTCAGGGCTTGCTGACAGGAACTTGGGACAAATTGTCGGACGGCAGCGGCTGGATNAAAACGGCGTATTACTACGACGCCTGGGGTAATTTGGTGCAGAAACGCTCGACCAACAACAAGGGCGGCTACGATTACGAATATTATGCCTACAACTACAACAATCAGGTTACGAAAAAATACACCGAACATCAGTTTTCCGGACAGTC
>JGI24702J35022_10002191_pt1 | contig 12026 bp, 11 predicted proteins | sample TergutTh196P4_FD_35022 | JGI IMG/M metagenome (IMG submission 35022)
AGTTTTTTATACTGAGGATACTAACTGAGTATACTATAGCCTGAATACGAGAACTGTGTTAACGGCGGGAATAGGCGCATACGCAATAACATGTGACATTTAAATCCCGGTATTTTCCGAGGCTGTGTTTATACTAACGAGCGAAAACATTTGCACAAATTGTATTTTTCGCTCGCAAGTATAACTTTATGCACAAGCCGCCGTATCTGTGGTTTGTCGCTGCGCGACCGGCGTCTGCGCACCCATTCGCTGCAATTCATTTCGCTCATGGGTATAATAGCACACTCACCGCCTCACCGCCCTGGCGCTTGATCGATACATGAACCACAGCTGATTTTCTTGCAGATGGTGTATAATGTCATTTGGTGAACGAAAAGCTAATAGAGTCCCGGGAAAGCAACGACCTGTTCTCAGAAATCACGGAGAGTCAGAGGATGCATTTCTTCCTGCATGCTGCATGGCAATCGCCGCGCGATGGTTGTTCTTATAAGCCCATCGTCTTTTTTATTCTCCTGGCTGTTTTCCGAGTTTCATCATAAGAATCATAAAGACACTCATTTAAAATTCTTTTAGTCAAAACCCGACTTTTCCACATGGCGTCAACAATGCCAGATCTGCAATAAGTACATTCTCCGTTGTAATAGGCGTGTTCTAAAATGTCAACACATGATTTTGAGCGATGCCTGGCGTAAATATCCCGCAAGTTTTGTTGCGTTGAATGTGACACTTTCTTTGATGATAAAACATATTTGCGAATTAGCGCATCATCTTGTTTGCGCCAATTGTTTATTAGCAGGGGAAATCCGGCTTCAATATTCCCAGCTGTGATGAGTTTATATGACAATTCATGTACTCGACGGTCTGTGAATCTTTCCAATGCGCCAATGGTTATATCTTGCAGTCGTTCACAATCGCTTTCTGTGTATTTCATCAACAAGTCAATGTCCGCCGGAAAGTCGATGTATCTAAATACCCTTAACAGATTTGCGCGAACCTCGTCAGATCGTTCGTTGATAATAATTGATACTAACTCCGTCAATTCATCTTTATTTCCTTGGCCTGAAAATCGCATGGCAGCTATTCTCATACGCGCAAATGCGTATTGTTCTTTTTCAAGTTCTTTGGCTCGGGCAATATAGCTTTCCAGATTAACTTCCGGCTCTACCCGCAAACGCGAGTTTTCTTCTCTCAATTTTTCCAGTTTATTCATCGCCGTGATGAAAGCGTTAACTTCTTTTGATTTTTCCGGGGCATTTTTAAAATATAGCGCAACTCGCTTCTTGCCAAAGATATTTTCACAATGACAAATAAACCAATCATAATAGTTACAAGCGTCATCGCGCCTCTTCACTATAATGCGACCGGCATCCGCAATACACTTTTTGAACACAGGCCATTTGTATGCGTCCACATCACAGATCATCAAATATTCAAATTGTTCGCGTTCACAATATTTAAATGGAAAAGTATTTTGTTTTGAAAGACGCTCGGTCAAATCCTGATATTTGGCATGAAGAGCATCTCTTGCTTTCTGGCTACCATCGTTGGCATATAAACACAGAATATCAACAAGCTGCTCAAATAGACGGTATTCGAGTCTTTCCATAAAGGCGTAAATGAGAATGTTTTCAAATTCATCTTTTACTCCAAGGGCGCAAATAGCGGTATAAAGATAATACCCTTTTGTACCTTCGGATTGAATGTCGTAACTTATGTCTTTCAAGCAGCATCGTAAGACTAAATCACGGTATTTATTCTTATCAGGGTTCTCATTTAATTCGACAATCGCGCTGCCAAGACCGCGGCGTAAATCATGGATAAATGTTTTTGCAGTCATATCTCCCCCACTATCCTACTATTTGTTGTCTTTTGATTTGACGCCATATACATAATCACCTATTTTCACTTCGGGTCAGCTTGGCCCGAAGGGCCGAAGGCCCGAAGTGATATAAAAAATACCGCTCGATTTTTTACAGGGCAATCGCATAAAACCACGCATTTGTGGTTATACATACAGCATACTGGGGATACAGCGGACACATCTCATTGCGAAGTGTCCGTTTTTACATAGCGGTGTATGATTAATAGGTATGTAGGAGCTTAACGAAAATCTCTATCTTATCGTAGCGTCCAGTACAGAAATTAGCTCTTCGGCTTTTAGAATTTCGTAATTACTTCCCCCTACAGTAACAACGCTGCTTAACCCCAGGTATATGTTAAGGTGACGAACTTTCCCGCCATTTTCAAGCACGACAGTGAACTGGTACTTTATGTCCCCTGAAAAGTGATTTCCAAAACTCTTGAGGGAGGCGCGACATTTAGCTGTTTTCAGTATAGCTAACAACTCATCACTATCAATGGTAAGAAACTGGGAGCCCCTATAATCCGGGAAGTCTGGATTATATTCGATTATTGTTTGATCCGCTTCCCAGGTGAATTGTGTCGAGTCCTCATATACAACATCGCCGCCAACATATTGTATGGCGTAGCCTTCGGGGATTAGCGGTTGTTCGCGGAAGATAAACATGCCTGTTCCTACCAGCGCCACAATAACTATGAATATAATAATTAATACACGCTTCTTCATTGTTGTCCTTTTTTCTAATGTTAATAATTCAATTTATCTTCGCTCCGTCCTCGCGCGTTCCACACAGGCATGGGTGAATCGACGCGCCGACAGGCGGGGCGGTTCGAACGAAGCCCGAACGGACGGACAGAAAGGCGGAGCAATCATGGCGGTGGCGATTGCCCTCCGCAGGAGCCTACGGGACAGTTATCCGCGAAGCGGTAACTTTCAGAGTGGGTCACACGCTTCGATGAAGCGGGTGATACGTCTCATTTGATCTGTCAGGAAATGCTGTGTATTAAGCACTTAACAAGTCTAACGCCCTTTTATAGAGTGGGTCAAATTCACATCCACAACTTCCGCACTCTTTGTCAGCTTGTGCAATGACTGGTATCAATTCCTCTGTAGTTTTTTTGCCATCAAGCCATGCTTTTGACGGCTCATCAATCAAATCCCAACCTGAAGCCGCAAACTTTTCAATTATTTTAGTGAGTTCCTGACTTTTGAACGACATAAATACACCCCGTTTCTCATACTACCTGTTTCCAGAAAAAGTATATCACAAAGTTGTAAATAATTCCACATAAACATTCAAGCCCCTCCGGCGAGCTTATATCGCGCTTATATCGCTAAATCCAAGCTATGAACCGATCAGGCTCCGTAAATCCGATTCGTTCTATACTTTTGGTAAAGTGGTCGGGTAGGTAAATTGCTACATAAAAAACAATAGCGTCACCTAATAAGCATGGCTTGCACTACAGCGCAAGCCATGCTTGTCAATCTAAATTTGCCAAATTTTGTTCAAAATCATACTTTTCTTTTATTCCAGCATTGTAGTATAATAATCACAGGTTGCCGCGACGTCGCATTTGTGAAGTTTTCACTTTTTATATGAGAAAACGGGAGTTATTTTATGGCTGATATAATGACAGTAAAAGAAGCCGCCGCAAAATGGGGCATCACGCCCCGACGCGTAAACGAGATTATACGCGAAGGCAGGATTGCGGGTGTTTATAAAATCGGTACAACATGGGTCATGCCTGCCGACACGCAAAAACCGATTGACAAGAGATTGGAACGCAATAAAAAAGAATAAAAAAGACATTTGACATAGCCACTACATGAAAGAGGTTTTATCACACTATGGTAATTAACCCCAAAAAGCTATCGCTTCCCATAGCTTTGCTGATAGTGCTTTCGATTTGGGCATCGTTCTTTTTGATACCTAAACCTATTCATATCGAGCTTCCGAGCGCTTACGGCTATCTTTCCCTTGCGGACAGGGATATGGGAAATACGGTCTATATTGTTGCGGCAGACAGTTGGGACAGCTACCCGGAACAGTTTTACACACCCGCTGATTTCAAGAATGAAGCAGTGACAGTCCAACCAAGCAAACTCACTGAAACCGATTATCGGCGCTNCCANTTCGTGACCCATCGGCTGCGCCTGACGCTGCCGGACGACGGGATATACAGCGTGACGATGAGAAGCTGTGACTATTCCATGCGGATATTCATCAATGGCAAAGAAGTTGATTCTGTTGGCGTTCCCGGAACAAGTCGGGAAACGACCGAACCGCAGACGCTGGAAAAGGTTTATACTTTCGACACGACAGACGGGGAAGTTGAGTTTGTCGTCCATGCCGCCAACTTCGTCCATAAAGACGGGTGCAAGCCTCCATATCATTTCACTTTGGGGACGCCGGGGAACATCATCCGAAAAGTCACCGTAGAGAACGTGCAGTCGGCGCTGTTTACCGGTTGCCTGCTGGCGACCGGGCTGTATTATCTGGCGCTGTTCCTGTTCAACCGCGAACGTCGAGCCTCTTTGGTTTTCTTTGTATGCTGCGCACTGATGATGATTATGTCAAATCGCCTGATGCCTTTGCTTTTCCCGGATTACAACTGGTTTATCGCTTTCAAACTGGAATACATCACCCTTGCCCTGCTGCTTGGCTCGCTGGTTTTTTTGGTAGATGTGTTGTTTTCGGGCGTCTTGCACAAAATTATTAGCCACGCTTACTATTGTATTTGCGGCCTATACGCACTGATAATACTTTTCACCGACTCTTACTTTTTTACGGAACTCCTTATCTACTTCCATATCGTATCGCTGTTTATGATTGTCTATGTTCCCACTCGGCTTGCCATGTCCATCAAAAAAGGAAAGCAACAAAATCTTCTTGCCTTTATAGGCATGACGCTTGTTTGTTTGTTCGGCACTTATGATATTCTGCGGACACAAAATATTATCAATTTCGGCTATATCGCAGGGCAATTCCAGACCGTACCAATCGGCATGGTCGCTCTGGTGTTCTGCTACGCCCTTGCGATTTCACTTGAGATTTCCGAATATGAGAAAGCCGCCGCCCTATCGCTGTCGAGGATAGATGAAGCGGAGCGCCGTTACCATACGCTCTTGGAGCAGAGCGGTGAAAAAAAGCCCACTGTCCATCTGAGTGATTTCGGCCTGACCCAGAGAGAACTCGACGTAGCGTGGCTTCTGATAGATGGCAAGACGCGCAAAGATATTTCGGAGCTGCTGATTATCAGCGCTGGGACGGTCAACTCTCATTGTTCCAAGATATATGCGAAAACGAACTGCGCCGGAGTGCCTGACCTGCTTCGCTTGCTTGGTACGCAAAATATGGGGCAAAAAAACGAAAGCGGGTAATTATCCCGCAAACCCGCATGAATACTGCCCCATCATTATTGATAATGATACCATAACACTACAAAATCATTATTGATAATGATGCCAAAAGCGAAAAAATCATTGTTGCCAACGATACCAAACCTCATCATGTTTTTCTACAATAGAAGCTACAAGATGGCTTCTATTTTTGTTGCCTTAAATGCATTTATCGGAGGTGATCTACATGAGAGGCAATTCGAGCGCAAGCCGCAAACGCGACAAGCTTGGCCTGTTATGCCAAGACAGGGATGTGATGAATCTTTTACTACAACTCAAATCGAGAGCGGAAATTTGTAAAACGCTTAACCGTCCTGTGGGTACGATCAACACAAGTTGCACACGGATTTATGAAACGCTCGGCTGCAAGAGTCTTGCTGAACTGGTTTTGAAATACGCAGCCTTCAAATAACAATGGGAGAGGTAGTGGGATGAAGAAGTCCTCCATGTTAATACCCATATCGGTCATGCTTGTCATCCTCGCCGTCCTGCTGGTGTTCATGCGCCTACCCTTTGGTCAGACGCATGGCGGCGCCGAAGCCGGCGTATTGGATTTTCGTGCGGAAGATTTAAGCAGGTCAGTATACCAGCTTACCGGGCAATGGCAGTACGCCCCCGGAGAAATCTGCGACCCTGCGGTATGCAGCGGTAGGCGGGTCATTTGCGGTAACGGCGGCAATTCTCATCATGATCCTCCTGTCCGGCGTCTTCTCCCCCGACATAATAATTGACGATGGGTAAGCGCCTCCAGGGGCGCCGGATATGGTGATAAGCGAAATCATATATCCGGGAATGCATATACTGACCATACCTGCCGCTACCGCCAAAGAGAAGATACATCCTGGAAACCCGCAAGGCAACGCCTGTAGCTTAATCTTTGAGCTTGCGCTTGCGGACACCGGGGAAACCCTTTATATCTCGGACATTGTATCGCCGGGTGATGGCATAGGGAGCATCAGGCTGATAAAACCGCTTCCCAAAGGTGAATACAGGGCTTGGCTCATCATTAGGGCCTACGACCCGAAAATCATGGAAGAAGCGGATAGAAGGAGTGTGATGTTCACATTGATTGCAGAGAATTGATACCACCCCCCTGTATCAGCGACATATCAAGTCGTTTACAAATGGAGAACCCCAACTCCAAAATAAAAGAGGCAATCCTTACGGGCAACGACCCGAATAAAAAAATATTGGAGGCAAAGAAAATGAAAACGAAAAAAAGCAAACTTTTGGCAATTCTCTTAACGGCGGCGCTGATGCTCTCCCTGCTCCCCATGACCGCGTTCGCGGCGGATTTGACTGTACCCGGAGACTATCGCTCCATAGGAGAAGCGCTTAGTGCAGCAAAATCGGGTGATACGGTTATTTTTAACCAAGATGCCATCAACTACCTGGCGTCGGGTTATGAGATTATAGAAGGAGTTACTTTAATAATCAACACTTCCGCGACACAACAGTTTGTTTTTATTGGACCGGTAATAATTCAAGGCACGCTGATTATAAACGGAAATGTATTAATAGCAAATACTAGTACTTGTAACAACTACGGCACGATTATCGGAGATATCAATTGTAATAACACAATCAACAACTACGGTACAATCGAAGGCAAAGTCATCGGCGGCAAGTTAAATAATTTCTACAAAATATCCTTCGACGCCAACGGCGGCATTCTTTCCGGCGACGAGTATATTTGGGTGCAAGAGGGCGGATACGCAGAGCAGCCCGCCGACCCGACGAGAGACGGCTATACCTTCCTCGGCTGGTATCTGGCAGAAAATGAGACTTGGGATTTTGAGCTTGGCGAGATTTGGAGCGACTATGTTTTCTACGCAGTGTGGGAAGAAATCGAACTCCCCGAACCGCCGGCTCCGCCTGTCGCAACGCCCAACCAGAACGACCAGGGCCAGAACGGAAACAGCCAGGGCAATAACAACCAGGGCGGCAATAGCAATAGTCAAGGTGGTAACTCACAGGACAACGGCAATTCACAGAGCAACGGCAATTCACAGAGCAACGGCAATTCACAGGGCAACGGCAATTCACAGGGCAACGGCAATTCACAGAGCAACGGCAATTCACAGGGCAACGGCAATTCACAAGGCAACAATCAAGGCGGCAATGGCAACAGCAACAGCCAGGGCAATCAGGGCAACAATGGCAAAGGCAACCAACAGTAATACTGTAGACCCACAGGGGGCGGAGTGTTATACTCCGACCCTTAGAATAAACATATGGAGGTAAAATCAGATGAGACATAAGAAGAACAAAATGGTATCCATAGTATTGGCGGCGGTGATGGCATTGACGATGCTGCCGGTGATGGCGCTCCCCGCTTTTGCGGAAAGTGAGACAGTTTATGCGCTTAACCGGGATGATTTTTCCTTATACACCGATTTCCAAGATGCTGTCGAAGCTGCATTAACGACAGCTAAATCAGGCGATACGATCATCTACAATTGTTGGGAAGGTTTCACTTTCTTTTTTCCGGATCATGCAGTCAACGAAGGAGTAACGCTTATTATTAAAAGTGGTGGCTTTTCCGGAGGTCTGTATGAATTCACAAACCATGGCTTGATTATCATTGAATACAGAGGCATACTCCTTACAGACAGAGGAACAATAATAAACGAAGGTAAGATTGAGAATTACGGACTTATTTCATCCATGAACGGGACATTTATTGACAACGGTTTGATCTACCACAAAGGCGGTGTGATGACTGATGCGTACGAATCATTTCCGTATCCCTCGCTGCCGACGCTGGAAACGAAACCGGTACCAAATATCGACTATCAGATTGAGACACAGTATATCGGGTACGACCTTAGCGAAGTTAAACCGGTACAGATAACCACAAAAACCGCTGCTTTATCGCTTACCCTGTTTCCCCGTCTCGAACTCCAAGGGCATAATCCAGAGTATTTCAGACTCATTGACGCTGATATGCTCGGATATAATGTGAGCCATACCTTCTCTGTAGCCCCTATAGCAAATCTACCTCCGGGGACGTATACCGCAAGCGTAGCTTTGTATATAAGAATACCCCCTCAATACTTGTTTGAGGATATCATTGAAACCTATACCGTGTCATTCACTGTGGAGCCGTATCCGCAGTATAGTGTGCGTTTCTTTGATTGGGATGATTCTTTGATTGACTGGCAGCGCATATCCTTTGGCGATGATGCGCGTCCACCGCAGGATTTCTTCGGTGATGGCAGGGAGAATTATACTTTCGTAGGTTGGAGCAGACCCTTCGACAACGTCACCAGGGCTCTTGATGTATACGCAATGTATGAGTCTGCCAAGCATACAGTGACCTTCTACGATTGGGACGGCAGTATTGTAAGCCTGCAAACTGTCGAACATGGTAAGAGTGCAACCCGCCCCGAGCCTTCACGGCCCGGCTATACCTTTTGGGGTTGGGATGTAAGCTGGGATAGGGATTACAACAATGTCACCAGCGATTTAGATTTTTATCCTTACTACGAAATTAACAACTACAATATAAGCTTCGTCGATTGGGACGGGACGATCCTCAAAACAGAGAATCTCGAGTATGACACACCCGCTGTCGCCCCGACTGACCCGGACGGCAAAGAAGGCTACCATTTTGTCGGATGGGATAAGGATTTTTCCTACTTCGAAGACGATATGACCATAACTGCCCTGTACGAGAAAAACGAATATAAAGTAACCTTTGACACTACTTTCGGTACATGGGCCGACGGAAGCAACAATCCGGTCGTAATCCCGGTTAAGTATGGAGACACCGTTCCCGCCGATCAGTTCCCGGAAAGCCCAATACGCTCAGGGGCGCCTTTCGGGGGATGGGAAAGCGGCGGTAAGCGTTTCGACAGTGATACGATTATAACCGGCGACACGACGGTAAGCGCCATATGGACGATCGATTACTGTCTGGCGAATCTCTACGCCAATGGCGGGAGCTTCGCAAGCGGCACACAGATAAGCTATTTAATGTTGCCAGGGAGACTGATCACCGCCATTCCAAATTATCATGAACCAAGTCTTGACGGCCATACATTCGTTGGATGGAATACCGCAGCGGACGGCATCGGAGAGTGGTGGGACGCAGAAAGTAATATCATAATCGGCAACGTAAACCTCTACGCCCAGTGGGAATCCAGTGGAGACCCGACACCGCCGACAGAATACACCGTGACCTTTGACAGCGACGGCGGCACGGCGGTTGCGCCACAGACCGTTATCGAGGGCAACAAGGCGACAGAACCCGCCAGCCCGACGAGAGACGGCTATGACTTCCTCGGCTGGTTCGACGGCGACGCAACTGACGCCTTCGACTTCGACGCGGCGATCACCAGCGACCTCGAACTGACAGCGAAGTGGGAGCTTATAATCACGATTCCAACAGTTACAGGCGTAACGGTTACTCCAATGGAGATTACATTGTCCAAAGGCAGTACGCAACAGTTCGTAGCAGTGGTTCTCGGAGAAAACAACCCAAGCCAAGTGGTGACATGGACGCTCACGGGCGCCACTGACAAGAAAACCACAATATCCGCAAATGGCCTGCTGACGCTGGCAAACGGAGAATCGGCAAAAACACTGACAATCTGGGTTACGTCTGTAGCCGATCCTTCCAAGTACGTTACTGTCATAGTGACAATGCAAAACGGCAACCAGAATAACAACGATCAAGGCGGTAACGGCAACAGTAATTCACAGGGCAACAACGGCAATGGCAACTCGCAGGGTAACGGCAATTCACAAGGCAGCAACGGCAAAGGCAACTCGCAGGGTAACGGCAATTCACAAGGCAACAACGGTAAAGGCAACCAGAATCAGCAGTAATACACAGTAACCTATAGTATAAAAATAGATGCTTCGAAAAAGGGGCATCTATTTTTGTATGCAGAAACAGAATTTTGATGAAGCAAGCATAAAACAATATCAGACGAAAAACTCTGTCCTTTGCGCTGATACTCTCTATGTATACTCACGTTGCAGTCGCTGGCACAGACCGCAACATGCTGTATTTTAACAATCGCGTGGGTTTAGCGCTATCTCCCGCACCGATGGCTGCATTTTTCGTTCATGCCTGTCGGTCATATATGCCGCTCCCCATCTCCAGCATATCACGCATGGCTAAACGCAAGCTCTCCGGCTCGATGATTTCCACTTTATTGCCGAGCGGGTCGGCATGAGCGCAGAGGATTCTTTCATTAAGCATTATAACAGCAAAGACATGGAGCATATTATTTATTCGAAAGAGCACAGTTAGTCCAAACACTATCAATTAATGTATCAAAAGCCCGCAGGTACAACACTTGCGGGCTTTTGACGTTTTGAAAACGGAAAGATCAGTTATCCGATTTTCTCATACAGCATGATAGGCGCAGCGTTCTGGTATGGCGCCGGGTTTTGGCTGGTAGCGATGTTTCCGCCTTCGCCAACGAAACCGCTTGCATTTCCAAACAATGCGAAAGTCCAGTGGTTGGTCGTATCATTGAGGGAAAACAGGCTGGCGGAAGTCACCCCGGTCACAGGGTCCGGAGTCGTGAAAAACCAAATAGCCATATTCGAGGTGTCATTCACGCCGCCCGCAACGCTCAAAGGAGCTGTATTCGTACTGCTGCTCGATCCACGCTGCAAATAATTGCTATTCCCTGTTCCATTTCTGATTATGAACGCCGGAAGGCCCGCGAAGGGTCCGGGCGCCGGATGGGCGCCAGCGGCGCTGAAACTCCAGATTATATTGTCCGGCACAGTCCCGTCGGTGATGTATTCGCCATTAATGGCGACTGTAGTATTACCCAGCCCGGATCTGGCGACAGTAACCCCGTTTCCCGCCGGGACGTTGACGGCGGTGTTGGTCAACGCCCTGCCGGAGATGCCTGAAACGATTATGTATTGTTTGCCTGCTTCAATAGTTTTTGCCAACCTCCAGCCCGGTTCAACAAAGTTTATTGTGTATTTGACAGTTTCCGAAGCAGAAGAGACGTTGATAACAGCCGAGCCCGGCACTCCTGTCGCTTGTGTGATGTTCACGGACAGTTGGCTGCTCGAGGCGGAGGCTGTGACGACAGGCGCCTGAACTCCGGTTGGTACAAGAGTGTACTCATATACAGTACTGCTGAATTGCGCCAAAGGAACACCGTCCAGGGATACGGAGTCAAGCGACGGCTTCATGTTGCGGAAACTCACGTTGTACTCAACAGTCGCCAGATGCGAAGATACGGTTATTTTCGCCGTACCCGGCAAAGCGGCTGCCTGCGTGACCGCAACTGTGAGGTTTGCGGACGCAGTTGCGGAAACCTGCGGAACAGCGGTCACATTGTAATCCAATTCGATGTCGTATGAAAGAACTGAATCATTGAAAGACGCCAGTGGTACACCTCCTACGGAAATTGAATCCAGCTTGGGTTGCCTGCTTGTGAAATTCACGGTATATGTGGATGTCGCTTTGTCCGATGATACCGTGATTGTCGCCGCGCCCGGCGCCCCGGTAGCCTGAGTTATAGATACGCTCAAATCGCCAGAGGCGGTCGCCGAAACGATTGGGATGCCGGCGGCATCGTAATCCAATTCGACGTCGTAGGCGCGGATGAAATCGACAAACGACGCCAGCGGTATCCCGCCAATGGATATCGAGGTCAGCATGGGCAGCGGCGGAGGCAGCGTACCTTTTGGCTTGCCGACATATCCGGACTCCGGAGGCCCGAGGTAAGCGCCGTTAGACCCGCCTGTGCCGTCGACTGAACCTGTCAGGATAGTCGGTATTCTT